>ERZ857965.2897-NODE-2897-length-13734-cov-2.809050_pt1 | contig 13734 bp, 9 predicted proteins | sample MGYA00519758_ERZ857965 | MGnify/ENA primary metagenome ERZ857965 (study PRJEB31778, sample SAMEA3449381) | human gut metagenome | biome: human gut; feature: human-associated habitat; material: faeces | place: United Kingdom | collected 2010/2012 ...
TTCAACGTGTCCACAAACCTTATAAACATGGTGCTGAACTTCCTGCTTATATATGCCCCGCGCGATATAAGCGTATTGGGCATAACGTTCCGTATGTGGGGCGCGGGCCTTGGCGTATCCGGCGCGGCGATAGCCACCGCCATTGCCAACGTGGTCTCCGGCGTGATGCTGCTGCGCGCAATGTCCCTGAATAAGTTCCCCTGCAACATAAGCATGCGGGATAAGTTCCGCTTCGATAAGGCCATCTGGGCGGACATGGTGCGCGTAGGCACGCCCGTAACGTTCGACAGGGTGTGCGTATCGTTGGGCCAGATACTTATGACCGCCATGGTAACTTCACTCGGCACGGCGTCCCTTGCGGCGCACTCGCTGGGCATAACGGCGGAATCAATAACCTATATGCCGGGCTTTGGCTTCAGCGCGGCGGCTACAACGCTTGTTGCCCAAAGCCTCGGCGCGGGGCGAAAGGATTTGGCAAAGCGGTTTTCCAATATTTGCATAATAGGCTGCGTGATTATGATGAGCGCGTTGGGCGTTGTGCTGTTCTTCTTCGGCGGGAGCATAATTTCCCTGTTTACGCCCAGTGCCGAGGTCGTTGCCCTGGGCGCTGCCGCGCTTAAGGTGGAAGCGCTTGCGCAGCCGTTCTTCGCCCTTGCCAACTCCATTTCCGGTTCGTTCCGCGGCGCGCGCAAAACAAAGTGGCTGTTCCTTTTCGGGCTGCTCGGCATGTGGCTCGTGCGGCTGCCCGTGTGCTTTATAATGACGCACTACACAACCCTTGGCCTTACCGGCGCATGGATAGGCATGGCCGGCGACCTTACCGTGCGCGGCCTTGTTTCGCTGATAGTTTACCGCACGGGGCATTGGCTTGAGGTGCCCATGAACATAGCCTACGTTAAGCCGAAGGAAGGCGGCGAGGAATAAGCCTTCCCGCGCTAAGGCTGAACTCTCAGCCGCGGCGCACCAAAGCAATATAACATATCCGCTAACCTATCCTGCGCGCGCCCTATGCTTACAACGGCAAAACGGGCGCGCGTTTTTTCGCGTATATGCACAAACGGGCTTATGTAGCGCCCTTCCTCCCGTCCGCAAAGCCGCGCGCAGGCTTGAGCAGCGCGCCATTCATACGGGCCTAAGTCGCTTTCCCCCACAGTTATCAGCACTATCGCGCTTTCGGCCGCGCCTTCATCCTGCAATTTTACTGCCGCCCTTGCTATGGCGTCCGCCCTGTCCCGCACGGCGGGGCAATATGCTTCGTCTATCGCGGCGTAAAGCTCGCCCCGCTCTGCCGCATCCGCCGTGTTCAGCAGCCGCGTGTCAGCGCGCTCATCCCCCGTTGCGCTTATTGACACAAGGGCTATTTTGCCGTATCCCGCGGCGATAAGCTCATCCGCCGCACGCTTTGCCCATTGCCGCGCCGCGCCATCCGCAAATATGCAGCCGCTTTCTTCGCCCTGCTCAATGCGCCAATACGCCCCGTTCCGCTTTTCGTAATGGTTAAGCCACGGCTTCCATTTCATCGCCGCCTTGTCCGCCATGAAACGCGAGTTGAGCGCATAGCTTACGAGCGTATCCGGCTCGCCGTTTTCCATAGGGCGGAAATAATAATGCTCCGCGTTCATGCATGGCTGCATCAGCCATGGCTCCTCCGCCGCTTCGGCGGGGCAGCCCGCCGCGTCCAGTATTATCACCGCCGCCTTTTCGCCCCCCTCCGCCTGCACGGGCGCGGGAATAAATGCCATCATCAGCGCGCATGCGGCGCATATCATCCGTTTCATTTGCAATGCCCTCCTTTTGCCGCGTTTGGTACATATTGCATCAAAACGGAGCCCTTTGCATTACTTTCGCCAATAAAACAGGGTATTTTACAAACGTAGTGCTTCTTTGCAAGAATATATAATCGTTATACCGCCGCAATTTATTGCAGCGCATCCTGCACAAGAATTAAACGTTTATAAATTGTCAATGGCAGTAATGCGCCGCGCCGTCTGTATTTGTTGGCGAATCGTGCCGCATTTAGGCCATAATTAGGCTGCACAGCGGTGAAAATTACTATGCAAATTGTATAACGCCAGCTTATGGCAGGCTTTTCCGGTGGCAAAAAAGGCAATCCCCGCCTTGTTTAAGGCACAAAATTTTGCTATAATACAAAGGAATTTTGCATAAGGGGGTCAGAGCATAATGCTTGGACTTGGAGGCAACGAACAGATACGAATCTTCGGCGGCAGCGCCAGCACCAAATTTGTCAAAAAAATGTGCGATTACCTTGGATGCCCCGTGGGAGACAATACCACGCTGGTATTTTCCGAAGGCAACACATTCGTGCGCATAAATGAAAGCGTGCGCGATAAGGATGTTTATCTGGTGCAGACCATCGGCCTTAACCCCAACAACGAATTCATGGAGCTGGTATTCTATATAGACGCACTGAAGCGCGCCAGCGCCAACAGCGTAACCGTAATAATGCCGTACTTCAGCTATGCCAAGGGCGATAAGAAGGACGAACCCCGCGTATCCATCCGCGGCCGCGTATGCGCGGACATGCTGGAAAAAGCGGGCGCCGACCGCGTGCTCACAATGGATCTTCACGCGGCGCAGGTGCAGGGCTTCTTCACCAAGCCCGTTGACCATCTTTATGCTCAGCCGCTGCTTGCGGCCTACGCACGCCATGCCGGCATAGTTACGCCGGACAAGATGGACGATGTAGTTGTCGTTTCCCCGGACGCGGGCAGCGCAAAGCGCGCGCGCGCCATGGCGGACGAACTGGGCTGCGCCGTTGCCATTGGCGACAAGATGCGCGTGGGCCACGACGAAAACGCCAAGGTGCTTGAAATAATAGGCGACGTTAAGGGCAAGGACTGCATAGTTGTTGACGATTTCACCATTTCCGGAGGCACGCTCATAGACGTTGCGCACGGCCTTAAGGACAAGGGCGCGAACAAGATATACGCCTTCCTTTCCCACGTTGTGCTGCAGGAAAAGGGCGTGAAGCGCATAGACGAAAGCCCGATAGAGCTGCTCGTTTCCACCGATACCGTGGACTGCCCCGCGGTTGCCAACAGCAAAAAGATACGCATAATCTCCGCCGCGCCGCTGTTTGCGGAGGCCGTCCGCGCCATACACGACCGCGTGAGCGTGAGCAATCTGTTTGAATATACTCCCAGAAGGATGCTTGATACCAGCTTTGCCCGCCAGATGAGCCTGAAGGACATGAGATAAGCATCCAAACTAACTAAGCTATATATTGCGGCGTGCTGTAGCCTTTGTCTCGGTACGCCGTTTTATTATGCGCCGGTATACAAAAAACGGGGCGGCATTTTTGCCGCTCCGTATGCGTTTTGGCCTTATTCGGTTACTTCCGCCGTATCCGCCGCGGCAACGGCCTCGGCTTCGGCTTCAAGTTCGTTCTGCTCAATGGCTTCTTCGGCCTTGGCCGCGGCCATCTTGTTCAGCTCCTCCTGCTCCAGCACGCGGTAGGCCACCTTGCCGACCAGCGTTTTGGGCAGATCCTGACGGAACTCGATATCATAAGGCATGGCGTATTTTGCAACGTGCTTGGAGCAGTATTCAAGCAGCTGCTTCTTCATGGCCTCGCCCGCTTCAAAGCCGGGCTTGAGCACCACAAACGCCTTTATCTTCTGTATCTTATACGGATCGGGCACGCCTATAACGCAGCTCATGTGCACGGCCTCGTGCGCATCGAATATGTTTTCCATCTGGGAAGGATAAACATTGTAGCCGCTGGTTATTATCATGCGCTTTATCCTTTGGCGGAAATAGATGAAGCCATCCTCGTCCATCACGCCAAGGTCGCCAGTGTGCACATATGTGCGCCCGTCGTCATGCACGCGCATGGTTTGGGCGGTTTCCTCGGGGTGGTTGCAGTATTCAAGCATTACCGTGGGGCCGGCAAGGCAGATTTCGCCTTCTTCGCCATAGGGCAGCTCCTCGGTGGTACCGACCTTGACTATTTTATAGAACGTATCCGGGAACGGTATGCCTATGCTGCCTTCGCGGCTCATGTTATACGGCGTTAAGCAGCTTGCGGTAACGCATTCGGTAGTGCCGTAGCCTTCGCGCACCTCTATGGTGGCGTTATGCTCCTTGAGGAACTTGTCTATGCGCTTTTTCAGCTCCACGCTCAGGCTGTCCCCGCCGGAGAACATGCCCTTCAGGCAGGAAAGGTCAAGATCGTTTATATTGTCCAGCCTGAGCAGCGCCTCGTAAAGCGTGGGTACGCCGGCAATAAAGTTTGGCTTGTGCTTTTTGAGTAGCTCCGCATATGTCTTTGGCGTAAAGCGCGGCACCAGTATGCAGCGGCCGCCGTTGACCAGCATGGAATGTATGCTCACGCCCAGGCCGAAGCCGTGGAACATGGGCATGATGGCAAGCATCTTATCGCCCGGCTTGAACATTGGGTTAGTGGCAATTATCTGCATGCCGAGCGCGTTGAAATTGAGGTTTGAAAGCAGAATGCCCTTTGTGGTGCCGGTGGTGCCGCCGCTGTAAAGTATGGCTGCGCCCTGCGTGGGCCTGCGCGGCACGCGGTAATCGATTACGCCTTCGCCGTTCTTTATGAACTGCTTCCAGCTTATAACCCAATCCACATCGGGAACCTTGGCTATCTTTTTGCCCTCCGTCAGCTTATAGCCAAGCTTCATAACGGGGCTGAGCGCATCGGCGACCGATGCTATTATCAGCTTTTTAAGGCCTGTTTTTGCCTTTATGGCTTCAAACTTGGGATAGAACTGGTCAAGCGTTATGGCTACCTTTGAATCGGAATCGTTAAGGTAAAACGCTATCTCGTTTTCGCTCGAAAGCGGATGTATCATGTTCGCTATCGCGCCGACCATATTGGCCGCATAGAACATGGATACGGTTTGCGGAGTGTTGGGCATGCATATTGTGACCCTGTCCTCCTCCTTTACGCCAAGGGCTTTGAGCGCCTTTGCCGCGGCAATTATGTCCTTAACGGCGTTTGCGTAGGTGGTCTTTTTGCCCATGAAGTCATAGGCAATATAGTCCGGGTATTTCTTTGCCACGTTTTCAACGGCTTCCGCCATTGTGCAGTCCGGATAATCAAGCGTTTCCGGCACGCAGCCATAGAACTTAAACCACGGCTTTTTAACTTCCTCCATCTTTTAACCTCCGAATGATTGCATATGATGCGTTAATAAAATATATCGGCACGGCGAAAAAAGCATCGCCGGAATGCCCTTTACTTGATGTACATTTTGCCTACTATAAAGTTCTGAAGCCTTATCGGCAGCACCTTGCCAAGGAAGCAGAAGAACTTATATTGAAGCCCAACGGTACTCAACACCTTGGGGTGTTTTTTCAGCGAAAGCGCAACGAACCTTTTGGCTATCATCTCCGGCCCCATGCCGTTCTGCTCATCGTGCTCCATAACGGCAACGCTCTTTTCAACGCTTTGGCCGTAATTGTCGTCGCGGGCAGCCTTCACGCGCGCGCCGGTGAAGCCGGTTTTAACATCGCCCGGCATTATTGCCGCCACGCGGATATTGAACGGCTTAAGCTCGTTGGCAAGGGCTAATACAAGCGCGTTTACGGCGAACTTGCTCGCCGAATAGAACGCCTGGAACGGGATTGCAAACACGGCCGCGACGGAGCTTGTGGCCAGTATCGTGCCGCCGTGGGCGCGCATAAGCGGCACGGCAGCGCGCACGCATGCATGCAGACCGAAGAAATTTACGTCAAGCTGGCGCTTTGCATCCTGCATTGTGGTGCATTCCGCCGCGCCCGATACGCCTATGCCCGCGTTGCTCAAAAGCACGTCTATGCGCCCTTCGGCCTTGCCTATGGCGCCAAACGCGGCGTTCACGCTCGCTTCGTCCGTAACGTTGGTATGTATGAACGTTATGCCCGGCTCCTTGGGGTCGGTACGGCTGAGGCAGTATACTTTATCTCCGCGGTCGCGAAAAAGGCGGGCGGCGGCAAGGCCAATGCCGCTGCTCGCGCCTGTCACGGCAACTATTCTGCCCGTATCAGTCATCAAGAACCACCCTTGCAATTATGTCCATGGCCTCGTCCAGCACGCTTTCCGTATGCGTTGCCATAAGGCTGGTGCGCAGCAGGCACTCCGTGGGAGCGGTTGCGGGCGGCAGAACGGGATTGACGTACACGCCTTCTTCAAACAGTTTTTTGCTTATAAGCAGCGTGCGCTCAGCGTCATAAGTATATATGGGTATTATGGGTATGCGCTTATTTTCCGCCTTAACGGTGGGTACGCCGCGCGCGGCAAGGCCGTCGCGGTAATATTCGGCCAAGTCGCCCAGGCGTTCCACTATTTCGGGATGCTCGCGTATAACCTTCAGCGCGGCGCGCGCGGTGGCGCAGCTTGCGGGGGTAAGCGATGCGCTGAATATGAACGGGCGGGAATTGTGCCTTACGTATTCGCAGACCTTTGCGCTGGCCACCATGTAGCCGCCAAGGCTTGCAAGGGACTTTGAGAACGTGCCCATTGTTATGTCCACTTCTTTTTCAAGGCCGAAATAGCTTGCCGTGCCGCGGCCGCCCTTGCCTATAACGCCAAGGCCGTGCGCATCGTCCACCATTACGCGGGCCTTGTATTTATGCGCAAGCTCCGCAATGTCCGGCAGGCGGCAAATGTCCCCGCTCATGCTGAACACGCCGTCGGTCACTATCAGCTTGCCCGCGTCTATCGGGGTTTCCGCAAGGCGCTTTTCAAGATCCGCCATGTCGTTATGGCGATAGCGCGTAACCTTTGCATAGCTCAGCCTGCAGCCGTCGTAAATGCTGGCGTGGTTTTCGCGGTCGTTGAAAATATAGTCCTGCCGGCCGCAAATGGCGCTGATTATGCCAAGATTGGATTGGAAGCCCGTTGAAAACGTTACGCAGTCCTCCGTGCCCAGAAAATCGGCCAATTCGTGCTCCAGCTTGTTGTGAAGATCGAGCGTGCCGTTAAGGAAGCGGGAACCGGAGCAGCCGGTGCCGTATTTCTTCATGGCCTCCACGCCCGCGTCTATGACCTCCTGATTCACGGTAAGCCCAAGATAATTGTTGCTGCCAAGCATTATCCTGCGCTTGCCCTCCATCATTACCTCTATATCCTGCTTTGATTCAAGCTCGTGAAAATAGGGATATATTCCCTTATCCACAAGCTCGCGGATATAGACGTACTCCTCGCATTTTTTGAATAATGGCATATAAGTCCTCCAAAATAAAATATCGCCGCCGCGCCTGTAAATGATAATAAAGCAGCGCGGAAGCAAAAACTTATGATCATTAATTATCCTCGTTTATAGCCGAATTGTCAAGCATATGCGGCATAAATTGCCGTTCCGTGCGGTTAAACGTTTACCGTTTGTTCATACAAATACATGCAATATGCCCTTGTGACGGGTTCCGTATTCGTGTATGATTATATCAAACGCTTCTTCATACAAAGGGGGTTGAGCATGAAAAGAGGATACCGTTTTGTTGCGTGCGCGCTGATATTGGCGCTCATGCTGCCGCAGGCCGCGTTTGCGCAAAGCGCGGAGGGCTTCGGCCAAAACGTGCGCATAAAGCTTTCAATAGGCGACAGGACAAGCTTTAAGTTCACTCCGGTGGGCGAGTTTACCCTGCTTGAGGACAGCGGCGTGAAAGTAGGCACGGAGGAGCTTACCGTTAAGGCCGTAGGCGGGCGGGTAAGCATTGAATTTGCGAACAAAACCGTTACCGCGCCGTCGCTTACGCTAAAAAGCGCGCATTACGGCGAACGCACGGACTATATCCGCCTGAGGAACAGCGAACACGGCACCTGCACATATCTTGGCGATATAACGTTCGACGTTGTGGAAGGCAGCCTGCGCGCCATAAACACGCTGCCCATGGAGCAATATCTTTACGGCGTTGTGCCCAACGAAATGAGCAACTCCTTCCCCATAGATGCGCTGAAGGCGCAGGCGGTGTGCGCGCGCAGCTTTGCACTTAGCCGCTGCTACCGCTATCAATCGCGTTCCTACGATTTGGTGGATACTTCAAAGGACCAAACCTATCACGGCTATGCCAGCAAAAACCGCCGCGCTATAGCCGCCGTGGACGCGACCGCAGGAGAGCTTTTGACATATGAAAACAAAATAGTGGAGGCGTACTATTCCTCCTCAAACGGCGGGCAGACGGATACGCCAAAAAACGTGTGGGACAGCGACGAGCCGTTTTACGCCATAGTTGACGACCCGTATGATTTGATGAACGCATCGAGCATAGAGGAGCTTTCCTTCATTCCCGATGAATTCACGGACGAAACGCGCGCCATGATGGACGCTGAGGTGCTCTCGGCAATTCAGCGCGCCGCAAACGAAGCCGCGGGCGGAAGTGTTACGCTGCTTTCAACAATTGCGGTAACGCCGGCCGAGCCGGAGCATGAAGGCGGCAGCCGCTGCTATACGCGAATTGATATTGCCCTTGCCGTATCAAACGGGCAGGAGGAGGGCCAGCTTACAATAAGCCTTGCCATAGGCGAGCTTTCCTTCGGAAGCTTCAACAATACATTGGGGAAAATAGGCGCGCGTAAAACGCGGCTTAGGATGAGCGGCGCGGAGCGCACAGAGGGCGGATGGAACATAACCATGCGCCGCTGGGGGCACGGCGTGGGCATGAGCCAAAGGAGCGCGCAGGTACGCGCCCGCCTTGGCCAGAGCTATGATGAAATACTCGCGTTTTATTATATAGACACAAAGCTTGGCACGTTCACGGATTATGCATCCGCACCCAAGATTGAAAGCGATAAATACGCCGTATCTGCCGCAGCCATAACGGGCGTTGCGCCGGGCACGACCGCGGAGGATATGCTCAAAAACCTGACCTGCGCCGGAGGAACGCTTAGCATAATGAGCGCAAAGGGCGCGGAAACAGCGGGCACGGTAGGCACGGGCTGCTTCGTAAGGATAAGCTATGAGGACGGCGCGAAGTATTGCGATATTCCCATAGTGATATTCGGGGACACGGACGGCAGCGGCAAAATAGACACGGACGACATAGTTGCCATACAGAAGCATATGCTGCACATAAAGCTGCTGGGCGGGGCGTACCTTGCCGCGGCGGACGCGGATCACAACGGCAAAATTGAACTTGGCGACATAATAACGCTGCTGCGCCATATAAACGGCGATGGCAAGCTGAAGCAGGAGGGCTAACCAACCATGACCAAAAAACTTACGGCTATAATACTATCCCTTTTGATAATGCTTAGCTGCTCCGCAGCATATGCGGACGCTTCCCTTGACGCGCAGGCGGACAAGGCGCAGGTAAGCGCGGGAGACACAGTTACCGTGACGATTACCTTAAAGGGCGATAAGCTTGCCGCTGCGGAAGGCAGCTTCGCATACGACACGAGCCTTTTAAGCTTTGAAGAAGCCGAGGGCGGCGCGGGGGACGGCTACATAAGCATGGTTTCCCTTTCAAAGGGCGGCGAAAGCAGCCTGAGCGCACGCATAACGTTCAAGGCGCTTGCAGAGGGCAACGCGGAAGTAGCCTTCAGCATCACGAAGATGCTCAATTACAGCGGCAAAGAGCTTGGCGCAGCGGAGCAGAAAGCTTCCGTTACAATACTGCCCGGGCCTGAGCCCACGCCCACGCCCGAACCCATAAGCTACGCCAAAGAAGGTGTAAAGGCCGAAAACGTTGAAGGCGCGGAAGGCGACATGTTCGTTTGGCGCAGCATAGAAAACGTGACCATACCTTCGCGCTACACGGAAAGCGAATATACCTACCACGGCGAAACCGTTGCCGCCGCGGCCGTTGCGGACAGCGACGCGCCGCTGCTCTTATACGTTACGGACGACACGGGAGCGATAGGCGGATACTACATATACGATGAAGCAAAGGACAGGCTTTATCCTTACCAGACTGTATCCAGCACATCAAAATCCTATATAATACTTGAGCCTGACGAGGGCGTGAGCGCGCCGGAGGGCTTCGGCGAAACCACGCTGACCATAGACGAAACGCAGTACCGCGCATGGGTATCGAGCGACGCACAGGGCGAAGTATATCTGCTTTATGCCCGCAACCCAAAGGGGGAAATAGGCTTTTATACATACAGCGTGGAGGACAGCTCCATGCAGCGCTACGCCGTTATGCCTGCGCGCCCGGTGATTGACACAAGCGCACCCGCCGAAACCGCAGCGCCCGAACCCGCCGAACCTGCCGCCACAGCGGAGCCGGAAACTCCCGCGGCAAACGGCGCGGACAATACGCTGCTGTACATAATGATAGCGGTGGCCGTTTTGCTTGCAGCCGCGCTTGTATACGTTATTGTGCATCATAAATGCGAGGAGCAGAAGCGCCGCGAACGCATCGCCCGCCGCCGCGCGGAGCGCGAAAACGCCATGAAGGCCGAATAAGCATAGTTCATCAACAGCCCACGCCGCAAAAGGCGTGGGCTTTTTTGCTGTGGAAATAAACGGCGCGGTATGATATAGTAATAAATATAAAAGCGAAAGGATCCGTTTATATCCTAAGCGGCTTAGTATGGAAAAGCAAAGCAAAAAAGCATGGCTGTATCTGCTGCCGGCAATGGCGTTCCTGGGCGTGTTTATGATATACCCGCTGATAGACGTTTTTGTCTATTCGTTTGAAGAAGGGTACAATTCCGCTTCCCAAACCTTTTTCGGCGTGGGACTTTATAATTATTCATATGTTCTGCGCGATCCGTATTTTTTGCAGGCGCTGAAGAACACATTTTTGCTGGTCATAATAACCGTTCCGCTTTCAACCTCCCTTGCGCTTGTCATCTCCCTTGCGCTAAGCTCCATAGAAAAACTGAGGAATCTTTTCCAAACCGTATATTTTTTGCCCTATGTTACCAATACGCTTGCGGTAGGCTTGGTGTTCATGATACTGTTCAAAAAAACGCCGTATACGGAAGGCCTTGTCAACTTGATGATAAACTGGTTCGGCGGCAAAAGCGTGGACTTCATAAGCGGGCCTTACTGGGCAAAGATATTCGTGCTCAGCTTTTACACGGTTTGGATAGTTATGCCGTTCAAGGTGCTTATACTTACAAGCGCGCTTGCATCGGTGGATGAAACGTATTACAACGCCGCCCGTATAGACGGCGCGACGGGCGCGGCTATGTTCACGCGCATAACGCTGCCCATGATATCCCCAATGATATTCTATTTGGTAATAACCGGTTTTATAGGTGCGTTCAAGGCATACAGCGACGCCGTGGCCCTTTTCGGCACGGATCTTAACGCCGCCGGCATGAACACCATAGTCGGCTATATATACGATATGCTTTACGGCAACAGCGGCGGCTATCCTTCCTTTGCTTCCGCCGCGGCAATACTGCTTTTTGCCATTGTGCTTACCATAACGTGCATAAACCTTATGATAAGCAAGAAGCATGTGCATTATTAAGGAGGGCTGAACCGTGCGCAACTCCGACAATTACGGCGAAATAACCCGCAAGGCCAAAGTTAAGCATGGCATATGGACGGGCGTAAAATATTTTTTCCTGGCGCTGTGGGCAATAATAGTGCTGTTCCCGTTTTACTGGATGGTGCTTACGTCCCTGAAGGATTACGGCGCATATAATTCCGAATATATACCCAAGTTCTTCACGCTTTATCCAACGCTTGCAAACTATGCGGAGGCGTTCACGGCCGTGCCGCTGGCGCGGTATTTCATGAACACGCTGCTTTTCACCGTTGTAACAACGGCGCTGATGCTTATTGTTATAACGCTTGCGGCGTTCGCGTTTGCGCGGCTTGAGTTCCGCGGCAAGCGCATTGCGTTCACGCTGCTGCTTTCGCTTATGATGATACCCAACGAGCTTGTTATAATAACCAACTTTGTGACCATAACCGACTGGGGGCTGAGGAACACGTTCACGGGGCTTATTCTGCCCTCCGTAACGAGCGTATTCTATATATATCTTCTTAAAGAAAACTTTGCACAGGTGCCGGACGAGCTTTATTATGCATCCAAGGTGGACGGTGCATCGGACATGGCGTACCTTACCCGCGTGCTTATACCCATATGCAGCCCAACGCTTGTTACGGTGATAATACTTAAAGTAATAGAATGCTGGAACAGCTATGTTTGGCCGCGCCTTATAACGGACGACAGCAGCTATTTTCTCGTTTCCGGCGGCATACAGGCCATACGCGAAGGCGGCTTCGGGCGGGATAACATACCCGCAATGATGGCGGCCGTGGTAGCCATATCGGTGCCGCTTATAGTGCTGTTCCTTATATTCAGGAAAAAGATAATGGAAGGCGTGTCAAGGGGAGGATTAAAGGGATGAGCCGCGCAATAAAACCCATAAGCCTTATATTAACGCTCATTACGCTCTGCTGCGCGCTCACGGCGTGCCACGGCTCCCGCGGCATGGATGCGTTCGTAATGCCGGAGGAGTTCGATGCTTCGCAGCAATACGAGCTTACCTTCTGGGCCAAGAACGACACCAATAAGAACCAAACAAGGATATACGAGCAGGCCATACGCGACTTTGAATCGCTTTACCCAAACATTAAAATAAACCTTAGGCTGTATACGGACTACGGCAAAATATATAACGACGTTATCACAAACATTGCAACCAACACAACGCCGAATATATGCATAACCTATCCCGACCATATTGCAACCTACCTTACCGGCACGAACGTGGTAGCCCCGCTGGATGAGCTTATGGCGGACAGCCGCTACGGCCTTGGCGGAAGCGAGCTGAGGTTCACAACGCCGAAAACGGAGCAGCTCGTTTCAAAATATCTTGAGGAGTGCCGCATAGGGGAGCATTATTACGCGCTGCCCTTCATGCGCTCTACCGAGGCATGCTATATAAACAAGGATTATGTTGAAAAGCTGGGCTTTACCCTGCCCGATACGCTTACCTGGGACTTTATTTGGCAGGTGGCGGAGGCTGCGACCGAGAAAAACGCGGACGGCACATATAAAGTGAACGGCCAGAAGGTTATGATACCGTTCATATATAAATCGACAGATAACATGATGATAACCCTGCTCAGGCAAAGCGGCGCGGAGTATTCCGACGGCGAAGGCAACGCCCTTATGTTCAACGACCAAACAAAGGAGCTTTTATACACCGTTGCGGAGCATACAAAGAGCGGCGCGTTTTCAACGTTCAAAATATCGGGCTATCCGGCGAATTTCCTAAACGCGGGGCAATGCATATTCGCGATAGACTCCACCGCCGGCTCAACATGGATGGGCACTGACGCCCCGCTTTCTGACATAAGCGCGGATAAGCTGGTGCGCTTTGAAACCGCCGTGCGCACCGTTCCCCAGATTGACCCCGATGCTCCAAAGATGATGTCCCAGGGGCCGAGCGTATGCGTATTCAACAAGGCGGACAGCGGCGAGGTGCTTGCATCGTGGCTGTTCTGCCAATATCTGCTCACCGACGGCGTGCAGATAGCCTATTCCGAAACCGAAGGCTACGTTCCCGTTACCGATACGGCAAGGAGCAACACGGACTATTTGGCCTACCTTTCAAGCAACGCCAACGATGCCGAGCATTACGAGGTTAAGCTGAAGGCAGTCGATATGCTGCTTGAAAACGTGGACAACACGTTCACAACGCCCGTTTACAACGGCTCCGCATCCCTGCGCGATGCGGCGGGTCAGCTTATTGAAAACACGGCAAAGTCCGTGCGCCGCAGGGAAACGATAGACGATGCATATATGCAAAAGCTGTTCAGCGACGTTATATCGCTCTATCGCCTTGACAATGCGAACGCC
>ERZ857965.2898-NODE-2898-length-13733-cov-2.924843_pt1 | contig 13733 bp, 19 predicted proteins | sample MGYA00519758_ERZ857965 | MGnify/ENA primary metagenome ERZ857965 (study PRJEB31778, sample SAMEA3449381) | human gut metagenome | biome: human gut; feature: human-associated habitat; material: faeces | place: United Kingdom | collected 2010/2012 ...
CGATCATGGACAAGCCCTTTTCGCTGATTTTCATCCTTTCGTCCACTCCACCTTCCTTCATCGTCCGTCCTGGTTGGCCTTATCCTTCAGTGCTTCCAACGCACGTTCCAAAACCGCAGGCAGCGGCACACCCATCAGTCCAGCATTTTCGGCAATGCTGATGACCTCGCTGACCGTAAAGGCAATGCACACGCCGTCCCGCACATAGCTGGCGCCCAGCGCCAGGTCAAGCCGATGTGCCACCAGCACCAGCAGCAGGATGACGCACTTGCGCACAAGCCCTTTGAAACACGCCTTGCTCTCCAGCGCTCCGTTGGCGCTCTTCTGCGACTTATGGAACACGCCCGCGCAGAGCAGCCCGGTGGCGTAGTCGATGGCCATGCAGATGACCAGCGTGGTCAGGCCAGCGTCCCAGCCACCGAACAGGCCAGCAATGAAGGAGCCAACCAGCCCCGCACCCGTACAAATCATTTCTTTCATAGTTTCCTCCTTTAAGTAAACTTCAGGATAAGATTTTCCGGCGTCACGGTCACCGGCGTGTTGTTTTTGGTGTTGTAAGCGCTGGATGCTTTGATGCCGATGGTCACCCCGCCCTCGTATGGCACGCACGACGGAGTACCCAAAGAATCGTCACATTAGACACGCCGATGAGCGGTTTGGCCAACGGGATATAGAAATATAAGTTCGTCCCACTACCGGTGACACCACCTGCACAATACATTCTTTCGATCGTCACGGTATCGCCTGCTTTATAGTAGGGACAATAGCTGCCCTCTGCGACCGTAAATTGGATGCTGTTTGCATTGACCGCTAATTCCTGCGTATCCAACGATAGCAGCGATTGCCCGACCAGCTTCAAGCTGCCCCTGGACAGGATAATGCTGCTCTTGGTCGTCCCTCCAGCAGCACTGAGCACCAGACAGTAGTCTCCGGTTTCCGGGTCGTATGCGCCAGCGGACACCGATTGAAAGTAGATTGGCGTATCATACCTCACAGGAATCGCACCCTCCCCCGCCTTGTGGTCTGCTGCTCGTCCAGGTAGGCTTCGATCTCGCTCATGTAACCGGCGAAATCGTTGTCGGCATAAGCGACGGTCTCCCCCTCTACAGAGTGGGAGCTCATCCCCTCGGAGCCGATGCGGTTATAGCGGATGACCGCCACCTCCGGCACGATATACGCCAGGCTCTCCGGCACCTCGCTGGCGCCGCCCAGCAGCAGGAGCAGACGCGCCTGGACAGCGCTGACGATGGTGGTCAGCAGCGCGTCCCGGCTGTCGTCTGGGATGCCCAGGAGAGTCCGCAAGGTCATCAATGTGCGCTCAGGCATCGTCCGGCTCCTCTTACGCCTTGGCGGTCACGGTGGCCACGCCAGCCTTGAGAGCACGATAGGCGCTGTCGCACTCGACCACGCAGATTTCCTTGCCAGTGGCGGCGGTGATCTCATCGGTGCCGTTCCAGGCAGCCCAGCTCTTGACACTCTGGCCGGCGGCAGGCAAGACGGCATTGTCCGCCACCTTGTACTTGTAGCTGTTGCCGGAGGTCAGCGCAGGGGAGATGGTGAGCTTGGTCTTGCCGGAGGTGGTGGAGCTGGCGGCGCTGGTGACGGTCAGGTTGTCCAGGCCGTATTCGCTGTTCAGCAACACCTTGCAGACTGCCTTCTTGTTGTCCGGCAGGATGAACTCACCGGCCTTGCCTGCACCCTGGAGCGCCACACCGTCAAAGTCTTCGGATTCAATGGTGCGGGCGGTGTTGATGCCGGTGAACGCTTTGCCCACGCCGTCGATGTAGACGTAGGCCACCTCTCCGGTCTGGAACAGGTCATCGGGCACTTCCTCGATGAGGAAGCCCTTGAATTTCACCACGCCGTTCTCGTCGATGTTGGCCACGGAACCCTTGGAGGTGGTGGTCAGTCTGTGATCCACGATGGCGTTGTACAGGTCGGCACACACCTTTGCCCGCTTGGTGCCCACGGCCTCGATGTTGTTGTAATACTTGCTCAGGACGTTGAAGATCGCCAGCACATTGTCGTCGGTGTAGTCCAGCAGCGTCTCGCTGTGACCGGCATTCTGGGAGATGAACTTGCCGTGAGCGTCGTTAAATGCCTTGGTCTTCGCTCTGGCCTGCAGCTCCAGCCGGTCTGCGATGGCGGCCGCGAAGTCGTTGTTCACCGTGTGCCGGTCGATGCCCTCATGGAAGTTCCAGCCCCAGGTGTATTTTGCGGGGGTGTTGGTGTAGATGATCTCGGTGCGGCTGCCGAAGCGGCTGGAATTGCCGGTGCCAGTGCCGAACGCCTTGGTGGCAGTCTTATCATAGCCGGTGCCGCAGACACAGGGGATGTCAGAGGTCTTCACATAGAAGGCGGTCTCGTTCTCCTGGATGCCGTCCATTGCTTCGATGCTGCCGCCGAAGAAGTCGGCAAAATAGCTCTGCTTCTTGAATACCGCCTGCAGCAGGCACTTGAATTCCAGCTGATAGCTGCGGGCGGGCAGGTCGTTGTTGTCGCCAGCCGCGAACAGCTGGAGGTCAAATTTCTGTCTCATCTTTCTGCTCCTTTACTGATATTTCGCAATGCGCTTGTCGATCTCGGACATGGCATTGCCGGTACGGTCTTGGGGGTTCTGCCGGTGGCTCTCTCCACTTCAGCGCGCTTCAGCTGCGCCTGGACGATGGACACAAAGCGGTCGATCCGCTCCTTGGTCTCCTCGGCGTCCTCCCCTACCACGAAGTCCAGGATGTCCTGGGTGGCGTCCACGTTGTGCTCTTTCAGCAGGCCGGTGGCAGTCTTACCCAGCTCCATCCGCAGGGCGGAACGCTTCAGTTCTGCGTTCTCCTTTTGGAGTTTCTCCATCTCATACTGGTGCTTCTGGTCTGCGTTCATCTTCGCCAGCTTTGCGGACTCCTCCTGGGCGTTCTTCACTGCCGCTTCCTGTTCCGCTTTCCACTTGGCGAATTTCTTGTTGATGATCGCATCAACATCCTTGTCGGTGTATTTCTTATCGCCTGCGCCCTGCTCCTGGGCAGGCTCCTGGCCTTCGGGCGGTTCAGTGCCCTCCGGCTGTGCCTGGGCAGGCGCTTCTTCCGCAAACAACTGCAGGTCAAACCGAACTTTTTCCATTGCTTCTACCTCCTCAAAGTTTTTGACCATTCTTCGCTGGGTCTTCCCCCCTGTTTTTCCGCCGTCAGGGCTTCGGCGCGCCGCTCCCGGCGATCTAAGACTTGTACGCACTGGGGATAAGCCTCCGCCACACCCTGCACGCCAACAAAAAAGGAATCGGCCAGCAGCTGCACCTGCGGCGATCCCTCATATCTGACAAACGCCCCGCCGGGCGCAATGTCGCTGTGTAATTGTACGTCCGTCAGCTGCTCCGCCGACTGGACAAAGGTCTGCACCAGCGTGGATACCGCCGCACAGACCAGGTCATTGCCGGGCGGTCCTGCGCCAGCGTGGCCGGTGACCTGGATAGAGCCCGGTTGGATGATTACCTGAATCATGGCCTTTCCTCCTGAAAATGGGTGTGAAAAAGCACCGTGACATTTGCACGATGCTTTTCACTGCGGCAGCCTACTGTTTTCATAGTCTCGAGTAACATTTCCGGTGTTCGGATCAACAACAACAGTCGCGACATATTCATAAGGCGTTTCATCTCCCATTTTGTAAACAAACGGTTTTGTGTGCATACATAATGAATAAACAAACTGCCCATCCTCGCGAAATCCGCAAGAACAACAACAAGAATCATTGTACTTACTATACAGCTTTTCTCCCATCATTTTTATGCTTTCCGCCAGCGCGTATTTCATCATACTTCTTTTGTCCATCACTGTCACCCCCCTAAATTTTACGCCAATTTTCTAGAAAAATCAATAATCAAATTCAGACTGGAAAAATTCCCTTTCCTCGCCATTTATACCTACGATAATGCTTGATTTTTGTCCGAGTTTTCGCAACGTTTCTCTGTCCGCCAGCGACGCAGTTAAAAAGCCGCCATCCACATGACTATGCGCCACCCATTTGTAATGTTTATTAAGTATTTCTTCTCCAAGCTCTCCCGCTATGTCGCACGCTCTACTATTGCCTCTGATAAGGATATCTTCTCTCTTGCTCCTGAACAATGCGAATTCGTGACCGGTCGCCGCAGACAAATATGCAAGATCTCTAGTTGAAATTTCTTCCCGCTTATATCTATGGTACTCGCCTGTATTTTGAATGCGCGCAAGAATGTTTTTCCGTCGCTTGCTAAGACCGGCTCTCCCCTCCGCAATTTGTTTTAAGGAACGCCTATAAGATTGAGGGCTTCCGGGTTGATCGATTTGGAGCCGTCGCTCCCACACCTCCGTGGTGCCGCCCTTGTCCAAAAAGTCCAGCCAGGCTTCATACTCAGCGTCATCCTCATAGGCGCTGGCGGAGCACCGGCAATTCGGGTGCATGGGCGGGGCGTTCTTGCCCGGCATCATGTCCTTGACCTTGAAGTGTTTGCCGTCCAGGTCAGCGCAGGCGGAACAACAGCCACGGTTTGCATGGAAGGTATATTCCTCGAAGCCGTTGGCCAGGAAGGACTGCCGCTGTGCTTCCGTCTGCACCCTGGCCAGCTCTGTCCGCATGAGCCGTTCGGCATTGCTCGCGCTGGCGCCGAAGGTCTTTTGGATTTCCCTGGCCAGGACACGAGGGTTTTTGCCTTGAATCATTCCCACCTGCAGTTGCTTGGACAGCTCCGCCTTCAGCGCTGCCTGGTTGCCCCAGATGCGCTCGGAAAAAGTGGCACCATGGAAGGACGCATTGGGGATGGTCTCCGCCAGTTTGGCGTTGTTCCGGACGGTCTTGCCCAGGATGCCCGCCTGCCGCTGCAGCTCCTCCTCCGTGCGCCCCCGCAGGATTTTGGCCATGAACTGCTCCTGCTCGTTGTGGCCGGCGACCAATTCCAGGCCGATGTTGGCCTTTAGCATTTCCAGCCGGTTGACCTTCATGGTCAGGTTGTACAGCCGCATTTCCTCATTGGCTTGCTTGGAGAAGTCCTTGTCCGCCACATAGCGTTTGGCCTTGCGCTCGTAGGCTGCAATGTCCAGCTTGGACACCCGCCGCTTGGCCTCGGCCAGGGTGATCTGCTCCTTGTCGGCGTAGCGGCCATAAAAGGCGTCAATCTCCTTCTGGGCGGCGTCCAGCATATGTTGTCCACCCTTTATCTCGCATGGTAAAATGCAATAAAAGGAGGAACTGATATGGATTTTGAATCTACTAGACCCCACATTCGCATGACCGCCCTCGAGAATCTCCAGCGCATCAATAATGAAATGAGGGTATTGCCCGGCCAGGACTATGAGCTTCCAGAGGACTGCATTTACGGAAGCGGAATCACGGATGAATCTCTCTTAGACATCGTCTCTGCCTTGAAAGAGCAGACAGACTCCCTGAACCGTCAGGTTGAAGAACTCAAGCGCCAGGCAGATGTGCAGGCTGGCGCTTGAGACGCACCTCAAAGAAGAAGCAGTCACCCGTTCAAAGGACGACAGAAAATACTTCTGGCTTGGCGTCCTGACCAGCTTTGTGATTTCTATACTAGTAGAGCACGGATCAGCGCTGATGCGATTTTTGCAAGGATTACTCCCAGGCTAGCCCCCAGCACATACATTCCTGCTTTGCGCATCTTCTCACCTCCTATCATCTCGTGTTCAGCTGGCTTCTTCAGTTCTTTATATCTTTCGCTTTGCGTAAGTCCTGATTAAAAAATAAGCGCAGCCTCGCAAGGGGTATCACACAGCAAATCAGCCATCATCAGCAACTTTCCGAACGGAATCTTCTCCGGATGTTCAAGATACGCCGCTAAAGTATTGCGGTTTACCCCGATTCCTTGAGCTAGAGATGCAATTGTATAGCCTTTCTCGCTCATTTTCCCTCTAATCTTCGGTGCATTGACCCGGTACATATACTCGCGTCCTTTCGTATTGCGTAAGTTTAGTACAGCACTCACTTGCGCACAAGTCACCGTACTTTGCACTTTTTCTTTCGCGAAATGCAAGTTTTTTCTTGTGTCTTGCCCCGCCATGTGTTAACATACGCTTAGAAGCGAGGTGAGAACAACGAATTTATCTACCATCTTGAAAGAACAACGGAAGAAACTGGGACTTACTTTGGCTGAAATCGCCGATATTATGGGTGTTTCCGAAGCCACTGTGCAACGCTGGGAAAGCGGTAACATCAAAAACATTCGTCAAGAACGTATCTCAAAATTGGCTGAGGTTCTCCATGTGACTCCAGCCAGTTTGATGGGGTGGGAAAATCCTGAGAGCAATATCCCATCCGGTTTCCAGCCCGTCCCGCCTATGAAAGCAATCCCTCTTGTAGGGCAAATTGCTTGCGGCGAGCCGATCACAGCGGAAGAGAACATTGAGGACTATGTGACGAGTCTCCGCGCTTGGCACGCAGATTTCGCGCTGAAATGCATCGGAGACAGCATGGAACCCAAAATCAAAGACGGCGACATTGTTGCCATTCGGAAGCAGTCGACTGTTGAGAACGGGCAGATTGCCGCAGTTCGCATCGATACAGAGGCGACCTTAAAATGCGTTCATCAATCCCGAGACTGTCTTATTTTACAGCCGATCAACCCAGACTATGAGCCGATCGTCTTAATCGGCGAGGAGATCAACCGTGTTGCGATCGAGGGAAAAGCCGTTGGCCTGTGCCGAGATCTATAACATCGATTGAGAAAAGAGAGGAGCATTTTAAATGGCGAAAAAGAGAAAACGGTCAGCCAAGCAAACTGGCAGCGGGATAGGCTCTTTACTGCTTATTATCCTTTTGTTTGCGAGCTGCTCCAGCATGTGCGACGGAAACAGCAAAAGTTCTAACAACAGTTCCGCTATTACTGCACCAAAAGTACAACCTTCTGTTAGCTCAGTCAGCGAGGAAGCGCCTGAATCAAGCAACCCTTTGTTGAACTTAAAAGTAGCAGAAGCCGATTATAAAGACCCAGATTCCGGCGTTACTTTGAAGCGTGCATATGTAAAAATCCCTCACGACAAATGGAACGCCCTTTCAGATGACGAGATTGTAGAATTTTACGAAACCTGCATCTCAGAAACTGATGCGACCCACTTCACAATTGATTTTGAGGATGGAACCGGCATCTATTTTCCGAGCTGTTCAAGATATGACGCCTTGGAGGGGAAACTCGATCAGGACGGGCGCGTAGAAAACGCAGAAAAGCAAATTACGGTTGAAACTGATGGCTCTCTGACTAAGGAAGACCCTGCACCTGCTGAGACCGAGCAGCCGGTGCAAACGCCGACAGAAGTACCGCAGGAGGCCCAGGACACCGAGGAACGTGTGTGGATCCCAACAAACGGGGGGAGTAAGTACCACTCCAATCCGAGCTGTAGCAAGATGAAGAATCCGCAGGAAGTGACAATCTCCCAGGCACAAAGCCGTGGATTTACTGCTTGCAAAAGATGCTACTAAATCGCGAATCCTTGAAGATGGTGATCCAGTGTAAGCCGCCGGAGGAAACAATTCTCTATCAGGAATAGAACCGGCGCTGCTAACACCAGGACGATGTGTAATCACTCCCTATGCGGGAGTGTGGGTGGAAACAAGGAAAGAAAAAATAATAAAACAAAAGGAGGCTCTCACCATGATGTACCCATTCATGACGCTTGACGACAACACTGAAATTGTCCATTCCGAGATGCAGGCAGATGGTCGGGTAAAGGTCTATGTGGAGAAGCCGGACGACAAGGACTTCTTCCACAATGCAGTCTGCTGGATCCCTGGCTACCAGTGGGAGGATGTCAACGGCTTCACTCCGGAAGAGATTGCTCGGTATGACGAAGTGATTCGTTCTACTGCCCACCTCATCCTTGAGTTTTCGCAGCGGGGAGGATTCGCCAATGCCGCAAATCTTTAAGGTTGGACCCTACACCATCTTCTTTTGGGCAAACGAGGCGACCCGTTGGAGCCGATCCACGTTCATGTATCGGAAACTCCGAACCAGAACGCAACGAAGATCTGGATCACCTCTGCCGGGAAATGCTACCTTTGCCACAACAAAACCCATATCCCGGAGCGCTTACTCCGGGACTTGATGCGGGTCATCGAAGCGCGAAGTGATGAGGTCATCCGAAAGTGGACTGACTTCTTTGGAGCAATTAGCTTCTACTGTTGAGTAAATAAAAAACCGCCCCGGTGCTCGCAACACCAGGACGGTATCAAAGGGTAGTAAGTTTGCACGGCCTACTACCCTTCTATTATATCGTGTTTTCATTCAGTAGTCGCCCTCGCGTGAGGGTGTGGGTTGAAATGCGTGTGGATTGAAATTAACGCAAATCCAACAAAAAGTGAATAATGGAGGGAGAATTATTATGCCACGCAAGAATCAATCACCAGTACGCACTACTGTGTACTTCAACGGCAAGCGGCACACCTTGCGCGCCAAGAACGAGCGAGAGCTCTCCAAGAAGAAAAGAGAGCTCCTGAATAAGCTGGAAGCGGCCTGATGTTGATCGACGAAGGAACCACCGTAGGGGTTTGGGCGCAGAAGTGGTTGGACGTCTACTGCAAGAACGCCATGGGTGAAGGATGCTATCAGAACTATGCTGGGATCGTCAAGAACCAGATCGCCCCGCGAATCGGTGCGTTGAAGCTGAAGGACGTCCGCCCCATTCACTGTCAGAGCGTGCTCAACGCCGAGATTGGCCGCTCCACCTCTTTCTTGTCCAAAATCCGTCAGGTCATGTTCCGGATGTTCAAATACGCGAAACGCGAAGGCGTGATCGCCACCAACCCCGCAGATGACCTCTGCCCTACTGTTTGCGGCACACCTATGGCACGGATTTGCAGGATGCGGGAGTACCCATCAACGTGGCAAAATACCTGATGGGACACAGTGACATAACAACAACAGCGAACATTTATACCGACACCACAGATGACTCGATTGAGTCCGCAAGAGAAAAAATTAACAATAAACTTTGTATGTCAAACTGTATGTCACTTGAAAAAGAAGCGTAGAGAAAATATTGATATATCAACGGTTTTCGTCTGTTTAATTTCCAGCTTCCCAAGCTGGCTACGAGGGTTCGATTCCCTTCGCCTGCTCCAACTGAAACGTGCTGATTTCACCTTTTGGGAAGTGAAATCAGCACGTTTTCTATGTTCTTCAACTGAGGGCGCCGGAATTTGTGCCCCCTCGCCATTCCGTCTGGTTCGGCAGGTGAAGTTCTGTCAGGCTCCCGTGCAGCTGCGCACAGGTTCTGCTTATGCGAACGCTTCCTTCACATACGCATAGACAGCGGACGCCATCTTTTCAATGTCCTTGTCCGTAGTGTTGAGCAATAGATCATAGTTTGCTCGGACACCCCACTTCTGTTCGCTGAAAAACTCATAGTATTTTGACCGGTTCCGGTCGATCTCCGCCATCTTTTTCTTCATCTCCCGCTGGCTCAGATCTTCCTCCGCCGGCTTGCGCTCCATGCACCGCTTGATCTTGCTGGCTTGATCTGCGTAGATGAAAATACGGAAGGGGTTACGATCTCGGAGCACATAGTCCGCACACCGGCCTACGATCACGCAGTCAGACTGCTCGGACAGCTCCCGAAGCAGCTTATGCTGTTCTGCGTAGGCGGAAATGCTCTGCTCAAAGATCGGATTGGGCGCCAAGTAAAAGCTCCGCCCTACGTTGATGGGGAAGGGAATGATGGGGCGGCGCTCGGTCACTTGCCGCAGGTATTCTTCTGACAGATCCATCCGCTGGGCAAGCTTCGTGATGATCTCCTGGTCGTAGTAGGCGATGTGAAACTTTTCCGCCAGGCGCCGTCCCAATTCACGGCCGCCGCTTCCGAACTCACGCCCAATGGTGATGATTCGATTCATAATGCAAACTCCTTTCCGCTGCTGTTTTTTTCTGTCTTTTTCTGGGTTGCACCCTGTCGCCGCACCGAACCACAGGAACCCTCGGTTCTTCTATCTCTGCCTTCGCTCTCTCCCCAGCCGCCAGAGCAGCCCCCCTATCACCAAGGTCACCCGCGGCACCAGGTAGCATCCCAAGGCGGCCGCCAAATAGATGCCCCAGCCGGTAGCGTTAGGGCGCTGGAAGCGGGGAAAGAGGAGAACAAAGAGAACAACGCCCACGGCAACACTGATGATACGGCCAGGGGTGAGGACGTCGGCCAAGGTTTTGTGGTCGGGGATCACGTCCTCCAACACGGTCACATGGTTGGCATAAGCCAAAGCACGGGCGTTTCGCGTCAAGTGGCTGTTGGTGACCACCATGGCACGCTGACAGCCGTACATTGCCATGCCAGCCACCGCTTCCTGGACGGCAGCGCCGGAGACGGGTTTGGTGTAATATTTACACTGGACAGCGTAAGAAACCCCGTGTTTTTTGGCCACCAGATCCACCCCCATATCCCCAGTTTTTCCGGTCTGTATGACCTTTTTATAGCCGTTTTTGTATAGGTACTGAGCCACATAGTGCTCATACCCTGCTCCGTCCATCTCTCCGTGGGCAAACTCCACGCCTGTGATCTTGCTGGCCAGGTTCAGGCACCTGCGCCCCAGCCAGGCCACCAGCCGGAAAGGCGCACGCAAGATCCTCCACACCCTTTTCATCCCAGCAGGATCCTTCCCACTTCCGCCGGATCGGCGGCCAGCCAATCGGCCTTGGCCGACTCCAATTCCTCCCGTGTGCCGTAGCCCCCATAGAGGACCCCGATGCAGCGCAAGCCATTTTTATGGGCGCCCAGTACATCCAGGTTCCGATCACCCACCATGACCGCCTGAGATAGGTCGGTGAGGTGGAGGGCTTGGATGGCGTCCTGAATGATGAGGGCTTTCTCATTCCGAGTCTCGTCCATGCTGCCGCCGCAGACCAGGTCGAAGTACTGCCGCAGGTCAAAGTGCTCCAGCACCCGCTCTGCCAGTTGGTAAGGTTTGGAGGTCGCCACCGCCAAGGTCTTCCCCGCCGCCTTCAGGTCATGGAGCAGCTCTGGGATGCCATCGTAAGGGCGGTTGTTGTAGATGCCCTTGTGGTTGTAATCCTCCCGAAAATAGGCGATGGCCTGCTGACACTGCTGAGGGGTATAGCCGTACAGGCTGTGGAAAGAGACGGTCAAGGGCGGGCCGATGAAGGTACGGCGCACCTTTTCCACGTCCGGCTCCGGCCGTCCCATCCGCTCCAAGGCGTAGAGAACGGAATGGATGATACCGGGGCCGGAATCCGTGAGGGTGCCGTCTAAGTCAAAAAAAATGTACTGTGCCATGACATGATAATTCCTTTCTGTTTCATAAATCCAACGCCTTCTGTCCATACTGATTTTATGCCATTCAGGAGGTTTTGTAAATGGAATACGCCCATGTTATTTTGGCTTCTCTGTTCTCCATCCTCGCCCTTTTTCTCATCACCAAGCTGCTGGGCTGCCGGCAGATGAACCAGCTTTCTATGTTCGACTATATCAACGGCATTACCATCGGCTCCATCGCCGCCGAGCTGGCTGCATCCTGGGGAAAGGAATTCTGGCAGTGGGCCATTGCCCTGGTCATTTACGGCCTGGCCACCTTCCTGCTCTCCCTGGCCACGGATCGCTCCATCCAAGCGCGGCGGCTCATCACTGGAACGCCCATTCCACTGTATGAAAACGGGCAGCTGCTGGATCAGAATTTCCGCCGTGCCAAGCTAGATTTGAACGAGTTCTTGATGCAGTGCCGCCTAGCCGGATACTTCGACCTGTCCCAGCTGGAGGCAGTGCTCTTTGAACCCAATGGGATGCTCAGCATCCTCCCTGCCAGTCCTTACCGCCCCGCCACCCCCTTTGACCTAGAGCGAGCGGTGGAGCAGAGCACCCTTCTGGTGAATGTCATTCTGGACGGCAAGGTGATGGAGGAAAATCTGACGGGAACGGGCAAAGACCGTCCCTGGCTGGAACACATACTGGCCGCCCAAGGCTGTCAGGCAGCGGATGTGTTCCTGGCTCTGTATGACCCTACGACAGAGGCCGTGCAGGTCTACCGCCGGAGCGGCGGGAAAGAGGAGGACAAATTGGAATAAGGGAATCCCCCAAAAAAATACCGGCAGCAGAAACCGCTGCCGGTATGATTTATTTGGGACAAGTTTGGATGTGCGTCAGAAAACCTCAGTCTTCGTCCTCTGCTTTCTTCAGCTTCATCAGCAGCTGACCGGCAACCACACTGTCGCCTGCTTCCACCTTGATGTCGCTGACAACGCCATCTGCACGGGCGACCACGCTGGTCTCCATCTTCATGGCTTCGATGATGAGCAGGACGTCGTTTTCCTTCACTGCATCGCCCTTCTTCACCAGCACCTTGCTGACTGCGCCGGGGATGGAAGCACCGACCTGCATCACATCGTCAGGATCGGCCTTTTCCACTGCGTGGACGGAAGCCTTGGCGTGCTTATCCTGGACGTTGATCTCACGGCGCATACCGTTCAGCTCGAACTGAACCACACGGGTGCCGTCTTCGTTGGCATCGCCCAGACCCAGGTACTTGATGACCAGCGTCTTGCCGTCTTCGATGTTGACGCGGTTGGTCTCGCCCACTGCCAGGCCGTGGAAGTACACATGGCTGCCCAAACGGGTGATGTAGCCGTATTCCGCACGGTTCTTGAAGTAGTCCTCCAGCACCTTCGGATAGGTCAGCCAGGAAATGACGTCACGCTCAGAAGGTTCATAGCCGCAGACCTTGCGCAGGTGTTCCTTAGCAGCCTCGAAGTCAGCGGGAGGCAGCAGGGCGCCGGGACGGACGGAGATGGGTTCTTCGCCCTTCAGGACGATCTTTTGCAGATCCTTGGGGAAGCCCCATGCAGGCTGACCCATCATGCCCTTGAAGTAGCTGACAACGGAGTCAGGATAGCTCAGAGCTGCACCCTTTTCCACGATATTTTCGGGGGTCAGGTCGTTCTGCACCATGAAGATGGCCAGGTCGCCCACCATCTTGGAGGAGGGAGTGACCTTGACGATGTCGCCCAGCATATCGTTGACCTTCTTGTACATTTCCTTGACTTCCAGGAAACGGTGCCCCAGGTTCAGGCTCTCCACCTGCGGCTTCAGGTTGGTATACTGACCGCCAGGAATCTCGTAACGATAGATATCGGTGACAGGCGTCTTCAGGTCGGACTCGAAGTCCACATAGCGTTCCCGGACGTCTGCCCAGTAATCGGTCAGCTTCTGCAGATCCATCAGGCTCAGGCCGGTATCCCGTTCCTGTCCTTCCAGAGCGGCGACCACAGCGTTCATAGAGGGCTGGCTGGTCAGGGAGCTCATGGAGGAGATGGCAAGGTCTGCGATGTCCACGCCGGCTTCGGCTGCCATCAGGGTGGTGGCCACCTGGTTGCCGGTGGTGTCGTGGGTGTGCAGGTGGATGGGGATATCCAGAGCGTCCTTCAGGCCGGAGACCAAAACCTTTGCGGAGTAAGGCTTGAGCAGGCCGGACATATCCTTGATGGCGATGGAGTGGCAGCCCATCTTTTGCAGTTCCTTGGCCATGTCAACATAGTACTTCAAGGTGTAGTTACGAGAAGTATCGGTGATCTCGCCAGTGTAGCAGATGGTGCCTTCTACGAACTTGTTCTGCTTCAGAGCTTCGTCAATGGCGACTTCCATGCTGGGCAGCCAGTTCAGGGAGTCGAAGATACGGAACACGTCAATGCCGCCCTCGGCGGACAGACGGACGAATTCACGGACGACGTTATCGGGATAGCTGGTGTAGCCCACGGTGTTGGAGCC
>ERZ857965.2902-NODE-2902-length-13712-cov-3.473603_pt1 | contig 13712 bp, 9 predicted proteins | sample MGYA00519758_ERZ857965 | MGnify/ENA primary metagenome ERZ857965 (study PRJEB31778, sample SAMEA3449381) | human gut metagenome | biome: human gut; feature: human-associated habitat; material: faeces | place: United Kingdom | collected 2010/2012 ...
GTGCGCACCGCCATCCGTCATACGCGCACAACGTCACCGACCGGCGAGATCGCGCAGCGCGGTACATACAGCGTGGGCGAAATGGTCATCGATTATAACAAGCATCAGGTGCTCGTGCGAGGGGAGAATGTCCGTCTGACGCTCAGCGAGTTCCGCATTGTTGCCCTGCTGGGCAAGTTCGCCGGCAAGGTGCTGACCTATGATTATATCATCAAGGAGCTGTGGGGACCGCGAGCGGGCGGAGACAACCAGATCCTGCGCGTGAACATGGCGAATATCCGCCGCAAGATCGAGAAGAATCCCGCCGCGCCTGAGTACATATTCACCGAGATCGGCGTGGGCTACCGGATGCTCGAGAACGAGTAAAAAACGATAAAAACCGCCCGAAGGCGGTTTCTATACCAGGGGACGAGAGTCCCTCCACACAATCACGCAGACAGCTCTTGCCGATGGCTCGGCAAGAGCTGCTTGCGTTTTTTACGTCATGCTGAACAGCGTTGCGGCGACCTGCGCTCGGGTGATGGGCTCGGTGGGGTGGATACCGCCGTCGGCGTAGCCGGAGAGCGCGCCGATCGCGCAGAGCGTATTGATGTGCCCGCGCGCCCAGTCCGCAATGGCGTCGCTGTCGGTGAAGCTCCACTCCGGCGCGGCGTAGCCCAGCTCAAGGAGACGGCCGAGCATCGTCAGCGCCTCCTGACGGCTGATGGTCGCGGTGGGGAGGAAGCAGAGCCGGCCGTAGCCGTCGTAGCTGCCCTTCGTTACGCCGAGGGCATACATGGCACGCACGCCGTCCTTCGCCCAGTCGGCGATGCTGCCGTTGTCGGCGAAGGGCAGCTCAACGGAGGAAGTGTCCTGCGCGGGCGTGAGCCAGCGGCAGAGCAGCACGGCAAATTCCTGACGGGTGATGGGGCTGTCGGGATTGAAGTTCCCAAGATCGTCGCCGGTGGTGACGCCGCTCGCCTTCAGGAAGCTCACGGCGGCGTTGGCCCAGTGACCGTCCGTATCGGGGAAGGCGGCGGACAGCTCCGACGGGGTGATGCTTATGCCGGTGCGGGCGAGGCTGCCGCTCGCGTCGCCGGCGATGACGGCGATGCGGTGCGCCTTGCCGTCCGCGGCAGGCAGCGCGGCGTGGAGCGCGCCGGTCTGGTGGTCGTAGGTGAAGCTGAGCGCTTTGCCGTCGAGCGTTATGCGCAGCGTGGCGAGCGAGCCGCCGTCCACGGCGTCAAAGACCTTGCCGGTCAGGGCCGTGCCGTCCTCGGAGAGGGAGACGGAGATCTCCGGCGCGGCGGTATCGCTCATGCCCTCGCGGGCCGCGACGAGCTGATCGAGGTACAGCGTGCCGCTCAGAGCCGACGGCAGGCGCAGGGCGAAGCCGGTGATGCTCGCGGCTTTGTCGGGGAGGGTAAAGGGGAGCTGCTGCCAGCCGGTGAAGTCGATCACGGCAGCGTTCGTTTCGCCCGCATCGGTCGTGAGGGCGAGCGTCTCGCGCTGTCCATCGCCGTAGACCCAGAGCGTTACACGGTCATAGCCGGAGGGAACGGCGTAGGTTCGCTCCACGCTCAGAAGGAGCTCCTCTGCGTTCTCGGGGACGTTCTCGGCGCGATAGTCCCAGCGTGCAGAGGCGGAGCCGAAGCGGACGAAGCTCTTGTCGGTATTTTGGGTCAGGACGGTCTGCTCGCCCTCGAAGCCGTCGAGTAGGACCAGAGGATCGGAGGTGACGTAAACGGGGATGGTGCGCGTGGTCTCGCCCGCGCGGACGGTCAGGCTGCCGTAGGCGGCATGGCCGGCGGCGGTAAAGACACCGTTTTCATCAACCGTGCCGACGCCGCCCTCGGTGGTCCAGGTGAAGCAGGAGTTCTGCGCGAGCAGGGAGAGGTGGTTTTGATAAGCCTGCGCGGTCAACTCGACGCTCGCGCCGGGGGAGACGCGCAGCTCGGTGAGCGTGCCGCTTTTGCCGAGGCGGATCTCGTCCGGCGTCTCGATCACGCGAACCTCAGCGGTGGTGTATTTGCCGCCGACCTTTGCGCCGACGGTCACAGTGCCGGCGGTTTTCGGCGCGGTCAGGACCGTATTGCCCAGCTCGTCGGTCCGCACGCTGCCGCGGTCGCTCGCGATGGATACCTCCTTATCCATGGGAAGGTAATTCGTATCGATGGCGGCGGCGCGGAGCAGGACCTGCGCGCCCGCGAGCACGCGGTTGCTTTCCGTGCGCAGCGCGATGTGGTCGAGCGTGCCGCTCGGCTCATTCGACGCAACGAGGAAGATATGGTTCGTCACGGCGCGCAGGCTGCCCTCGGAGGGGGTGTTGTAGACGCCGGCATTGCCGTCCTCCGGCAGCGTGACGCACAGAGTCGTCGAGCCGCCGCCGTCCAGGCTCAGCGCGGTCACGCAGCCGAGCTCGATCATGCGCTGCGCGACCTGTGTCAGGCTCGCGCCGATGGAGTAGCCCTTCCGGCGGCCGTCGATGGTGTAGAGCACAAGGCTGCCGTCGGCCTTTTGACCGATGGCGGTGCGCGGCGCGGCGCCGGCCTCAAGCCCCTTGCAGACCTCGCCGTTCTCCACGAGCTGATAGAGCGCGCCGATCATGTAGTCCACGTCGTTCCAGCCCTCGTCCGCCGCGCGGACGGTGACGGTCAGCGTGTCGCCGACCGCAAGCGCGCGCAGCAGAGCAAGGTTCTCCTCGCCGGAGAGGAGGTTCGCCGTCAGGACGTATTTGCCCTCGCTCACGGCGGTGTCGGTGGCCTCGGGCAGGATCTCGTCCACGGTGAGCGTCAGCGTTTCGCCGATGCTCAGGCGACCGTCGACCACCGAGCAGACCACGTCATAGCCCGCGGCGTTGGTGCCGGTGGAGCGGCGGGCGTTGAAATCGTAGGTGTAGAGGTAGATGCCGCCGTAGGAGTAGCGCACCTGATTGACGGCGGCAATGGAAAAGGACGTGTTGGCGCTCTCGACCTGCATTGCCAGCGCCGGAGCGCCGAGGATGGCTGTGCCGTCCGCGCGGAAGCCGACGGCATAGTTGCTCGCGGAGGCGACGCGCAGCACGCCATCGGTCATCACCGTGCCGAGCGGCGCGCCGTTGAGCGTATCGTAGTAGTCGCCGTTGATGCCCGCGACCACGCGCAGGCCCTGCTCCTCCAGCCGCTTGGCGGCGGCGGAAACGGTGCTCGTCGCGGTGGTGTAATCGCCGTAGGTGACGATGGGCGTCACGCTCGTGTTCGGCGTGTAGACGACGTAGTTTTCCTGCCGCAGGTCGGAGAAGGTGTTGCTCCAGAACGTGCCCTCGCCGAGCTCGGCGCCGCGGTTGAGCGTTGTTGAGCGCAGGTCAAGGTCGTCGCCCAGCGCCTCGGAGGCGAGCGCCGTCGGCGCGAGCGTCAGCAGCAGGGTGAGGGATAAGAGAAAGGCGGTGCATTTGCGGGACAGTGCTTTCATAATGATCTCCTTTTGAAATACGGCACATACCTGTTTTTGCTATGCTTTTGCACAGCAAAAGTTGACATAACGTTACTATACCATGACGGCCCTTAAAAGTAAAGACGAAGAAAGACGGAAAAAAGTTCCGTCAAAGCTCCATTGTTTCCAAAAGATCGACAAGGATGGCGTTGGAGACCAGAAAGCCGCGGGGCGTGAGGGCATAAAAGCCGCCGGAAAGATGGGCGAGGCCGTGGGCTTCACAATTCCAGAGAATGCGCCGCGCGGCTTCCGGCAGCGTATCCGCGGCGACGCCGCGGGTCGTGCGGAGCGCGAGCATGACGCGCTCGGTCTCCCGCTCACGCGCCGAGGGCGCGGAGCACTCGGAATAGACGATGTGTCCCGCAAGGTAGGCGTCGAGATCGCGCGCGAGCGCAAAGCGCTCGCCGCCGAAGTCACTGTGCGCGCCGGGGCCGAAGCCGAGGTATTCCGCGAGCGTCCAGTAGCGGCTGTTGTGGCGGGACGCCCGTCCCGGACGGCAGAAGTTGGAGATCTCATATTGCTCATAGCCCTGCCGCGCGAGAAGCCCGACTGCGGAGAGGTACATATCCGCCTGCGCGTCGTCGTCCGGCAGCGTGAAGCGCTCGCGCCGCGCAAAGAGCGGCGTGCCCTCCTCGACCTTCAGCCCATAGCAGGAAAGATGCTCGGGCGCGAGCGCGAGCGCGGCGTCGAGGTTTGCCTGCCAGCGCGTCATCGTCTGCTCGGGCAGACCGTAGATGAGGTCGAGGCTCAAATTGTCAAAGCCTGCGGCGCGAGCGTTCTCCACCGCGCGGACGGTCTGCGCGTGCGTGTGGACGCGCCCGATGCGCCGCAGCTCCGCGTCGTCCGCGGACTGCATCCCGAGCGAGAGGCGGTCGAAGCCTGCATCGTGCAGCTGCCGCAGGGCGGAAATATCCTGCGCGCTGTCGGGGTTGGCCTCGAGCGTGATCTCCGCGCCGGGGGCGACGCGGTAGCTTTGAAAAACCGCGTCCAGAAGGCGGCGCAGGCGGTCGGGGCCGAGATAGCTCGGTGTGCCGCCGCCGAAGTAAACGGTGTCTACGGTGCAGTCCGCCGTGCGCTCCCGCCACGCGGCGAGCTGCGCGGTCAGCGCGGAGACGTAAGCGTCCATCTGTCCCTCGGCGCGCGGCAGGGAGTAGAAGTCGCAGTAAATGCACTTCGCCTTGCAGAACGGAATGTGGATGTAAAGCCCAAGTGAGCGCATGGTATCACCTCGCGTCCATTGTAGCCGATTTTGCGGGGAAAGGCAACGATGGATAAAAATACTCCCGCTGGAAATGCTATGCCAAAAGGAGTGATCTTATGGATATGTCACCGCAGGAATATCAGGCGTATATCAAGCAGAAGTCGCCGAGATCCCCCATCGTCAAGGATACGGTGCTCGCCTTTCTGATCGGCGGCGCGATCTGTGTGCTCGGTCAGCTCATTCTGGACGGCTACAGGTCCCTCGGGCTTGACAAGACCGACGCGGGCACCGCGACCTCCGTCACGCTTATCTTTTTAGCGGCGCTGACCACGGGGCTGAACCTGTATAATTCCCTTGCCCGCTTCGCGGGGGCGGGCACGCTCGTGCCGATCACGGGCTTTGCCAACTCCGTCGTCTCGCCCGCCATCGACTTCAAGGCCGAGGGCATCATCACCGGCATGGCGGCAAAGATGTTCGTCATCGCGGGGCCGGTGATCGTGTTCGGCACGCTCGCGAGCGTCGTGTACGGCGTGGTGCTGATGCTGATGGGATAGGAAAAAGCGCGGCGGGGCCGCGCTTTTCTCTTGCGCCGCGCCGCACGATATTCTATAATGTTGCCATCGAATCAAACAACGGAGGATGGCACGATGTACGAAAACGGTAAGATCTACATGGGACTTGCGGACGGCGCGCGCGTGGAGCTTGCGCTCAATATGTGCAACCGCCACGGCCTGATCGCGGGCGCGAGCGGCACGGGCAAGACCATCACGATGAAAGTGATGGCCGAAAGCTTTTCCGACGCGGGCGTGCCGGTGTTCCTGTGCGACGTCAAGGGCGACGTCGCGGGCATCTGCGCCCCCGGCGTGAGCAGCGAGGGCATGGAAAGGCGCATCGACCGCTTCGGCCTGCGCGGCAGCTTTGCCTACAAGGGCTATCCCACGACCTTCTGGGACATTTATCAGACCGGCGGCCACGCCGTCCGCGCGACGGTGAGCGACATGGGGCCTGAGCTTTTGTCCCGCATCCTCAGCCTCACGTCCGCGCAGGAGGGCATTCTGCACATCGTGTTCCGCATCGCGGATGACAAGGGGCTGCTGCTCCTCGATCTCAAGGACCTGCGCGCCATGCTGAACTACGTCAGTGAGCACCGCGCGGAGTACATGATGACCTACGGCAACATCACGCCGCAGTCCGTCGCGGCGATCCTGCGCGCGCTGCTGCCGCTTGAGCAGCAGGGCGGCGACCTCTTTTTCGGCGAGCCGCCGCTCGACATCTATGACTGGATGCGCACCGACGCGGACGGCCGCGGCATGGTCAACGTGCTCGACTGCGTGAAGCTGGTGCAGAACCCGACGCTCTACGCGAGCTTCCTTTTGTGGATGCTCTCGGAGCTGTTTGAGAGCCTGCCCGAGGCGGGCGATCTGGAAAAGCCCAAGCTGGTGTTCTTCTTCGACGAGGCGCACACGCTCTTCCGCGACGCGCCGACGGTCCTCGTGCAGAAGATCGAGCAGACCGTTAAGCTCATCCGCTCGAAGGGCGTGGGCGTGTTCTTCGTGACGCAGAGCCCGAGCGATATTCCCGACGCAGTGCTCGCGCAGCTCTCCAACCGCGTGCAGCACGCGCTGCGCGCCTATACGCCCGCCGAGCTCAAGGCGGTGCGCGTCGCGGCGCAGGCGTTCCGCGCCAATCCCGCCTTCCGCGCGGAGGATGCCATTATGGAGCTGGGTGTCGGCGAGGCGCTGACCTCGTTTTTAGATGAACAGGGTGTGCCGACCATCGTGCAGCGCACAAAGATCGTCTGCCCGCAGAGCCTCATGGGTGCGCCCGAGCCGATGGCGCGCATGAAGGCCATGCTGCATGACGGCATGGAAAAGTATGACGACGCGGTGGACAATCTCTCCGCCTACGAGGTGCTAGCCGAGCAGGCTGACGCCGCGGCGCTGGAAAAGCAGCGGGAGGAGGAGCGTCTTGCGCAGGAGAAGGCTGCGGCGGAGGCGGAGAAGCAGCGCGCCAAGGAGGAGGCCGCGGCGGAAAAGCAGCGGGCGAAGGAGGAAGCCGCCGAGGAAAAGCGCCGCCAGAAGCTGGAGGATGAGGAGCGCCGCCGCGCACAAAAGCTGGAGGACGAGGCGCGCCGAAAGGCGGAGAGGGCCGCCGAGGCCGAGCAGAAAAAGCTCGAGCGGCAGCGCGAGCGTGAGGCTGCCGCGGCAAAGAAAAAGGCCGAGCGGCTCCAGTCCAAGATCGAGACGCAGCTCGTCTCCGCGGGTGGGCGGATCCTCAGGCGCGGGCTTCTGGGCATTTTGAAACGGTAAATAGAGAGAAAGGCGTGCCGGACGGCACGCCTTTCTCAGTGCGGTTTACTTGTTTGCCATGCGGTAGACGGCGAGAATGCCGTCGTAATCGAGCGGGCAGAACTTGCCGACAACGCGGGTGTGAAAGAAGGTGCAGCGCTCGGCAAGCTCACGCAGCTGCTCCTCGCTGAGCACGCCGATGCCGAGCTCGGTGAAGGTGGTCGGCATATCAATGGAGCGGAAAAACTCCTCGGTCGTGTCGATGGCGCGGAGGGCAAGGTCACGGTCGCTCTCGCCGTCCTTGCGGGTAAGGCGCCAAACGGCCTCGCCGTAGTGCGCGAAGCGCGCGGGATCGGTGTCCACCACATAGCGCGCCCACTGCGGCCACATGACCGAGAGCGTCGCGCCGTGCGCGGCGTCAAACATACCGGAAAGCTCGTGACCGAACTGGTGCACGGAGAAGTCCTTCACGCCGCCGAGGCCCGTGAGGTTGTTATGCGAGAGGGAGCCGGCCCACATGATCTCGCTCATGGCGTCATAGTTGTGACTGTCCTGCATGGCGACGCGGCCCGCGTCGATCACCGTGCGCAGCAGACCCTCGGCGATCTCGTCGGTCATGCGGTTGGAGGGATGGCCGGGGTTGAAATAGCGCTCAAGCGTGTGCATCATGATGTCCACCACGCCGCAGCCGACCTGATAGCGCGGGAGCGTATAGGTCAGCTCGGGGTCCATGATGGCGAAAAGCGGACGCTGCAGATCGGTGTTCAGACCGCGCTTGAGCGTCGTTTCATCGTTCGTGAGCACGGCGCTGTCGCTCGTCTCGCTGCCGGCGGCGGAGATGGTCAGCACTGCGCCGAGCTTGCTCGTTTTGGTGAGCGCCGCCTTCTTGCTCCAGAAATCCCAGATGTCCGTTTCGGGGTTGGCAACGCCGTGGGCGATGGCCTTGGACGTGTCCATCACGCTGCCGCCGCCGACGCCGAGAATGAAGTCCGCGCCGAAGGCGAGCGCCTTCTGCACGCCCTCGCGCGCGTGGGACAGGCGCGGGTTGGGCTGCACGCCGCCGAAGCTCATGTGCTCAAGCCCTGCGTCGGTGAGCGTCTGCTCGATGCGTGCGATAAGCCCGCTCTTCACGGCGCTGTGGCCGCCGTAGACGATAAAGACCTTCGTGCCGCCGAAGTGCTTGACCGCCTCGCCGACCTTTGCCTCCGCGCCCTTGCCGAAATAGATCTTAGTCGGGCAGTAAAATTCAAATGCCTGCATGGAATGGGTCCTCCTTGTCTGCGTGCGGAATGGAGCGCACGCGGATTTTCTGCGCCTATGGTAGCACACCTGCGCGCACATTGCAAGAGGTCGAATGGGAGAGAAAAAGCGCATTTTTTGCGTGATTTTGTGTTGACATAATGAATGTGGATAACTCTGTGGAAACTGTGAATAACCCTGATTTTACAAGAAATTTACAGGTTGACGCTCGATTATTTTTTGACCGGTACGAAAACTATTTGAGAATGCTGCGCGAGTTTTTAACAAGCGCGGGACGCGGCGCGGGAGCGCATCAAAACACTTGCTATTGTGGGGCAAAGCCGCTATAATATACAAGGAATAGTATCCTATGGAAACGGAGAAGACAAATGGCAAAGGCAGGAAAGAATTACGGCAACGAGAGCATTTCCCTACTCGAGGGCGCGGAGCGCGTGCGCAAGCGCCCGGGCGTTATCTTTGGCTCGGACGGACTGGACGGCTGCGAGCACGCGGTGTTCGAGATCCTCTCGAACTCCATCGACGAAGCGCGCGAGGGGCACGGCAAGGTCATCACGCTCACGCATTACGCCGACGGCAGCATCGAGGTGGAGGACAACGGGCGCGGCTGTCCCGTGGACTGGAACCCCAAGGAAAAGCGCTACAACTGGGAGCTTGTGTACTGCGAGCTCTACGCCGGCGGCAAGTACAACAATCTCGACGGCGACAACTATGAATATTCCCTCGGCCTCAACGGCCTCGGCGCCTGCGCCACGCAGTACGCCTCGCGCTACATGGATGTGACCGTCTGGCGCGACGGGAACAAATATTCCCTGCACTTTGAGCGCGGGCAGATCACCGGCAAAAAGGGCGAGGAGCTGAAGATCGAGCCGACCGACCGCGGCAAGAAGACCGGCACGCTCACGCGCTGGCTGCCCGATCTCGACGTGTTTACCGACATCAACATCCCCGCGTCGTATTTTACCGACGTGCTGCGCCGTCAGGCGGTCGTGAACGCGGGCATCACGTTCCGCTTCCGCGACCAGGTGGGCGGAAAATTTGAGACGCAGGAGTTCCTCTACGAAAACGGCATCGTGGACTATGTGACCGAGCTGGCCGGCGAGGGCGCGCTGACCACGCCCGTTTTCTGGGAGACGGAGCGCCGCGGCCGTGACCGCGAGGATAAGCCCGAGTATAAGGTCAAGCTCTCGTGCGCCTGCTGCTTTTCCAACCGCGTGAACGTCATCGAGCACTACCACAACTCCTCGTGGCTCGAGCACGGCGGCGCGCCGGAAAAGGCGACTAAGACCGCCTTCGTCTACGCCATCGACAAATATCTCAAGGACAGCGGCAAGTATCAGAAGAACGAGAGCAAGATCACCTGGCAGGACGTGGAGGACTGCCTCGTGCTTGTGTCCAACAACTTCTCCACGCAGACGAGCTACGAGAACCAGACGAAGAAGTCCATCACGAACAAATTCGTGCAGGAGGCCATGACGGACTTTTTGAAGTCCCGCCTGGAGACCTACTTCATCGAGAACCGCGTCGAGGCGCTCAAGATCGCCGAGCAGGTGCTCATCAACAAAAGAAGCCGCGAGAGCGCGGAAAAGCAGCGGCTGAACATCAAGAAAAAGCTCTCCGGCAATATCGACATTTCCAACCGCGTGCAGAAGTTCGTGGACTGCCGCACGCGCGACGTGTCCCGCCGCGAAATTTATATCGTTGAGGGCGACAGTGCTCTCGGCAGCGTCAAGCTCTCGCGCGACGCGGAGTTTCAGGGCATCATGCCCGTGCGCGGCAAGATCCTGAACTGCCTCAAGGCCGACTACGCCCGTATTTTCAAGAGCGAGATCATCACCGATCTTCTGAAGGTGCTCGGCTGCGGCGTGGAGGTGCAGGGCAAGGCGGTCAAGGAGCTCAACGCCTTCGACCTCAACAATCTACGCTGGAGCAAGGTCGTCATCTGCACCGATGCCGACGTGGACGGCTTCCAGATCCGCACGCTGATCCTGACGATGATCTACCGTCTCTGCCCCACGCTCATCCGCGAGGGCTACGTCTACATCGCGGAAACGCCGCTCTTTGAGATCAACTGCGGCGACAAGACGTGGTTCGCCTACTCCGACAAGGAGAAGAACGACATCGTAAAAACGCTTGAGGGCAAGCGCTATAAGGTCGACCGCTCCAAGGGCCTCGGCGAGAACGACCCGGAGATGATGTGGCTGACGACCATGAACCCCGAAACGCGCCGCCTCATCAAGGTCATGCCCGAGGACGCGGAGGCGACCGCGCAGGTATTCGATCTGCTCCTCGGCGACAATCTGCAGGGCCGCAAGGACCATATCGCAGAGAACGGCTACAAGTATCTGGAACTGGCGGACATTTCGTAGGAGGACGGAAAACGGGGCAAAGCCCTTGCAAAAGAGCGGCGTTTATGGTACGCTGAAGGAACAGGATACCCAATGGACCCACACAGGGAAGGAGAATGGAAAAATGAAAAAACTGATCGCTCTTCTGCTGGCGCTGATGTTGGCGCTGGCGCTGGCCGTCCCCGCAAGCGCGGCGGGCGAGGATATTGGCATCATCGGCGGAGCCGACGGTCCGACCTATATTCTCGTCAGCGCCGATCCGAAGGCTGCCGCGACGGTTTCAAAGGAACAGCGCGAGCAGACCATCAAGGCGCTCGGCGGCGTGGCCGGGCAGGTCAATGTGCTGCTGGGCGACCGATGCATTGCTTTCACCGACGCGGTGCCCGAGGTGAAGAACGGGCGCACGATGGTGCCGCTGCGCGCCGCGCTGGAGGCCATGGGCGCAAGGATCGAATTTGACCAGGCCACCAAGACCGCTATCGTAACGGGTGAGAAGGCGAGCTTTACCCATGTTGTCGGCAGCGACGTCATCACGCGCGCCGACGGCTCGACGGTGAAGATGGACGTCCACTCCTATGTGACGCCCTCCAACCGCACGATGGTGCCGGTACGCTTCTTCTCGCAGGTGCTCGGCTACGACGTGTTCTGGGACAACGGCTACCGCATGGCGTTCCTGCTCGACGAGGAGACCTTCGCGGAGAAGGTGGACAGCCGTCTCACCATTCTCAACGGCTATCTGGCCGGAAATGCGAAGCGCTTTGACGCCTCCAAGAATTATAAGGAGGATGTGACCCTCTCCGGCACGGTCAAGGTCATCGACTCCATCAAGGGCGACCGCAGCTATCCGTATTCCGGCAAGGCGTCCGTGCTGCTGGGCAAGGACGGCATGAGCATGAGCCTGAGCGCCGACCTCGGCGATCTGGCGGAGCTCCTCGAGGGGCTTGGCGGAAAGCTGCCGGAGGCGTACCGCGCCTTGACCGTCAAGCCCGAGCTGGAGGCTATATTCTCTGATAAGCTCTACTTTAGGTCCCCGCTCCTTGACGCGGCGATGGCGAAGGTAGACGGCACGCAGGCCGTTTCCGGCGCATGGTACGCGACGGACGCCGTGATGAGCTTCCCCGACCTCTACGAGTCGATGTACGGCAGCAATGAGGACTACACCGTCGGCAAAGCCCTCTATGCCATGATGAAGCAAGGCGACGCGAACCGATTCTATGAGAGCTGGAGCGGTACGGAGCAGCTTGCCGCCGCCGCGGTCGAGATGTTCGGCGACGAGACCTTTACGAAGTCCGCCGGCAGCTATAAGTGGCACCTCGGTATCGACGAGCTGACAAAGCTGATGGGTCGGAGAACCGGCGGCGGGACGCTTACCGCACAGACCGCCAAGGACGAGGGGCTTGAGGAGCTGAGCATAGATCTCATGCTGCGCAGCGACGGCAGCGTGGAGCTCAAGTACACGGCGGCGATGAACGCGAAGGAGGAGGCGGCGTTCCGCATCGACTATACACTCACGGGGAACAGCAGCCGCATGACCGTCAAGGGAGCGGTCCAGCTGCGCAATATCTGTGATGTGCGCTTTGATGCGGCGATCAGCGTTCGCACGACGAGCGAAAAGCCGCTCACGGCTCCGCCCGCAGGCGCGACGATCATCACGCTCCCCCCGGTAATGCCGATCGCGGCATAAAGAAAAGAGAGAAGGAAGGCGCACTCGGATCCGAGCGCGCTTTCCTTCTCTTTTGCCTTATTCGATGCCGAGGACCTTGTAGTCCTTGTCCTCCACCGCCTTCTTGAGCGCGGCGTCGTCCACGGGGGACTGCAGCGTCACGACGGCGGTGCCGGCGGTGTGGCTGACCTCAGCGTCCACGACCTCGGGAATGGCCTCGAGCGCCTTTTTGACGGTCGCCTCGCAATGGGCGCACATCATGCCTTCGATCTTCATCGTCTTTTTCATGGGTTCCTTCTCCTTTTTCGTTGTAGCTTTTTCTTCTGCCGGTGCTGTGTTTGCAGAGGCAGGCTTTTTTCTGCGCTTGTGGTCGTGCTTTGGGTCGCGGAGCTTGAAGAGATTCAGCCGCAGGGCGTTGGACACCACGCAGAAGCTCGACAGGCTCATCGCCGCTGCGCCGAACATGGGGTTGAGCGTCAGCCCCAGCGGGACGAACACGCCCGCGGCCAGCGGGAAGTTTGAATTAGGCTGGAAGGTCTTAAAAGAATTGCTGACGTATGAAGGCATCGATGCAGCTAAGACAGGCTCCCCGCGTGAAATTATCAAGCAGGCGTACCAGTATTACCCTTGCATAGAGGAAGATGTATGGCTGGATATGCTGTCCCAGCGCAACAATATGGCGCATATTTACGATGGAAATGCCGCGAAAGCACTGGCACAGGAGATCATCAGCCGCTTTATTCCGGCCTTTGAAAAGCTGGAAAAAAGCATCTGTGAACGATACGCCGATCTTCTGGATACGCTCTGAGAAACTATTTTACAAACACACATGGAGGCCCACAATGGCACTTGAAAATAAACTTGGTATCACCAACTCCGCCGAGCTTGCCCGCGAGGAGGAGCGGATCAGCAAAAGGAAGGCCGTGGAACTGTTTGAAAGCGGCGCTCTGGATAAGCTGGCACCCGGCAGATTTGCGTCGCTGCAAGCCATTCATAAGGCGCTTTTCGAGGATATTTATGACTTTGCAGGCGAACTGCGCACGGTGAATCTGGCAAAGGGCAATTTCCGCTTTGCCCCTTTGATGTATCTGGAGGCGGCGCTTGGAAACATCGACAAGATGCCCCAGTCCACCTTTGACGAGATTATCGAAAAGTATGTGGAGATGAATATCGCCCACCCGTTCCGAGAGGGCAACGGCCGCAGCACCCGCCTGTGGCTTGACCAGATGCTGAAAGCTGGCATCGGACAGGTGGTGGATTGGAGCCGTGTCGATAAGGAGGACTATCTGCTGGCCATGGAGCGCAGCTCCATCAAGGACGTGGAGATCAAGGTGTTGCTGAAAGCGGCCCTGACCGATGACGTGAACAGCCGTGAAGTTTTTATGAAGGGCATCGACCACAGCTACTACTACGAGGGATATACCACGTTCAAAGCGGAAGAACTGTAACGTCAAAGTATAAAGTAGAAATTAAAGATAAAAGGTAGGAGTATGGTTTATGTATCG
>ERZ857965.2907-NODE-2907-length-13690-cov-7.387019_pt1 | contig 13690 bp, 9 predicted proteins | sample MGYA00519758_ERZ857965 | MGnify/ENA primary metagenome ERZ857965 (study PRJEB31778, sample SAMEA3449381) | human gut metagenome | biome: human gut; feature: human-associated habitat; material: faeces | place: United Kingdom | collected 2010/2012 ...
TATATTTGTTGGAGTTTTATTATTGAAAAAATTAACTAGCACAACGAGTTAATTAGTTATTTATATATTTTTCAAAAACGTATCCAAAATCTTTGTTGTTGTATTCATTTCTTATATTCTGCATCCAATTAAAGTTAAAATTCGTTAACTCCTTTACTATTTCTGATGCATTTCCTTGTAGTGAACTTCTTGATATTGCTTCATTTGCCATCTTAAGACTATTCATACCATCTTCAATAGATGTACTATTTTTTCCTTGTATTCTTCCTATCTCAACTAATGCTTTATATAAATCTTTCAATTGTTCTAATTGCTTTTTATCAACATCTATACTAAATGAATTATTTCCAAAACTAAATTTTATTTCTATATCTAAATCTATAGTACCTGCAGTTTCTAATGTTACTGAATGTACTTTTTCATAGTAAAAGTCATGTCTCTTTACTACCCTTTTTTTACTTACTGCACTATCCCCATCTACATGTAATAAGCCTCTATTTGTGAATACATACTCATCTGATTTTGATTTTATTACGAAATAGATTTTCTCCCCATCTTCATTCATTATGTAATCATCACCATCAACTTTATCAAAATCCTTAGGTGATATTATTTTTCCTATATCTGATAATCCTAATGTATCTGCTGCCATTTTTCCAAATAAATTTCCTGCCATTTTACTCCTCCTATTTTTAATGACTTAATACCTCTAACTTATTATATCATAATAAATTTAATCATTTTTATTGTGGTTTATGTCAACTGGAATTTGTATTTCTGTAATAAATTCATTTATATCTCCAGTTTCATGAATATCAATTTTGTATATTTCTATGGGGTCAGATATAACTTTATATCCCTTTTCTTCTATATATTTAAACATCTTATTAATATAATGTTTATTATTTTTGTATTCTCCTTTATATGTTAAAGTTAAGTAATACCCTTCATTAAATATAATATTATAAATTTCTTCTTCATCTTCTAAAAAGCAAAATACCGACTTAAATTCGTTATATATACCTTGTTTTATTTTATCTAAGCAGAAGCTAGATCCTATGTTATTGTTTCCTAATATGGCGAACCTATTTTCATAATCTTTCTGTAGTTTTTGTATTAGAAAATCAAACTCTTCGTCTTTCGTTATATTGGCATTTAATTCCAGGGCCTTTCTTTTATTTATATATACTAGATCTATCTCGTATAATTTTAGATTTCTCAATTCATCATTTATAGTATCTAATCTTTTCATAATATTTTGTTTATAACTTAAGAGTTCTTCTATCTTTTCATCTATTAAAATTATTTCTTTATTTAATATTTCTTTAGTACTTTCAATATTTCTATCATCTAAATATTCCTTTATCTTCTTCATTGGAAAGTTTAAACTTCTAAGTTCTTTTATTAGGTTTAGTCTCCATATATCAGATAACTTATACATTCTATATCCATTTTTATCTCTAAATGGCTTTAGTATTCCTATATCTTCATAATACATAAGTGAATCTCTACCAATACCATATATTTTTGATATTTCACCGATTTTATAATAATCTTTCATAGTTAATTATTCTTCTCTCCCTTTATTTATGCATAAAGCTATGAGTATAAACTCATAGCTTTATATTATTCATATATAATTTCATCATCTATTTCTTCTATATTATCTTTATTGTCCTCATCATCTTTATAAATTATACTTATAATTTTTCCACTTATTGTAACTGCTATTATTGAGAAAAATACTTGTTTTATATCTAAGTAAACTAATGACATTAAAAGAACTATTGCATCTGTTGCTAAATAAACATGGTTAACTTTTAGTTTAAGAAGTTTATTACCTAAAAGAGCTATTACATCATCGCCTCCAGAGGCTCCTCCTCCTCTAACTACAAGTCCAACACCAACTCCTACACCTATACCAGCTAATATACTTGCTATTAACATGTTATTTGTAAAACTCGGGACTAAAAAGCCTATTTTTTCCCATATCTTATAGGTAGATGAGAACGTAATCGTAGATAAAATAGAGTATAATAAAAATTTCTTTCCAAAGAATTTTGATCCTATTGTAAACAATGAAAAATCTATTACTACACTAGTTATTGATGGTGATATATTAAAAACATGCTGTAATAATAATAATAAGCCTAAAACTCCACCTTCTGTAACATTATTTTGATAATTAAAGTTATAACTCCCAAATGATAAAATTGTTGCTCCTATTATTATTAGCAATATGCTTTTCAATGTTCCATTTTTTATATACCGCAAAGTATCACTCCTAATATTTATTATTTATACATAATATTATATACCTTAGTATAATACCAATGTATATAATAAATTTTTATTTATATTTATTAATACTATTAAAAAAATCCCTAGCTAAGATATATTTATTATACTTTAGCTAGAGATTTATATGTTTTTACCCTAAATTATTTTATTTTAGCTTCTATGTTTGCTATTCTTTCAAGAACTGAATTCATCATTTCTTCAAATTTAGCTTTTTTAGCTTTTTCTTCATTAACTAAGCTTTCTGGAGCCTTAGCTAAGAATCCTTGGTTTGAAAGTTTTCCGTTAACTCTCTTTATTTCACCTTCTAATTTAGCTTTTTCTTTATTTAATCTGTCTAATTCTTTAGAGAAGTCAACTAATTCATCAAGTGGTATAAATATCTTAACTCCTTCTATAACAACACTTACTGCATCTTCAGGTATGTTGTTTTCATTATCAACTATTTCAACAACTGATGCAGATGCTAATGTTACAAAGTAATCCTTACCTGCTTCCATAGCTTCTTTCTTTTCAGCTGTAGGAACTATTATAACCTTAGCTTTCTTTGATGGTGGTACATTCATCTCAGCTCTTACATTTCTTATGTTTCTTATACCATCCATTGTTAAGTTCATCATTTCTTCTTCTTTAGCCATGTTATCAGCTTCAGTGTAGTGAGGGAACTCAGCTATAACTATACTTCCTTCTACTGTTGGAAGGTGAGTGTATATTTCCTCTGTTATAAATGGCATATATGGATGAAGAAGTTTTAATATCTTCTCTAATACATATGTTAATGTATATAAAGCAGTTTGCTTAGCAGCCTTGTCATCAGAATATAATCTTGGCTTAACTATTTCTATATACCAGTCACAGTACTCAGACCATGCAAAGTCGTATATCTTTTGAGCAGCTATTCCAAGGTCAAACTTATCCATGTTGTCTGTAACTTCTTTAACAACATTGTTTGCTCTTGATATTATCCACTTATCAGCTAAAGTCATATTAGCTTCAACTGATTCTCTATTTACACCATTCATTATCTCTTTATCTATATTCATGAATACAAATCTTGATGCATTCCATAATTTATTTGCAAAGTTTCTAGCAGCTTCAACTCTTTCCATGTAGAATCTCATATCATTTCCTGGTGAGTTTCCTGTAGCTAACATGAATCTTAATGCATCTGCTCCATATTGGTCTATTACTTCTAATGGATCTATACCATTTCCTAAAGATTTACTCATCTTTCTACCTTCAGAGTCTCTAACAAGTCCATGTATTAATACATGCTTGAATGGAGTTTCTCCCATACAGAACATTCCTGCAAATGCCATTCTTACTACCCAGAAGAATATTATATCGTATCCAGTAACAAGTACACTTGTTGGATAGTAGTAATTTAATTCTTCTGTATTATGTGGCCATCCTAATGTTGAGAAAGGCCATAATGCAGAAGAGAACCATGTATCAAGTACATCTTCATCTTGTTTGAAGTGAGTATGTCCACACTTACATTCTTTTGGCATTTCTTTAGCTACTACTACTTCACCACATTCTTGACAGTAATAAGCTGGTATTTGGTGACCCCACCATAATTGTCTCGATATACACCAATCTCTTATATTTTCTAACCATTGAGTATAAGTTTTATCAAATTTATCAGGAACGAATTGTAAATCCTTATTTCTAAGTATTTCTAAAGCTGGTTTAGCTAATTCATCCATCTTAACGAACCATTGATCTGATAATCTTGGCTCAACAACAGTTCTACATCTGTAGCAAGAACCTACATTGTGGTTATGGTCTTTTATAGCTATTAAGTATCCTGCTTCATCTAAGTCAGCTATAAGTTGCTTTCTGCACTCGTATCTATCCATACCTTCGTACTTACCAGCTAACTTATTCATTGTTCCATCTTCGTTCATTACATTTATCTTTTCAAGATTATGTCTTTGACCTACTTCAAAGTCGTTAGGGTCATGAGCTGGAGTCATTTTTACTGCTCCTGTACCGAATTCTAAATCTACATAGTCATCAGCAACTATTATAAGTTCTCTACCTATTAGAGGAAGTATAGCATGCTTACCTACCAAATGCTTATATCTTTCATCTTCTGGATTTACAGCTATACCAGTATCTCCTAACATTGTCTCTGGTCTAGTTGTAGCTATTTCTAAGAACTCATCACTACCTGCTATTGGGTATTTTATATGATAGAACTTTCCATCATGCTCTTCATGCTCAACTTCAGCATCTGATAAAGTTGTTTTACAATCTGGACACCAGTTTATTATTCTATTTCCTCTGTATATCTGACCTTTTTCATAAAGTTTCACAAAGAACTCAGTAACTGCTTCGTTACATCCTTCATCCATTGTAAATCTTTCTCTATCCCAGTCACAAGAATCTCCTAACTGTTTCATTTGGTCTACTATTTTTCTACCAAATTCATTTCTCCAGTCCATAGCTCTCTTTAAGAATTCTTCTCTTCCTAATTCGTACTTTGTTTTTCCTTCTTGTTCTTTTATTCTTTCAACAACCTTAACTTCTGTTGCTATAGAAGCATGGTCAGTTCCTGGTTGCCATAATGTTTCATATCCATCCATTCTCTTCCATCTTACAAGTATATCTTGTAAAGTATGGTCAAGAGCATGTCCCATATGTAATTGTCCTGTTATATTTGGCGGTGGAAGCATTATTGTAAATGGCTTCTTATTTGGGTTTGGCTTAGATTTAAATAATCCATCTTCAACCCACTTTGAATATAATCTTGATTCAAAGTCTTTTGGATTATACGTTTTTGGTAAATTAGTATTTTCCATTTCATTTCCTCCTTAGTTTTATGTAATAAATTACTTTGTTTCATATTTATTAGTGAAATCTATTTTACTCAAATATATTGAGCATAAAAAAGAGCTTTTCATCCTATAAATAAGGACGAAAAGCTCGCGTTACCACCTTAATTCCATGCTTATATATTTATTATATAATAAATAATAAAATCATGACTCTCAATAGATTTTATCGATTCTCACCGTCTAAACTTACTATTATTTCAGTCTAGAAACTCCGAAGCTACCTTCTGTAAACCTATACTTGAAAAATTTTTCAGCCTACGAATTTTTCTCTCTTTTAGTAGTATTTACATACTCCTCTTCATCAACGTCTTATATTTAATTTATTTCTTAATTATATCTAATTAACATTATTATTGTCAATTATTTATGATAATATATCTTATTTTGAAAATATATATTTATAAGTTTTTATTCCAAAAATTCATAGCCTCTTTCTCTTCTGTTATCGGAAGTATTTTATATCCTCTTTCTTTTAATATCATTATAATACCATCTAATGCTTCAACTGTTTGCTCTTTCTCATGTACTAATAAGACTAATTCATCTTTATTTCTTCCATTTAAAAGAACATTACTTACAATATTATCAGTTGTAGATTTCCAGTCTTCTGTATCTAAATTCCAATCCCATACTAAAAATCCATTTTCGACTAATATTTTATATGATTCTTCTGGAGTATTTGGTTTACTTCCATATGGAATTCTTATTAAATTTGAAGTTTCACCCGTTATTTCTTCAAATGTATTCCTACATATAGAAAACTCCTCAAGTGTAGATTGTGGTGTCTTATATAATGTTTTTACATCATGACTTACACTATGAAATCCAGCTCCATGTCCTTCTTGTTGTATTCTCTTAACTTCGTCTTTATATGTATTCATATTTCTATTTATCATAAAAAAAGTAGCCTTAACATCATTTTTATCTAGTATATCCAATATTTGATTTGTAAACTTTGACGGTCCATCATCAATAGTTATATAAGCTACTTTATCATAAGTTATATTGCTACTTTTCACTGAACTTTCTAAGTCTTGATTAATTATTTCAGTTATAGTCCTAGTTTTTATAGTCCTATAAACCTCATTATTATAATAACTTACATCTTCTTTTAAAAAAATTTTTTTTAATACTAATGAACATAGTACCATTATTAATAAAGAAATAAATATTAATTTTGAATTCCCCTTAAAATTGGCTTTCATCCCCCAACGCTCCTTCTCTAACTCCTAAAACTAATTGCATCTTGTATATTTAAAAATATAGATTAAAAATATAAGCAATTTGTTTTTACTTATTTTTCCCATAAAAATTCTATTCTCTTTAAAAATAGTTATGCTAATTATTTATTAAACATTCTTAATTTCTAAGTTATTAACATTATGATTATTGATTTGATACAATGTTCTAATATAATTTCTCATAAAAAATACAGTACATCATAAATCTATACTTTTAAGACTTATGATATACTGTATTTTCAATCTATATTTTTTAATCTATCTATTATATTTATTTCTTCTAATATCTTTGATAAATGATAGTTGAATACTGGACTTTTTTCATTATCTATCTTCCAATTTAAAATATCTACATTATACATTTCTTTAATTTTTAAATAATTATCATTATTTATATATATCTCTTCATCAATAAGCTGTATAGATTTAATATGATGATTTATTGATTTATATAGTAAAATCTCATTTTCTATTATATCTATATTTACTTGATTTTTAGTATATTTCATTTCATCAACTAACTTTTGATATATCATCTCTAATTTACTAATTTTCTTTCTTAGCCTCTCTCTATCGAAAACTCCATTATTTATTATTCCAGATTTAATACACTCTCCTACAATTCTCCTAGCATTTTTTAAGCTTTTATCAGTTATTTCTAAGTAATCAGGTCTTGCTAATACATAATTTATAATTACACCTATAACAACGCCTACAGATGTGTCCATTACTCTCTGTATAGAATAATAAGCTGGGTTTGAATCTATAATGCCTAAATGTATAGATAAGAACGTGACACTAGAAACTATTATTCCAGAATTTATCCCAAGTGCTGTACAACTATATATAGTAGTCATTATTCCAATACCAGCTAATATAGGGTTACCTGGGCTAATCAGTACGCATAAAAAACCTACTAATCCACCTATCATCGTTCCCTTTACCCTATTAAATCCTAACTTTAAAGACCCTTTTACCGTATCTTGTACTGATGCTACACACCCTACGCCTGCAAACATTGGATTTTCCACTAAATACTGTGCCAATAATGTACAAAGAGAAACAGCTATACCTGTTTTAACAGTTCTCATACCGATCTTCTGCAACTTCACCTTGTTTCCTCCTAATGATATAAATACTTTGTCAACTATTTATTTTACTATAATAATATAAATAATTCATTTAAATCTTAATCTTTAACAATTTTTTCATGTTTATATATCCTAATATAAGAAGTTTACAGCAAATATAAAGAAGCAATTAAGTATTTTTTAGATAGAAAATATAAATATTATGTGAAGTATACAAAATTGAGAGTTTTATCGAAAACTCATATGAAGGTTAGCCTTATTTTCTTATGCATATGCCTAAAAAATTGACTAATTTGATGTATAAAGATACATCCAGTAAGTTGAGTCTAACTTCTATATTTAGTATCTTATAAATAAAAATCTTCATAAAAAAAGAAATAGCCATTTTATGCAAATTAAAAATGGCTATTTATCTACAATATAGCTAAAAAAATACTATAATAGTATTTTTATTACTTTTCTACCGTACTTTTTAATATATTTATATAATTTAACAAGTCTGATATTCTTATTATTACTTCTTCTTTAAACTTACTTATATTATATCTTTCGCTTTCCCATACTTCCTTAAAGAATCTTTTAAATATATTATCTAACCTATTATCTCTTATTATTAGATATTTATTTTCATATTCTGAGTATTCATCAAAATTTCCTTTTATAATATTAATATTTCTAGATAAATAAGCTGTTGGATTTTCCTTATTTTTAAAATCATCTACTAAATTTCCATTTATCAATTTTATATCAATATCTTCATTTTCTTTAAGAATCTTTTCCATATACTCTATATGCCTTTGCCTTTGTTCTAAAGATAAGGTTATGGTTGTATTAAAGAAACTTAGTCTACCATTAGATATATATTGTCTAATAGCATTTTCGTACATAAGTATTTGTATATCTGATTTATATATAGCATTTTGAAGTATAGCATCTATATTTTTTAATTCATCAACTATTTCTTTTGATTCTCCAAAGACTATTTTACCTATTTCTAAGAATAAATCTGATGGCATAAATAATTCACTCATATTTCCTATCAACCATCTTAAATCTCTTCCTATCATATATTCTATATAATTCTTTTCTAATATAATCTCTCTTGGATTTTTTTCTAAAAATGTAATTCTAGACCTAGTCTCTATCATTTCTTCAAGAGATTCATATATATCTTGTACTACTTTCGGATCTTGTGAAACATTTGTAAACAAGCATTGTTTAGTATCTGTATATACAGTATAAGTAAAGCTATTTTCTTTTATTACTGATGTTAGTGAGTATTGAGCATGTTTACAACTATAAAATGTAAAGTTAATATTTGAATAAATTTTAATCATATTCATAAGTACTATTGTATTAAAAATTATATCCTCTGCATTTTCATCAAAACTTATTAAAAATCTAATTCTTACATTTTTCATTTCTGTTTTTATAGTAGAACCACTTCTTATTCCTGCAATATGAAGTTTATCATCTTTTCCTAGAGAAAATAAATCAGCTAATAAGATTACATCATTTTTTATTTCTTTTTTAGTCAAATCCATAATCTCTTCATCTAAATGTTTCTTTAATAATCTTGGTTTTATATATAATAAACTATTACATTGCTCTGTATTTTCTTTTCCTATTTTGATATAATTTTTATTAGCTTTCTTCTGACTACTAAATAAATATGATTCATTAAGCATATCTTGTATATACTGTATTATACTTTCATCACTACTATACTTATTTATATCTAGTTTATAATACGCTAAAATTTCACACTTATGTATTTCTGTTGCATTATCTACTACAAATTTAGCAGTCTTCTCACAAATATTTTTTATATTCTTTGATGCAGGAAGCATTGCACCACTTATCCACTTACTTATATAAGATACGTCATATCCTAATTCTTTTGCTAATGAGTAATTCTTTTGACCTGAAAATTGTATCAATTTCTCAATATTTTTACCAAATTCCATGTTTACCATATTTGGACTCCTTTGATTTGAATATACAACTTATATATATGTATAATAACATACTTTCATACAAAACCAAATATTGAATACTTATACATACATTGAATCAGTTGAGTCAATATATATCAATTGATTCACATTTCATCAGTTGTTGTCGAATAACATCGTATGATAATATGTATATATTGTCTAAATTTATTTAATTTTGCTTAATATAGTTAAATTTAAAACACAATAATTTATAGGAGGATGATATTGTGGATAAGAAAAAAATTATATCTAGTACAATAGTATTTTTCATTACAACTTCTATTGTTCTATTATTTTCAGGTATATTTGGAGGAGAAAACGTATTAGTTGGTGTTCAAGGTACTGCAGCGGTATTATTTCTTTTAACTATTGACTTCAGTCTAAATCCAGTTAAAAACACTATATATTTTGTACTTCTTGAATTGACTATTGGTTTAGCTGCATATATAGCTTCTTTAAATCCTTACTTAGCAATAATAAGTACATTTTTAATGATGTTTTATATATTTTATACTTTCACTTACAATACAAAAAAACCTGCTTTTCTACCATTTTCATTAGCATTCATTTATATGCTTTATGATCCTGTAACTGCTCAACAGTTACCAAAAAGATTCCTAGGTTTAATTGTTTGTGGACTTGCTATAATGTTATTACAAATATTAGCTAACAAAGATAGACTAAAAAAAGAATCTGTATCTAAATTAAACAATGCTTTAGAATCTATTAATAAACAAATAGAATTAGTAAACACTAATTCTACAGAAAGATTAAGCTTAAATAAAGATGCTGAAGTAAATTTAAATCAATTAATAGAATCTTTTACATTTGCTATTAACCAAAATAAATCTAAAGTATCTATAGATTTACTTAAATATTTATCTATTGCTCAATTTTTAGATAGTTTAAATATAGAGTTAAATAAAACTAATAAATTTACAAATACAGAAGATTTATCAGCTTTACTTAATAGCATAAAATTATATGTAAATAATGAATCAAATATAGATAGTATTTTAGATAATATATCTGTATACGAGTCTAAAAATCTAGAAAACTACAATAATAATTTAAATTTAGTAGTATATCCTTATGTTGCAAAATTAAAAAGAGACTTACAACAAACTAACGCTGATAAAATTATCAATGAATACTCTAGAAGTAAATTCTTTGAAAACTTTAACTCAAAAAATGATTTATCTTTTAAATCTGCTAAATTTACTTTTGCTTTTAGAGGTGCTTTACTTTTAAGTATTGGAGTATTCTTAGTAGCTTTATTTAATATAGAAAACGGTAAGTGGATAATCTTTACTTTAGCAGCTATAAATCAACCTTATTTAGATAAGGCTAATATAAAACTTCGTGATAGAATGGTTGGTACTCTTCTAGGAGGTGCACTATTCTTTGTTGTTTACTCTATAGTTAAAGATGATTCAGTTAGAATGGGACTTCTACTTCCAGTAGGATATGCTATGACTTATATTACTAATTATACGTATAGTGTAATATGTGTTACATTATTTGCATTAGGATCTATATCTGTTGGAGCTAATATACCTTTTATAGCTGTTCAAAGAGTAATCTTTGTATTAATAGGTTGTATTATTGCTATAATTGCAGATAGACTTATATTCCCAACTTATGCTTATAAGTATACTCAATCAGCTATCAATAAATCAATTGCTACTAATAAAGAAATAGTTGATTTATTATCTAAGAAAGATATATCTATTGAAACATTTGCTAAAAATGTACAACCTTTAATAATTAAAAATAGATGGCTTAATAAATATATAGCTTACAACAATACTACTTTAAATTCTAAAGATGTAGATGAATTTATTTGTAATCAAAATATTTTTATAAATGATGTAATAGCTTTCGAAAGTTTACTTTATACTCATGATGAAAATTCAGTTGATAAAGCTAGTTTAGAAAAAGACTTTAATTATATTATAAATAATAATTTATCTAATGACGATGTTGTTAAACTTATAGATACAAAAGATTGTCATTTTAATAAACTTATTTTAAATAATTTTATCAATATTAAAAATAATTTATCTCATTCAAATAATTTAAGTAATAATGCTATTAAATCAATTTAATTAAAAATAAAGAGGTTATTATTATGATTAAATCATATATAATCCCTTTTTTCAGAGCGTAGACAAAGCCTACGCTCTTTTATTTTTTAATACACTTTATTAGTTTATAAATAAAAAAATAATAGATAAAATATCAGATTTTTATCTATTATTTTTATATTGTAATTATATTATTCCTTGGCTCATCATTGCATCTGCTACTTTTTAGCAACGGATTTATCCGCAACGGCAGCAAAGATATATCGTTGGCGATCTTTATTAATACATTAACCTAATTATAAAATTAAGCTACTATACTATCCCTTGACTTACCATAGCATCTGCTACTTTTAAGAATCCTGCTATATTGGCTCCAATTACATAATTTCCTGGAGCTCCATAGTTTTCAGCTGCATCTTTAGATACTTTAAATATATTTTTCATTATTATCTGTAATTTTTCATCTACTTCTTCAAACGTCCAAGATAACCTCATACTATTTTGAGACATTTCAAGTGCTGAAGTTGCAACTCCACCTGCATTTGCAGCCTTGGCTGGAGCTACTAATAATCCTTTTTCTAAGAAATATTTTACAGCTTCGTTTGTACAAGGCATGTTAGCACCTTCTCCTATTACTGTAGTTCCATTTTCAACTAATATTTTAGCATCATCTAAGTTTATATCATTTTGAGTAGCACATGGAAGAGCTATATCGCACTTAACTGTCCATATTCCCTTCTGACCTTCAAAATACTGAGCTCCCTCTTTTCTAGCTATATATTCTTTTATTCTATTTCTTTCTACTTCTTTTATTTGTTTAACTATACTTAAATCTATTCCATTTTCATCTACTATATATCCAGATGAGTCACACATTGCAACTACTTTAGCTCCATAGTCTATAGCTTTCTCAGCTGCATATATTGCAACATTACCAGAGCCTGAAATTACAACTCTCTTATTTTCAAAACTTTGGCCATGATAATTTAACATTTCATTTACAAAATATATAACGCCAAATCCTGTAGCTTCTTTTCTAGCTAAAGACCCACCATAAGCTAATCCTTTGCCGGTTAAGACACCAGCATCATAAGAATTTCTTAATCTTTTATATTGTCCAAATAAATATCCTATTTCCCTTGCTCCAACACCTATGTCTCCAGCTGGAACATCTAAGTTTGGACCTATATGTCTACATAATTCAGTCATAAAGCTTTGACAGAATCTCATTATTTCATTATCTGACTTTCCTTTAGGGTTAAAATCTGAACCACCTTTACCACCACCTATAGGTAAACCTGTCAAAGAATTTTTAAATATTTGCTCAAATCCTAGAAACTTTATTATGCTTAAGTTAACTGATGGATGAAATCTAAGTCCACCTTTGTATGGTCCTATAGCATTGTTAAATTGTACTCGAAACCCTCTGTTAACTTGAACATTTCCATTATCATCTACCCAAGGAACTCTAAACATTATTTGTCTATCAGGTTCAACTATTCTCCCTAATATATTTTGCTTTATATACTCTGGATGCTTAACTAATACAGGTTCTAATGAATGTAGTACTTCTTCTATTGTTTGGTGAAATTCACTCTCACCTATATTTCTAGCCTTTACTTGATTTATAATTTTCTCTATAGTTTCTTTAGCTTGTGCTTCAATAGTGTTTCCTAATACATCTTTATTTTCAAATCCCATTTTAACAGCCCCCTTTTATATAAAAGCACCTTTCAAGTAAATTCTATTATTTCTTAAAAACATTTTTAATATGTTTTTATTAAAATTTATTTAAATCTTCCTATTAAAGCTTTTCTATATTTAAATAAATTTTTTTGAAAAATACCTTATTTAAATAAGTATTATTTACTTTATTTTATAATTAGTTTATGCATTTACCTATATTACTTAATCATAATATAAAATATTTTTTTATTATTTAAATAGATTTTTTAAACATATCTATTTCAGTAATTCTTCTATTTATAGTTATTTCTATTGTAATTATTGTAAAATTATTCATATACTATATAATTTCTAAATATATAAAAATAGGATAAAGCTAACGCTTTATCCTATTTCAGAGCGTAGACAAAGTCTACGCTCTTTTATTTTTGTCAATACTCTTTATGA
>ERZ857965.2912-NODE-2912-length-13677-cov-4.162458_pt1 | contig 13677 bp, 8 predicted proteins | sample MGYA00519758_ERZ857965 | MGnify/ENA primary metagenome ERZ857965 (study PRJEB31778, sample SAMEA3449381) | human gut metagenome | biome: human gut; feature: human-associated habitat; material: faeces | place: United Kingdom | collected 2010/2012 ...
TTTTTCTTCCCCTGTGACATTATGTACTGCTTAATAATATCTACGGTAGCTCCACCTGTGGTCAGCAGACAAAAACTCTGTGACCAAAACATCTCTTTCCATAGAGACTTACGTATCTGAGGGAACTCTTTCTTTATGAGTCTGCTACTTGCGGATTTATATGCATTGATAAACTTGCTGATTTCTGTATTCGGCTGCCCTTTGAATAGAATATGGACATGGTCTGTATCGTGATTCCATTCTTCCAATGTAATGTTATAGGCAGGAGCAATCTTTTCAAATATCTCTTTCAAGCGATTAGAGATATTATCGTCTATTACTTTGTTACGATATTTTATACACATAATCAGATGATAGTGTAGCATGAACACCGAATGATTATTTGTATCCAATTGCATTATTTTTATGCCCTTTCCGTTATATACGACTGATTTATAAATATATTGTAATACAGCAAGCCCCAAAAGTCAAGAAAGCGCCGTGTTAATCGCAATTCATCCCACCACTTATAGAAGAGGGGGATTTCTTGCTCACGGCGTGTTAAAGGTGAAAAAGTGTATCTGAAAGAGATATAGGGAAATAAAGCTGTTTGCAGGGTGTGAAGATCCTTGTTAAGTTTAGAAAAAGTTGATTTTTTTCAATGAGTTTCATATAATATTAATTGAAAAGAGAAATCTTTTGAGAGGCTCAGTCGGATAGCACCTCTTTCCCTAGTGAGGGACATTAAATATACCATGAATGCTCGGCAATAGGTGTTATGTTGTCAGCTATCCATTTTTCAGCCAAAGAGGCCTGATTCGTTTTGAACCAGGCCTTTATTTGATTTTGCAGTTAAAATCAGGAAAGCTTCGGCAGGCTCCACTCAAAGTGAGATGCCAGCAGGCGCACAGCGATTATGAAACCTGTCGCCGCAAGCATAGAGATGTATCTGCCTGCAAAGGCTCTGAGTATGCAAAACAGTACAGCTCCTGCAATGGATGCCGTTGCATATATGTGCTTTACAAATATGTCGGGAGTATTTCCCGCCATTATGTCCTTGATAAGACCTCCGCCGACGCCTGTTACAACACCTACAAACACCGGAAGAAACAGACCTGCATCTGCGGTTGTTTCAAAGGCCCTCATAGCGCCTGACACTGTAAATATGCCAAGTCCTATAGAGTCTGTAACCAGCATCAGAATACTGCTTCGCGAAACAAAGCCTCTGACAGACGGTATAAATATTATGAAGCAGGCTGCTATGGCTGTTATGGCATAGATGGGATTTTGAAACATTGCAGGCGGAGTAGCGCCCAGAATTATATCCCTCAGGACGCCGCCGCCTACGGCTACGGTGACTCCCAGTATACATACTCCGAAAATATCCATATTTTTTCTGATGCCGGTCAGGGTACCTGATACCGCAAATGCGGCAGCTCCTATAAGCTCAAGAATAAGAATGAAAATGTCCATAAAAATATTATCTCCTTTCGGGCATTAAAAAACAGAGAGGATTAAAATTTAATCTTCTCTGTCTGTTTACCTGAAAGAGTTACTTCGTCGGTGACTGCGCTTTCCAGAGCCGGTCGGAATACGGTCCTTTTGCCTGAGAGTATTACCCCTTCGGCGGCTCTAAAAAGCTCTCTCCCGAATTCGTCATTCCTGAAACTATTTTATCATCTGTTTTAAAAACAGGCAAGCCCTTATTTCACAAGGCTGTTTACGGCTTTAATAAGAGCATCAACTTCTTCATCTGATGTAGCCCACGAGGTTACAAATCTTACCGCAGCCTTAGTGCCATCAATGGGCTCCCACATCTCAAAGGCAAATTCCTTTTCAAGCCCCTTAATCATATTGTTATCAAGCACAGGGAATATCTGATTTGTAGGCGAGTCGATAAAGAGCGGAATACCCGCAGCCTTTAATCCCTCAGACAGCTTTTGAGCAGTTCTGTTGGCGTTTTCGGCCAGTCTGAAATACAGATTGTCTTTGAACAGAGCGGCAAACTGCACACCTAAAAATCTGCCCTTGGCAAGCATACCGCCCTTTTGCTTGATATGATATCTGAAATCACTTTTAAGAGCATCATTTAATATTACAAGAGCCTCTCCGAACATCGCTCCGTTTTTAGTACCGCCTATGTAAAAAGCATCGGTAAGCTGTGCGATATCCTCAAGTGTCAGGTCGCAGGACTTAGCAGTAAGACCGCAGCCCAGTCTGGCGCCGTCCATATACAGATACAGATTATATCTGTCACATATTTCTCTAAGCTCCGCAAGCTGCTTCTTTGTATAGACTGTGCCAAGCTCTGTGCTTTGAGAAATATACACAAGACGCGGCTTTACCATATGCTCATCTGTGTGCGACCTTATAACTTTCTCGATTTCGGCAGGAGAAACAAGACCGTCTGCTGATGGTACTGCTATTACCTTGTGGCCGGTAGCCTCTATGGCTCCTGTTTCGTGAACATTGATGTGTCCTGTGTATGCGGCAATGGCAGCCTCGTGAGGTCTTAAAAATGCTGAGATGGCTGTGAGGTTGGCCTGTGTTCCTCCCACCAGCAGATGAACTGCCGCATCGCTTCTGCCGATTTCCTTTTTAATTATACCGGCAGCTTCGTCGCAGAATTTATCCTCTCCGTAGCCGGGAGTGTGCACCATATTTATATCAGCCATAGCCCTGAAAACCTCAGGGCAGGCTCCCAGTGTGTAATCGGATTTGAAATATATCATAAAAAAACTCCTTTTGTTTAATCTGCCTCTAATTATATCATATGAGAATATTGTTTCAAATTCCTTTATTTCTGACCGTAAAAAATGTATAATTGAATAGCAATGTTTGAAACTGTTAAGAAAAGAGGTCAATATGAATTTCTATACTGTTGATTATATAGACGATAAACTTATGATTTTAGATCAGACAAAGCTTCCGGGACAGGAGGTATACATCGAGCTTGCAGCTAAAGAGGATGTCTGGGATGCCATATACAAACTCAAAGTGAGAGGAGCTCCCGCAATAGGAGTTGCCGCGGCGCTGGGACTGTTTGTTTCTGTCAGAGATACAGAGTCCGATTTTGAGAATGTATTTAAGCAGACAAAGGACTATCTGGCATCATCACGGCCTACTGCTGTAAATCTGTTCTGGGCGCTTTCCAGAATGGACAGGAAATATGAAGAGGTAAAGCGCCTTGCATTGACCGAAATCAAGAGGGCTCTGCTTGACGAGGCCCTTGCCATAATGGAGGAGGACAAGGACTTCTGCCATGGAATGGGCGAAAACGGACTTACGCTTCTTAAGCCCGGAATGGGCATACTTACCCACTGCAATGCGGGAGCGCTTGCAACAGCAGGCATCGGCACCTGCCTTGCGCCGATTTATCTTGGAAGCGAAAGAGGATATGACTTTAAAGTGTATGCGGATGAAACAAGACCTCTGCTGCAAGGCGCAAGACTGACCTCATGGGAGCTTTCAAAATCGGGAATAGATGTAACTCTCATATGCGACAATATGGCTTCCTCTGTTATGAAAGAGGGAAAAATAGACGCTGTTGTGGTAGGCTGCGACCGTATGGCGGCAAACGGCGACGGAGCCAACAAGATAGGCACATCGGGAGTGGCGATACTTGCAAAGGAATACGGCATACCGTTCTATATGTATGTACCGTCATCGACCATTGACCTTGACACCCCGTCAGGAGAGGATATCGTAATTGAACAGAGAAATCCGGAGGAGATATACAGAATGTGGTATGAAACCCCTATGGCTCCTGACGGAATTAAAACATACAATCCGGCATTCGACGTGACAGATCACAGATATATAACGGCTGTTGTCACCGAAAAGGGCGTGGTATATCCGCCGTTTGACGTGAACCTTAAGAAGCTGTTTGAATAAATTTAAGCGATATAGCGGTCTTAACCTTAAAAAATATGTGAAATCAGAAGCGATATTTGATATAATTAGTGGGTTGAGTATGAATACCGGTGAAACAAGAGGTAAAAAATGAGCTATAAAGTAAAACTGAAAACCTTTGAGGGTCCCTTTGACCTTCTTGTATATCTCATTGAAAATGCCAGAGTGGATATATATGATATAGCTATTTCTGAAATTACGGATCAGTATATGGCGTATCTTGAGGAAATGCAGAAGCTTGATGTGGCTGTGGGCAGCGAATTTATGGTACTTGCCGCAAACCTCATAGATATCAAGACAAAGATGCTGCTTCCTAGATTAAATGAGGATGGGCAGGAGATTACCGAAGAAGATCCGAGAAGCCAGCTGGTCGAAAAAATCCTTGAGTACAAGAGATTTAAGCAGATATCGCAGATGCTCTCCGAATATGAGGAGGAGAACTCTCATATTTACGAGAAGCCAAAAGAGGATATTTCCGAATATCTTGAGCAGCCTGACGAGTATCTCAGCCTTGAAATAGGGCAGTTTGTAAATGCCTTTAATCTGTTTCTCAGCAAGAAAAAAAGAGTTGAAGATGTCAGACGCCATTATGTCAGAATTGAAAGAGAGCGTGAAAGCACCGAAAACAGAATGGCATTTATAAAAAATCTGTTCAGGATGAGAAATACCCGTACAGTACCTTTCAGCGACCTTGTTGTTGACAAGGAGGACAAATACGATGTGGTTCTGGCATTTACATCTGTGCTTGAGATGAGCAAGGCAAGGATTGTCAGGGCGGATCAGCAGAAGATGTACGGAGAGATTATGATTACAAAATTAGAGGAGGGCTCTGATGACAAGTAAAAAAACAATGAAATCAGCATTTGAATCTATGATGTTTGTATGGGGAGAGCCACTCGATGTCAAGCTTGCAGCAGAGGTGTTCAATATGAACCCCAAAGACGCCTACGACTGCTTTAAGGAGCTGCAGGAAGAATATGAGCAGGAGGCAAGAGGCATACGCATAAGAGAGATAAACAAAAGCTTTCAGTTTGTAACGGATATAGATAATGCAGAATACATAGAAAGACTCTGCACACCTGTCAAGGTTAAAAGACTTTCCCAGTCTGCGCTGGAGGTGCTTGCAATAATCGCATATAAGCAGCCTGTAACCAAGGGTGAAATCGAAAGCATCAGAGGCATCAGAGCCGACCGGGTTGTAGACGGCCTTATGGCAAAGGGGCTTATAGAGGAAAAAGGCAGGTCAGACAGGATAGGCAGACCAATACTCTACGGTACAACGGATACATTTCTGAAACACTTCGGCTTCAAATCTTTAAAAGAGCTTCCGGAGATCGAGGATATAGAGGCTGCAATGGAGGGCGAGGCTCCTGAAGACGAGCTTGATATGCAGCAAATATCAATAGACATATGAATACATACGGGCCGCATTTTTGATGCGGGCTGTTCTTTTTTTGACCCGGCGGCATAAATTGGAGATATGAAGAAAAATAGATTTAAAAAGAATTACAGAATTGCAACCGCCGCTTATGCCTTTGTGCTGGTGGTGGCGCTGATTGTTTCATCAGCATCGGGACCTCCCGAAAACAGCAGCCTGAGCGCCGTAATGACAGGGAATATAGCGGCGCCTCAGGTTTCTGCCGCGCAGGCGATACTTACAGACGAGAACGGAAAAGTTTTATACGAAAAAAACAGCAGTCAGAGAGCATATCCTGCAAGCACCACCAAAATACTCACCTGTATTACGGCCCTTGATATAATGGAGGAAATTAAAGCGGATATAGATCAGACGGTTACGGTTCCAAAGGAGGCTGCCGGAGTTGAGGGCTCCTCTGTATATCTCAAAGCAGGCGAGCGTATAACCTTTAAAGACCTGCTTTATTCGGCCATGTTAAGGTCCGGAAACGATGCGGCAACAGCCATAGCCGTAATAGCGGGAGGAAATGAAGCCGAGTTTGTAGGGCTTATGAACAAAAAGGCCTCCGAAATCGGCTGCACAAATTCAAGCTTCATAAATCCAACGGGACTGTTTGACGAAAACCACTACACAACAGCTGCCGATATGGCTAAGATTGCGGCATACGCCATGAAAAACCATACTTTCAGGCAGATAGCCTCGGCAGAGGAATATACGGCAAAGAGGCAGGCTTTTGCTGTAACACAAAGCACTGGTAAGGAATATATAGAATACAGAATGTATAATAAAAACAAGACAGTCCACGAATACGAGGGGGCAACAGGTATAAAAATCGGATATACCAAAGCCTCCGGCAGAACACTGGCAGCATCGGCTGCAAGGGGCGAGTGTGAGGTGATTGCAGTTGTAATGGCAGCCCCGGACTGGTTTAATGATGCATACAGGCTGATGGACTACGGGTTCGGACTTCTTGGGGAGGAGTGAGTAACCTGAAATATGGTTGTATAGATGCGGGCACAGAAAACTGCCCCTGCTATCTTGCAGAAACAGGCAACTGTATTTACTGCAGCAGGCTGGCGGGAAAAGACTACTGTGACTGTGACTGGAGAGGCGTGTGCGTATTTAACGAATTCCGCCAGAACGGAGAAAAAATAAGGGCGGCAAGAGAGGAATTCACAGCGAAGATAGCGGCAAGGAAACAGTATACAGAGGATTTGTATGTTCTGGAGCTTGATACGGGCGCGGGATTTGCAATAAAGGCTTCAAGACCGGGGAGCTTTATTTCTGTAAAAAAGCCCGGGTACTCTGACTGGTACAGCATGCCGGTATCGGTTATAAGGTGCGATACCGAAAACGGACATATACATATCGCAATTAAGGAGATATCGGCAAAGAGCAAGGCTGTGCTTGAGGAACCGGAGCGGCTTTCTGTAAGGGGAGTGTTTAGAAACGGTATAATAGGTCTTGAAGAGGTGACAAAGGCAAAGGGGTCTGTCGCAGTTATATCCAAGGGCATAGGCTTTGCGGCGGCGGCTCATTTCATAAATTCATACCCTGACTGCAGTATATATATTGATACGGACAAAATCTGTCAGGAGCTTGTCAGAGACTATATGCCTCAAAGCTTTAGAGGCAGGATTAAATATGTAAATCTCAACGAGGAAAAAAATGATATAGTGAAGGAAATTGAGGGCTATAACAGCGCCGTTATAGCGGCTTCAGAATACTTTACCGAGTATTTCAGAGGAGCCTGCGGTGAAAATATAAGGCTTGCATTTCTCAACAACTATAACATATGCTGCGGCGAGGGAATATGCGGAGCCTGCTGTGACAGCAGCGGCAACAAGATGTGCAAATGCTGCGGGAGATAAACAGCAGGTTAAGAGAATATACCGGATAAAGGAAACAGTCGTTTTTCAGGCGGCTGTTTTTATTAAATTTATTGTTAATTTTGAAAAAAGGCTTGACTTGAACATTGATGTTTATTGTAGGATATATGGTAGATAAATTACCTTAATTAATGTAGATTTATATCACAAAGGAGATGAAACAGATGAAGAAACGATTATTCAGCATACTTCTGTCCATCTGCATGGTATTTACAATGATACCTATGGCAGGTGTGGGGGTGTTTGCTGAGACAGCTACAACATCTATACCGGCTAGTGCGGTATCCATTGGAAATGCGACATTAAATAATACAGATAAGTATTACTACAATGGTGATGCTGCAGCAACAAGCACGCTAAAAGAAGGAGAGACACCAAATGCTACTTTCAGTAATGGTACGCTGACATTAAATAACCTTAATGTTACTAATGCAAATGGTATTCGTTGGGATAGTGTGAAAGACAGCAAAGATGGTTCATATAATGTTAATTTAACAATTAAACTTGAACCTTATAGCGATAATACGGTTGTAAGTACTGAAGGATCTGCTATAGTGGGAGCCAATGGAGAGACTGCAAACGGCCCGTCATTAACTATTGAAGGAAGCGGCGCTTTGCATTTAACTGGCAAAACAAGCGGTATATGGGTGTGGAAAAACATCACAATAGCAGAAAGCACAGCAGTGGATATAAAAGCACAGGGACAAACGAGCGGAGTTTCAGCAGGGATTTGCAATAATACGACTGGTGTGACGACTATTAAAGATAATGCCTATGTGAAAATAGATTCAGTTACATATGGAATTGCACACAGTTCGTCCGATACTTATAGGCCTAATAATGATACTGTGTTTACTGGCGGTTCATTATTAATCAATGCAGGAACTGCTGCTATGAGAGCAACACCGACAACAGCGATTGAGGCTAGCAAATATGATATTACATATAACGGAAATTCGATAGCTGCGAGCACTTCCCTTAGAGTAGAGCCTAAGGAACAAACTTATGGAGATACAGTCGGCATCTATCTGAGAACACTTGATAAAGACTCAAAGAACTTAATAAATGTGCCTGCTAATCAGTTAAATGGTTTAGGAATTACATATTATGACCATGACTCCTATGGTGACTGGGTTGATTTCGGTTCATACAGAAGCGTAAAAGCTAAAGCATATAGAACTTCGAACGGAACAACAACAGGGCGTTATGATGAAACGGTTAAGGCTGTTGTTAACGAAACAAAAGCGGCGGCTATAGACAAAAATACAGATATTACATTTGACAGACTCGATGCTGTAACATGGGATACTATGTCAAAGAGCAATAATTATTCAGACGGTACCACATGGCACCTTAACGGGGAAATTCCTCTATGCGAGGTAAATCTTGATCTGAATTACGATGGTGCAGACAGCAACGTTGCTTCACTTACGCGCTATGCCGTTAAAGGCACAGAGGTAAACACTGGACTGCCGACACCTACCCGTACAAATTATAAATTTAACGGTTGGTACACAACAAAAAATGACGGAAAGAAGATTACTAAGATTCCTGTTCTGGAAGAGGATGTGACATATTATGCGCAGTGGACTGCTGCACAAACATATACAATTACATATGAAACTAATGGCGGAGAGATAATATCAAGTGTATCGAATGTCACAAACCTGCCGGATACATTACCAACTCCGCAAAAGGAAAAGTATGATTTTGCTGGATGGTACACAGATGAAGCATTGACAACATTAGCTGTAGCAGGTGCTAAATTAACAGGAGATATAACTCTTTATGCGAAATGGATAGACCATTCACATACTTTCTCTGATACATGGAATTGGAATGATGAAAGTCATTGGCATGATGCTACCTGCGGTCACAATACAGCAAAAGGCGATTATGGTAAACATGCATATGGTACAACAGGAGATGAAAGATATATTTGTACTACATGTAGATATACAAATGAAGCAAGAAAAGCTGACGTTGAAGCTGCAGACAATGTAACTGGCTTGATTAATGCAATCGGAAATGTAGAATATACCGATGCAAGCAAAGCAAAGATAGATGCGGCAAGAGAAGCTTATAACAGTCTTACGGAAGAGCAAAAAAGTTTTGTAGACAATAAGTCAACATTGACAGATGCAGAGGCAGCTTATGAAAATCTGAAAACAGCAGCAGATACAGCGGCAGCAGCAGCGGCAGTAGCAAAAATTAATGCAATCGAAGAAGTGGAATATACAGACGAGAGCAAGGCTAAGATAGAGGAAGCAAGAGCTGCATATGATGCTTTAACCAATGATCAGAAAGCAAAGGTTACGGCAGAACAGCTTAAAGTTCTGACAGATGCAGAGGCAGCTTATGCAGACCTGAAAGCGGCAGCAGATCAGGATGCGGCAAATGCAGTAATTGCTTTAATTGATGCAATCGGAAATGTAGAATACACCGATGCAAGCAAAGCAAAGATAGATGCGGCAAGAGACGCATATGACAAGCTTACAGATGATCAGAAGCAGTTAGTAAACAACTATTCAACATTAACTGAAGCTGAAAAAAGATATGAAGAACTTGCTAATACACGACCAGGTCATTACAAACCGACTCAGAAGCCAGAGATAATAGCAGGAGAGGGAACCAAGGCTGGCCTTACATTAAACGGTACTAAGGCGACAATTACTGTAGAAGAGGGCTATGAAATAACTGATGTCCTTGTTAACGGTGTTTCATTAGGCAAGGTTACAGAAATCACAGGCCTTAAGACAGGAGACAAGGTAGAAATCAAGACAGAAAAGAAACAGACAGAGCCTGAATTCAACATCAGTAGCTATGTCAAGGATCTTAAACTTGTTGCAAGATCATCAAAGACTGCAAAGGGAAACATTCGTATTAAGGTTGCTTCCGTAACAGATGAAAACGGAAACCCTGTAGACCTGTCAGAGCTTAAAACTAAAGGCTATACAGTTAAGTACAAATTCTACAGATCGGAAAAGAAAGCAGCTGAATACGGCGCAAGAATTGAAAAAGACACTGATAACAACTCATATATCAACAACACAGGCAAGAAGGGTGTTAAATACTTCTACAAGGTAAGAGTTATGGTATATGACGCAAACGGCAGGCTTGTTGCACAGAGCGAGCTTAAGCAGTGCAGATATGCAGTAAGAACATGGAGTAAATAATCAACCTTGTTAAGGTGGGTTATATTCCATAGTTAATAACTGAATTAAATGATGCTAAGCAGGCAATTTACCGGATTAAGGTAGATTGCCTGTTTGCTTACAGTCGTTTTTCAAAAAAATATTATTAAATCTAAAATAATGCTTGACTTGAACATTGGTGTTCATTGTAGGATATAAAATAAGAGGGCAAACTGCCCGAACAATGTAGAATTATAACACAAGAAGGAGATGATAACAGATGAAGAAACGAATATTCAGCATACTGCTTTCTATCTGCATGGCTGTTACAATGATACCTGTGGCTGCCACTGCGGTACATGCGGCAAGCAACATGCCGACATCGGTTAGAGTAAACGGACTGGATATGTTAGACAGACAGTATTATAGTAATAGTGCTTCCAATCATATCGGAGATAAGTTTAACTATGATGCGAGTTACAACAGGAACACCAACACACTGACTTTAAAAGGGGGGGCGAGGATTGACGGCGTTATAAGCGTTAATTATGAGACACGCGGAGACCGCAATAACGTGCCGCTTACAGTCAAATTTGAAGGAAATAACACGCTGTGTAATGAGGGCGGCGGAAATATTGGAGTAGGCGCCGGTTTAATAATTACCGGAGAGGGAACATTAACTGCCGAATGTCATAGCAATTTTGCAGAGGGTGCGATTTATGCTAAGGGTAATATTACCATTAATAGCGGAAATATTACTGTTATCCAGGATAATGCGTGTGAATCCGGAATTAAAGCATCCGGCGGAGATATAACAATAAGAGGAGCAGGAACAACAGTAAATGTAACAAACAGCTCTAACTATACAACTCAGGGATATAAACCATATGCGGTTGAGGCAGATGGTAACATTACGGTTTCCGGTGGCGCAGTCCTTACAGCAAGCCAGACAGCAGATGGTGACTTTCAGGCAATCGTCGGTACGGTAAAAACCGATGAAACCGGCACTATAACTGCGGGTAAAACTGCAAGCAATGCTGCGGCTGTATCGGCAGATTATTTTAATACAAACAGCGACAGTTATAAGTATGTTAAAGTAAAAACCGTAGTACCGCACAACCACTGTATCTGCGGTGCTTCACATCAGGCTGTGGGTAATCATACAGATGAAGAACAGGTTAAATTTACAGCGTGGGATGATGACAAAGCTGCACAGCAATTTGCTTCGTTGCTCGGAAAAACCGCTGCAAACGCACTTCCGTCCAAGAGTGGCAGCTATTACCTTACTGATGATGTTTGCCTTGAAGAGAGTTGGAATGTTCCCGACAATGTTGTTTTATGCCTCAACGGATATAAGATTACTACGAAAAGCGGAGCTGAGTACAAAGTTGATCATGGCAGAAATACCGCGCTGATTGGCGTAATAAATAAGGAGTCCTTAACTGTAACTGACTGTAAGGTAAACGGTTCAATTACAAATGAGGGACAGGTTGAAAATACAAAGGGTGTTGTTGTTAGGTGGTACGATAACAGTGCCGGCAGCACATCTTTCAATATGTATGGCATAACCATTGAGGGTTTCACTGACAGTGGTGTATGTACTGATTATACCAACAGTAACTTTAACATGTATAGCGGCGCAATTACAGGAAATACTGCACAAAAAGGCGGTGGTGTAAATGCTTATAACGGAACATTCACCATGTACGGAGGCATAATCACCGGAAACACAGCAACCGAAAACGGCGGCGGTGTATACAATAAATTTGAAATCGGTGAAAAGGCAACAGTAACCGGAAACTATAAAGGTACAGGTGAGGATAAGACAGCAAATAATGTGTATCTGCCTTTATATCAGCGTATTGGAATCACAGCGAAATCAAGTACAGCATCAAGAGTCGGTGTGACAACCGAAACTACTCCTAAGAAAGAGGACGGCAGTGACGCTGTTGAAATCGCAGGACCGGCTATGAGGGAAAATGTTACTGATCTTGAAGCGTTCAAAGACTGCTTTGTATCAGATGCCGACAGTGAACATATAAAGCCTGTTTACGGTGTGAATGATTATAATGAGAAAATTATAAAGCTTGTGAGAAATCCATTGCCTGAGCAGAGCGGATTTAAATTTGCAGAAGCTGAAGTAAATAAGACTTATGGCGATGAACCTTTCACAAAAACAGCAGAGGGCAATATCGGAGGAACAGTAACATATACCAGCGATAATCCAGATGTTGCTACAGTAGACAATAACGGCACAGTAACTGTTAAGGGCGCAGGAGAAGCAACAATAACTGCAACAGTATCAAGAACTGACGAATATGCAGAAACATCTGCAAGCTATAAGCTGATTGTAGACAGAAAGCCTGTTGATGCGCCTGCGGCAGATACAACAGAATTCGTATATGACGGAAACGAAAAGACTTATACCGTTAATGCAAACGAAGCATACACTGTAGCAGGTAACGTACAGACAAATGCAGGTAATTATACTGTTACAGTATCATTAAATGATACTGACAAGTACAGATGGTCAGACGGTGCTGCAACTGATAGAACATATGACTTCGTAATAAACAAAGCGGGAGTTGCAAAACCTGAATTAGCAGAGAATACATTTGAGTATTCGGGAGAAGATATTGTACCTGCTATTACACAGTCCAAGGACAAGGTAACCCTTGGCGGCGATACTTCGGCTAAAAACACAGGAAAATATAGCATTACAGTATCATTAAACGATAAAGACAACTACAAGTGGGAAAACAGCGACAACGGCGATGATATTAACCTGAGCTGGTCAATTGCAAAAGCAAAACTCACTGTACAGCCTGAAAATGTTACAATAAAACAGGGTGATAAGCTTCCGACTGATATGAAGCTTGTATTTAGAGGCTTTAAGGGCGAAGATAACGAAGAATCCTCAATAACAGGAACAATAAGCGATGACGATTTTGAATTCTTAAATGAAGACGGAACAGCTCTTGCTGACACCGACACTCAGGGAACATACAGAATAAAATTCAAAAACGAAGCTGTATTATCATCAGACAACTACGACTTTGAATATGTTGAGGGCGTGCTCACTGTCGAAAAGAAAACGTCAGGTACTTACAAACCGACCCAGAAACCTGAAATAATAGCAGGAGAGGGCGTTAAGGCAGAACTTAGAATAAACGGCACAAAGGCAACAATCACTGTAGAGGCAGGATATGAAATAACAGACGTTCTCGTTAACGGAGTTTCAATAGGCAAAGTTACAGAAATAACAGGCCTCAAGACAGGTGATAAAGTAGAAATCAAGACAGCCAAGAAACAGACAGAACCCGAATTCAATGTTAAAAATTATGTT
>ERZ857965.2913-NODE-2913-length-13672-cov-5.170963_pt1 | contig 13672 bp, 8 predicted proteins | sample MGYA00519758_ERZ857965 | MGnify/ENA primary metagenome ERZ857965 (study PRJEB31778, sample SAMEA3449381) | human gut metagenome | biome: human gut; feature: human-associated habitat; material: faeces | place: United Kingdom | collected 2010/2012 ...
AGCATCAGTCGCTTCTCTATAAGAAGAACCAGCTTCAGATACTGGATGCCTTTGGCGGAAAGAAGATACAGGAACTTTCGGCAGATGTAAAGACTGCATATAAGACTTACCGGGACAGTAAAAAAGAATGGGAGCAGGCGAATCTGGATGAGGGAGAACGTGCGAAAGAGGTCTCGTTTCTGGAATTTGAAATCCAGGAGATCCGGGCAGCAGAGCTTATTCCAGGCGAAGATGAACGGTTAGAAGCTGACTATAAACGGATGAATTCGGCACGTAATATCCTGGAAAATGCATCTGAGGCATATGAATGTACAGGTGGAATGTCCGGAGATAACGCGAGTGATATGATCAGCCGTGCGATTCGATGCATGATTGATGCTTCCAGATATGATGACAAGGCGGCAGAATTATCGGAGCAGCTTGTGGAATTGGATGGTCTGTTGAATGATTTTAACAGGGAGCTTGCAGAGTATCAGTCTTCACTGGAATTTTCGGATGAAGAGTATCATGAGACAGAAGAACGTCTGGATACGATCAATCATATGAAGACTCGTTATGGCAATACGATACCGGAGATTTTAGCCTATTGTGAAGAAAAGGAAGAGCGTCTGCAGAAGCTACAGGATTATGACAGTTATCTGGCGCTGTTGCAGAAAGAATTAAAGCAGCGCAGACAGGAACTGGAGACGGCGGCAGAGCAGCTTAGCAATGAACGTAAAGCACAGGCATTACAGTTAGAAAAAGCGATTGAGACGGAACTCAAGGATCTGAACTTTGCAGAGGTACAGTTCCAGATTCATTTTGATAAATTAGCAGATTATACGGCAGATGGCGTAGATGATGTGGAATTTCTGATTTCTATGAATCCTGGACAGCCTGTGAAACCATTGGCAGAAGTGGCGTCTGGCGGCGAACTTTCCAGAACCATGCTTGCGATTAAGACAGTAATGGCAGACCGGGATGAGATTGAGACGCTGATCTTTGATGAAATCGATGTGGGTATCAGTGGACGGACAGCACAGAAGGTTTCTGAGAAGATGGCAGTGATCGGTCAGCACAGACAGGTCTTGTGTATCACTCATCTGCCGCAGATTGCAGCAATGGCAGATACGCATTTTGAAATTGAGAAACATGTGGTGGAAACAGAAACGATTACCCAGATCCATCCGCTTGAAGGAGAAGAATCTGTGAGGGAACTTGCAAGACTTCTGGGCGGCGCGGAGATCACACCGGCTGTTTTGGGAAATGCAAGAGAAATGAAGGAATTGGCACAGCACCAAAAAAATACAAGACTGAAATAATTCATACGTTACATACTAAGAGAGGACGGCCGGAAGGTCAGTCCTCTTTTTTAACCGAATGTGGATTGCAAATAGCCCCTTGTTAAAAAAATACAAAGGATGTGACGTAGGATGAACAGAAAAAGAAAGTACAGATATCTGCTCCTTACATTTCTTGCCCTGGATCTGATGCTGATGGGATGGCTGGGATACCGTCTTCTGGATCGGAAGATTCCGGATCAGATCCTGGTGGATCACGAGAACAGCCGGGAGGTGGCCAGCCTTCTTAAGCGCCCTTTTGTCAGCTTTGATGATGCCATTGCAGTCTCAGGAAAAGACAGCTATACTTTGCACTGCAGAGTTTTTGGAGTGATTCCTTTTAAGGATGTGAAAGTAAAACATACAACTGCAAAAGAAGTATACGTAAGCGGAGACGCAGTGGGCATCTATATGCAGACCAAAGGTGTCCTGATCATTGACACAGGTGAGATCCTCTCAGAAAGTGGTGAGACGGAAGAACCTGCCCGGGACATTGTAAAGCCGGGAGATTATATTGTGGCTTTTGATCAGAACAGGATCCAGTGCAAGCAGGATCTTATGGAGGATCTGGCTGCTCTTGACGGAGATTCTGTGATGTTGAAAGTCCGCAGGGGAAAAGAGACGATTCCTCTGTCTCTGACTCCGGTAAAAGATAAAGAAGGCAAATACAAACTGGGAATCTGGGTGCGGGATGATACACAGGGAATCGGAACGTTAACCTATGTGGATGAAGATGGAAGATTCGGCGCACTTGGTCATGGGATCAGCGATGTGGACACAGGTGAACTTTTAAGTATTGCAGACGGAAATCTTTATGATGCCCAGATTCTGGGAATCCGGAAAGGAGAAAAAGGAAATCCGGGAGAACTTTCCGGGCTGATCCGATACGACGCCGATAATATCCTGGGAGAAATTTCGGAAAACAGTAAAAATGGCATTTTTGGGATCATGGATGCCTGGCGGATGAAAAATCTGGATCTGAAAAAAATCCCCATAGGCTACAAACAGGATCTGAAAACCGGACCTGCGTCCATTCTCTGCTGTACAGATGGCGAAGTAAAAGAATATGCCGCAGAGATCACCAGGATCGATATGAACCATGAGGACTCCAACAAAAGCTTCGTGATCCGGATCACAGACAAAGAACTCCTGGAAAAAACCGGCGGGATCGTTCAGGGAATGTCCGGAAGCCCGGTGCTCCAGAATGGAAAACTCTTTGGTGCCGTGACTCATGTATTTGTGCAGGATTCTACCGGAGGGTATGGGATTTTTATAGAAAATATGACAGGTAATGCATAATCGGAAACTTTGGAAAGAGGCACAGAAAAACACGGAAAAATCCAGGAAAAGTGTCTCTTTTTTATATGGAAAAAAATGCCGGATACAGAAGGAAACGTTAGTATTTTAGTGAATTTTGTGATATAAAAGAGAAAAAATGTCGAAAAATATCGTACGAAAGTGAGGTAAAATAACTACTTTTATCTTGATTTTACCATAGGATTTCCACTATAATAATTTTGTCGCCAGCAAGGGGAAAGCGCAGGCAGCTAACAGTGTCGGTTACTGCCGTGGTGACAGGGGGTATGTCTGGAAACCCAAGGAGAGAGAAGTTAGGAGGGTCCTCATGGACAAATTAAATGTTGCAATTGCTGATGATAACGCGAAAATGACAGACATGCTCGGTCAGATGATCGAAGAAGATAAAGACCTTGAACTGGTCGGAAAAGCACACAACGGAGAAGAAATCTGTAACATAATCAAAGATAAGGAGCCGGATGTTGTGATTCTCGACATCATTATGCCGAAGATGGACGGCCTTTCCGTTATGGAGAAATTTTCCCATGACGCAAATGTCAAAAAAGTTCCAGTGTTTATCGTATTATCCGCAGTTGGACAGGAAAGGATTACAGAGGATGCATTCAGTCTTGGAGCAGACTACTATGTGTTGAAGCCTTTTGACAACACCACACTTTTAAACCGGATCAAACATATCCGGAAGATTGGGGACAGAAGAGTGCGGGAGATTGCAAGACCCAATATCACAGAAAACAGGAAACCTCAGCCGGAGAGGAATCTGGAAACTGATGTGACCAATATCATTCACGAGATCGGAGTTCCGGCACATATCAAAGGATATCAGTATTTAAGAGATGCGATCATTCTGTCTGTCAATGATATGGAGATGCTTAATTCTATAACGAAAGTATTGTATCCGACCATTGCGAAACGGCATCAGACAACACCGAGCAGAGTAGAACGTGCGATTCGCCATGCCATTGAGGTAGCGTGGAGCCGTGGAAAGATGGATACAATTGACGAATTATTCGGATATACTGTAAGCACCGGAAAGGGTAAACCCACTAATTCAGAATTCATAGCATTAATCGCAGATAAAATCAGACTTGAATATAAAAATCAGTCTTTTAATTGAGTGAATTTTGGAGTATAATTATAAATAAAAAAGGGTGTACCCAGGGAGGGGAATACAGATGAAAAAAATTCTGTTTGCTACATCAGAAGCAGTACCTTTTATCAAAACAGGAGGACTCGCTGATGTTGCCGGCTCACTGCCTAAGTGCTTTGACAAAAAATATTTTGATATTCGCGTGATCTTACCGAAATATGCCTGCATGAAACAGGAATGGAAAGATAAAATGGAGTATGTTACCCATTTTTACATGGATCTTGGATTTAAGAATTGTTATGTAGGAATCATGCGGATGGAGTATGATGGAATCCAGTTCTACTTCATTGACAATGAATATTATTTCAGCGGACCGAAACCATATGACAGTGCACCATGGGATCTTGAGAAATTCGCGTTCTTTTCCAAGGCTGTTTTATCAGTGCTTCCGGTGATCGGATTCAGACCGGATATCATCCACTGCCACGACTGGCAGACAGGTCTTGTTCCGGTTTACCTTCATGATTCCTTCCAGGAAAATGAGTTCTTCCGCGGAATTAAGACTATCATGACGATACATAACCTGAAATTCCAGGGTGTATGGGATGTTAAGACTGTTAAGGATATTACAGGACTTTCTGATTACTATTTTGCACCGGATAAACTGGAGGCATACAAGGATGCCAACTTCCTGAAAGGAGGTATGGTATTTGCAGATGCTATCACTACAGTAAGTAATACCTACGCAGAGGAGATCAAGACACCATTCTACGGTGAGAAGCTGGACGGCCTTCTGAATGCCAGAGCCAACAGCCTCCGTGGTATTGTAAATGGTATTGATTATAATGAATTCAATCCGGAGACAGATCCGAATATTACAAGAAACTACAACGCAAGAAACTTCCGCAAAGAGAAAGTTAAAAATAAGATCCAGCTTCAGAAAGATCTTGGACTTGAGCAGGATCCGAAGGCTATGATGATCGGTATCGTTTCCCGTCTGACAGACCAGAAAGGATTTGATCTGATCGATTATATGATGGATGAGATGTGTCAGGATGCAGTGCAGATTGCAGTACTTGGAACAGGAGATCCGAAATATGAGAATATGTTCCGTCACTTTGCATGGAAGTATGCAGGAAAGGTTTCAGCGAATATTTTCTATTCCGATGATCTTTCTCACAGACTTTATGCCGGATGTGATGCATTCCTTATGCCATCCTTATTCGAGCCATGCGGACTCAGCCAGCTGATGAGTCTGAGATACGGAACACTTCCGATCGTTCGTGAGACGGGAGGATTGAAAGATACTGTAGAACCGTACAATGAGTTTGAGAAGACAGGTACAGGATTCAGTTTCTCTAATTATAATGCACATGAGATGTTGAACACTGTACGTTATGCAGAAAGAATCTATTATGATAAGAAACGTGACTGGAACAAGATGATCGAGCGCGCGATGACTCAGGATTTCTCATGGATGAATTCTGCAAGACAGTATGAAGATCTGTACAGAAGTCTGATCGGAGAATAAGAATTATAAGAAATAACAAAGAAGTAATACAAGAGTAACACAAGAGCAAGGAGTAACAGACCCGATGAAAATTATTGACAAATTGAACCAGAAAGGCATCCACATTTCTTTTGAGGTGTTTCCGCCGAAGACAGATGCAGGATTTGACAAAGTATTATCAGCAACAGATGAGATTGCCAAACTGAACCCATCTTATATCAGCGTAACCTATGGAGCCGGTGGCGGAACAAGCAAGAACACAGCGAAGATCGCATCCCATATTAAGGACGATCTTGGAGTGATGAGTCTTGCACATCTGACATGTGCTTCATCCACAAAAGAAGAAGTTGGAGAGGTAATTGAAAACCTGAAGGCTCATGGAATCGAGAATATTCTCGCTTTACGAGGAGATATTCCGGAAGGCATGACATTCCCTGATGGAGATCGATTCCATTATGCTTATGAACTGGTACAGGAAATCAAGAAACATGGGGATTTCTGTATTGGTGCAGCATGTTATCCGGAAGGACATGTGGAGCAGGAACATAAAGAGGATGATATCCGTTATCTGAAACAGAAGGTAGACAGTGGAGTTGATTTCCTTACAACACAGATGTTCTTTGATAATGATATCCATTATAATTTCCTGTACAGAATCAGAGAAGCAGGGATCACAGTTCCGGTTCTGCCGGGAATCATGCCGATTACCAGTGCTGCTCAGATGAAGCGAAGCCAGGAACTTTCCGGAACAGTATTTCCGAGAAGATTTCTTGCAATATTAGATCGCTTCGGAAGTTCTCCGGAGGCGATGAAGCAGGCAGGAATTGCTTATGCGACAGATCAGATTATTGACCTTCTTGCGAACGGTGTGAATAATATTCATATTTATTCTATGAATAAGCCAGAGATCGCAATTGCGATTATGAATAATCTTTCCGAGATTATCAAGTGTTAAGAAAGTGAATGACCAGATGATAGAGACAGAGAAGAGAGTACGTGAAGCAGTTCGTTATCTGGGATTTGGAAAAAATGAGGCAGATGAACGAACCTTGGAACTGATCCAACAGTCTTTCAAAGACCTGGAACAGGAAGCAGGGCCTAAGTCCATCTGCCAAATTTTTGATCTGAATCATACAGATGACGGAAGACTGGTTATTGGACAGATGGAGATTCGAAGTAAGAGCCTGAGTAGAAATCTGAAAGGATGCCGTCAGGTTGTTCTTTTTGGAGCAACACTTGGCGCCGGAGTTGACCGGCTGATGCGCAGAATTTCTTTGACAGATATGGCAAGAGCAGTTATTTTGCAGTCTTGTGCAGCAGCAATGTTAGAAGAATATTGTGATGAGTGTCAGAAGAAGATTGCGGCAGAGCTTGAAGAAGAACATTTGTATTTAAGACCGAGATTCAGTCCCGGATATGGAGATTTTGATATCTGTTATCAGGAACCGGTCGTACGAATGTTGAATTGTGCAAAGACAATCGGGTTGACTTTGACAGACAGCTTTATGATGACACCAACAAAGTCGGTAACAGCAGTAATTGGAATCAGTACACAGAAGGACAGATGTCCAATCTCAGGATGTGAGGTCTGTACAAAAAAAGATTGTGAATACCGACGATAAGCAAGAGATAAGAGAGGAAGGATTGATACAAGAAGATGATACGAGAACGCCTGGGAAAAGAGTTATTATATTTTGACGGCGGAATGGGAACCTTGCTTCAGGCAAAGGGACTTCAGCCGGGAGAGTTACCGGAGACGTGGAACGTTACACATGCGGATGAGATCAAAAACATTCACAAACAATATATTTCAGCAGGAAGTGATATTGTACTTGCAAACACATTTGGAGCGAATGCATTGAAATTCCATTGCGATGATTTTCCATTGGAAGAAATTATCCGTCTTGCGATCAGGCATGTGAAGGATGCGGCTGAAGAGGCAAGTGGTGGAAGAAGAATCTACACAGCACTGGATGTCGGACCGACAGGAAAGCTTTTAAAACCGATGGGGGATCTGGATTTCGAGACAGCATATGAGACATTCAAAGAAGTTATGATCCTCGGAGAGAAAGCCGGTGCGGATCTGATCCATATTGAGACCATGAGTGACACTTATGAACTGAAGGCAGCAGTGCTTGCAGCGAAAGAGAATACATCTCTTCCGGTTTTCGCTACGACGATTTTTGACGAGCGTGGAAAGCTTCTGACCGGAGCAGATGTTCCGTCTGTTGTGGCAATGCTTGAAGGATTAAGGATCGATGCCCTTGGAATCAACTGTGGAATGGGACCGGAGCAGATGCTGCCGATCCTGGAGCAGATCATGAAGTACTCCTCTGTGCCTGTGATCGTCAAACCGAATGCAGGTCTTCCTAAGCAGAAAGACGGAGAAACTTATTACGATGTTTCTCCGGAAGAATTTGCTTCTGTTATGCGTCATGTTGTTGATCTTGGGGCAGTTGTGATCGGGGGATGCTGCGGAACAACTCCTGCACATATTGCAGAGATGGTGAAGCAGTGTAAAGACATTCCGGTGAAGCCGATTGAGAAGAAAAGTTATACCGTAGTATCTTCTTATGGACAGAGTGTGTTCCTTGGAACCGGATCAAAGATTATTGGTGAGCGTATTAATCCAACCGGAAAGAAACGCTTTAAACAGGCGCTTAAGGAACATGATCTTGATTATATTTTAAAAGAAGGAATTGCACAGCAGGATAACGGTGCACATATTCTGGATGTTAACGTAGGACTTCCGGATATTGACGAGCCGACATTGATGAAGGAAGTTGTTCAGGAACTTCAGAGTGTGACGAATCTTCCGCTTCAGATTGATACGGTTGATACGGTTGCGATGGAGAATGCACTTCGCATTTACAATGGTAAGGCGATGGTCAATTCAGTCAGTGGAAAGCAGGAGTCAATGGATGCAGTGTTTCCACTGATCCGGAAGTATGGCGGTGTTGTGATCGGCCTGGCACTTGATGAAGACGGAATCCCGGCAACAGCCGAGGGACGTGTACAGATTGCGAAGAAGATTATCGCAGAGGCAGCAAAATACGGTATCGAGAAGAAAGATATTGTAATTGATGCCCTGGCAATGACGATCAGTTCAGAACCGGAAGGAGCAAAGGTGACACTTGAGACACTTCGCAGACTTCGTGACGAAGTTGGTGTGTGTACTGTGCTTGGTGTATCAAATATTTCTTTCGGTCTTCCAAGCAGACCGATTGTAAACTCCATCTTTTATACGATGGCAATGCAGAATGGTCTGAGCGTTGGAATTATCAATCCGAACTCGGAGGATATGATGAAGGCATGGTATGCATACCATGCGTTAATGAATCTGGACAGCAACTGTGAGAATTATATTAATAAATATGCACAGCAGCCGGGAACAGCTCCGGTTTCCGCAACAGGTTCAGCTCACAAGATGACACTGAAAAGTGCAATTGAAAGAGGGCTTCGTGAAGAGGCGAACAGCATTACATCTGAGATGATTCAGGAGAAAGATGGTCTGGAGATCATTAACGAAGAGCTGATCCCGGCACTGAATACGGTAGGTGAAGGATTTGAGAAGGGAACAGTCTTTTTGCCTCAGCTACTGATGAGTGCTGAAGCGGCCAAGACAGCATTTGCGGTGCTTAAAGAGAAAATGGATAGCAGCGGAGAAGTTCAGGAGAAGAAAGGAAAGATCATTCTTGCTACAGTAAAAGGGGATATCCATGATATCGGTAAAAATATCGTGAAGGTTCTGCTTGAAAACTATAGCTTTGATGTGATCGATCTTGGAAAGGATGTTCCGCCGGAGACAATTGTTGACACAGTACTTGAACAAGATATTCATCTGGTAGGATTAAGTGCTTTGATGACAACAACTGTCGTAAGTATGGAAGAGACGATCAGACAGCTTAGAGAGAAAGCTCCGCATTGTCTTGTGATGGTAGGAGGCGCTGTACTGAATCAGGACTACGCAGATATGATAGGAGCTGATTTCTATGGCAAAGATGCCATGCAGTCGGTTCATTATGCACAGAGAGTTTTTGGAACTGAAGAATAGGAGGAGATCAAAAATGAGAGGATTACAAACACCGGTTCGTGCAATCCGAAGACAGGTATTTACAGAAGTTGCCAAGCTTGGATTTAAAGCAAATGCAGAGACATTGGTAGCAGATATGGAAGCAATTCCATATGAAATTGTAGGAGAAGATTCAGAAGTAAAATACCGTGAGAGTATTTATCGTGCAAGAGCAGTCGTAAGAGAAAGACTTCGTCTTGCGATGGGACTTTCCCTTCGTCCGGAGAATAAGCCGGTCCATTTGACAGCGGGAGTTGAGGCCAGTAATATTTCTGAGAAATATTATGAGCCGCCGCTGATGCAGGTGATTCCGTCAGGCTGCGAGAGCTGTGAGGAGAATAAATACGAGGTCAGCAATGTATGTAAGGGCTGCCTTGCACATCCTTGTCAGGAAGTCTGTCCGAGGGGCGCTATTTCCATGGTGAATGGAAAATCCTTTATCGATCAGGATAAATGTATCAAGTGTGGAAAGTGCAAGTCTGTCTGTCCATACGATGCGATTGCCAAGAAGGAGCGTCCTTGCAAGAAAGCTTGTGGAGTGAATGCGATCACATCGGATAAATTAGGACGTGCTTATATTGATGCTGACAAATGTGTTTCCTGCGGAATGTGTATGGTAAGCTGCCCGTTTGGTGCGATCTCTGACAAGTCTCAGATCTTCCAGCTGGCTCGTGCACTTTCAGAAGGAGAAGAGATTGTGGCTGAGGTAGCACCGGCATTTGTTGGTCAGTTTGGACCGAATATTAATGTAAGAAATTTCAAAGCAGCTCTTGAAGAACTCGGATTTTCGGAGACATATGAGGTTGCTCTTGGAGCGGATATCGGAGCAATTGCGGAAGCACATCATTATGTGAATAAAGTGACAACCGGAGAACTTCCATTTCTTCTGACATCCTGTTGTCCATCCTGGGCAATGCTTGCGAAGAAGTTCTTCCCGGATCTGATCGATCAGATCTCACAGGAACTGACTCCGATGGTTGCAACAGCACGAACAATCAAACAGGAACATCCGAATGCGAAGGTTGTATTTATCGGACCTTGTGCAGCGAAGAAGCTGGAAGCTTCCAGACGTACTGTGAGAAGTGATGTGGATTTCGTTGTTACATTTGAAGAATTGCAGGCAATGTTTGATGCGAAGGGAATTGATCTGACAGCTTATGAGGCAGAGTCTTCTTTCCATGATGCGACAGGAGCCGGACGTGGATACGCCTGTGCAGGAGGAGTTGCAAAGGCAATCGAAGAATGTATTAACGAGTATTACCCTGGAACGCAGGTTAATATTGAGCATGCGGAAGGTCTGGCAGAATGTAAGAAGATCCTGACACTTGCCAAAGCCGGAAGAATGAACGGATGTCTGATCGAGGGTATGGGATGTCCTGGCGGATGTATTGCAGGAGCTGGAACGAATATTCCAATCCCGACTGCGAAGAAGGATGTCGCAGCTTATGTCAAAAACTCAAGCAGAGCACTTCCACCGAAAGAACTGGAAGAAATTGAATTAAAATAAGTAAATATAAGGACAATAACCAGCCTCCGCTTTACAAACGGAGGCTGTTGTGGTATATTACAAACTAGGCTTTTTATGAGCGAAAGAGGAGGATGGATGTATGCAGCCATACGGAGTAAACCAATTAAGAAAAATGTTTTTGGAGTTCTTTGAGAGCAAGGGACATCTTGCAATGAAGAGCTTTTCTTTAGTACCACATAATGATAAGAGTCTTCTCCTGATTAATTCAGGAATGGCTCCGCTGAAACCATATTTCACAGGACAGGAGATCCCGCCGAGAAGAAGAGTGACAACATGTCAGAAATGTATTCGTACAGGAGATATCGAGAATGTCGGTAAGACAGCACGTCACGGTACATTCTTTGAGATGCTTGGAAACTTCTCTTTTGGAGATTATTTCAAGAATGAAGCAATCGAGTGGTCCTGGGAGTTCCTTACAGAAGTTGTGGGACTTGATCCGAACAGATTATATCCTTCAGTATACGAAGAAGATGATGAAGCGTTCGAAATCTGGAATAAGAAGATGGGAATTCCGGCAGAACGTATCTTCCGTTTTGGTAAGGAAGATAACTTCTGGGAGCACGGTTCAGGTCCATGTGGTCCGTGTTCTGAGATTTACTATGACCGTGGAGAAAAATACGGATGTGGAAAACCGGGATGTACAGTAGGGTGTGAGTGTGACCGTTACATGGAGATCTGGAATAACGTATTCAGCCAGTTCAACAATGACGGACACGGCAACTATACAGACCTGATCCAGAAGAACATTGATACAGGTATGGGACTTGAGCGTCTTGCCTGTATCGTACAGGATGTAGATTCCATGTTTGATATTGATACAATGAAAGCACTGAGAGATCATGTATGTAACCTCTCCGGCAAGCAGTACGGAATAGATCATGAGACAGATGTTTCTCTGCGTGTTGTTACAGACCATATTCGTTCCGTAACATTTATGGTTTCTGATGGTATCTTACCTTCTAACAGCGGTCGTGGATATGTTCTCCGCCGTCTGCTAAGACGTGCATGCCGTCACGGAAAGCTGCTCGGAATTGACGGAGCATTCCTTGTAAAGCTTGCAACAACTGTAATTGAAGGTTCCAAAGATGGATATCCGGAGCTGGAAGAGAAGAAAGAGTTTATCTTTAATGTAATTGCGAAAGAAGAAGCGAACTTCAATAAGACAATCGATCAGGGACTTGCAATCCTTGCAGATATGGAAGCTGAGATGGAGAAGAATGGAGAGAAAGTTCTTTCCGGAGAGAATGCATTTAAGCTTTATGATACTTATGGATTCCCAATCGACCTGACAAGTGAGATCCTGGAAGAAAAGGGGCTGACTTATGACGAGGAAGGATTCAAGAAAGCACAGGAAGAACAGCGTGCGAAATCAGAAGGAACATTCGGAACTCATTCTTATACAGGAAAAGAAGTTTCTGTATACGATCAGCTGGATGCAGCACTTGAGACAGAATTTGTCGGATATGATAATCTGACATTTGATTCTAAGGTTACAGCTCTTACAACAGAGACAGAGGTTGTTGATGCACTTTCTGACGGAGAAAAGGGAACAATCATCGTTGAGCAGACGCCATTCTATGCAACAATGGGTGGACAGGAAGCTGATAAAGGTGTGATTCGTACAGCCGACGGAGAGTTTGTTGTAGAAGATTGTATTCACCTTGCAGGAACAAAGGTTGGACATGTAGGACATGTTATAAAAGGAATGATCAAGATTGGTGATGCGGTAACTCTTGAAGTTGACGCAAAGAACCGTGCACTTACAGAAAGAAACCACAGTGCAACACATCTGCTTCAGAAAGCACTTCGTACAGTACTTGGAAGCCATGTAGAGCAGGCAGGATCTTTTGTAAATGCAGACAGACTTCGTTTCGACTTTACACATTTCTCAGCAGTAACACCTGAGGAACTGAAGAAGGTTGAAGAAATTGTGAATGAGCAGATCACAAATGCCCTCGCAGTTGTGACAAAGAACCTTCCAATCGAGGAAGCAAGAAAGACAGGAGCACAGGCTCTGTTTGGTGAGAAATACGGTGATGTTGTACGTGTCGTAGATATGAGCGGATTCTCCGTTGAATTCTGTGGTGGTACACATGTTAAGAATACATCAGAGATCACAGCACTGAAGATTATTTCTGAGAGTGGTGTAGCAGCAGGTGTTCGTCGTATTGAAGCCCTGACATCTGAAGGACTTATGAACTACTATGCTGAGATGGAGCGTCTTCTCAAAGAAGCAGCACAGCTTGTAAAAGCAACTCCGGAGAATCTTGCAGAGAAGATCACACATCTTCAGGCAGAGAACAAGTCTCTGAAGGGAGAAGTTGAGAGTCTTAAGAGCAAGATGACTCAGAGCGCAGCAGGAGACATCCTTGACCAGGTGAAAGAAGTAAAAGGTGTGAAGCTTCTTGCAGCACAGCTTGACGGTGTTGATATGAATGGACTTCGTGACCTTGGAGACCAGCTCAAAGAGAAGCTTGGCGAAGGTGTGGTTGTACTTGCATCAGGAAATGACGGAAAAGTAAGCCTGATGGCTACAGCAACAGACGGAGCAATGAAGCAGGGAGCACATGCCGGAAATCTTGTGAAAGCAATCGCAGGTCTTGTTGGCGGAGGCGGCGGTGGTCGTCCGAACATGGCTCAGGCAGGTGGAAAGAACCCAGCAGGAATCCCGGATGCACTTGCAAAAGCAGAAGAAGCACTGGCTGATCAGATTAAATAAAGTCATTGTAAAGAGAATCTGTCTGTGGCAGATTCTCTTTTGGGTAGAAGCGAGAAGAAAGTATAAAAAAAGGTGAATTGAAAAAGTAAAATCCACCTTGCAAAGGTAAATTCTACTTTG
>ERZ857965.2928-NODE-2928-length-13611-cov-3.562482_pt1 | contig 13611 bp, 19 predicted proteins | sample MGYA00519758_ERZ857965 | MGnify/ENA primary metagenome ERZ857965 (study PRJEB31778, sample SAMEA3449381) | human gut metagenome | biome: human gut; feature: human-associated habitat; material: faeces | place: United Kingdom | collected 2010/2012 ...
GCGGCCTTTTTCGCCTACTGTGAAATCAAGGGTGTGGCTATCGTCTGGTACATGATTGTGGCCGCTGTGGTCCTGGGCTTTTTCGTGGCCTATGCGGCCATGTTTGGCTTTGACAAGCTGAAAGAGGCCATTGCCCAGCTTGACCAGAAAAAGATTGAATGAGTGCAAAAAAAAGCCGGAGAGGGTCAAACCTCTCCGGCTTTTTTTATTCTCTTTACAGGGTATAGTCCCCGGCGGTTGCCCCGATCTGAGCGGACAACGCCCGGAAAGCATCCCCGGTTTTGGGCTCAAGATACCAAAAAGCCAGCATCCGCTCCCCATCCTGGGCGGTGTAATGGAATACGGCAAACCACTTGACGGCCTTGCCATGCGCTGTGGTGGCCGCTGTGCCGTGATACCGGGCCATGAAATTGCGCTCCGGCATCATTTCAAGGCCGGTCACCTTTTCCAGCGGGAGCGTGGCAGCCGGGCCATTTACATGCTGGAACACCAGCCCGGCCTCAGTCTGCTCCATAAAACACGGGCCATCCTGGGAAAAGCCTCTCAGGCCCTCATAGTGCATCATGCGGACCCCTGCGGGGAGGTCCTTTTTCTTTTTGCCAAACATCTCAATGCCCTCCTGTTCAAGCGGTCCGCACCCAATACTTGAGGAGTTGGATGTATTCCTCAAGCGAGCAGTTTTCCGCCACTTCTGCGTTGTAAAGGCTGGTCATGTACTGCATCCATGTTTTCCGACCCTGCAACTTGATTTTACCTAAATAACCGTGTCGAGAACGCACAGAAAGCGCCTTGTCTGCCATGCGGGTGATATTCACCGCCGGGCTCTTTCTGGCCGCCACCAGGGCAGCCTCAAGCGCATCAAGGAAACGCTTTTCATCCTCTGTGAACAATGGCACCGCCTCCTTTGCACCTCCATTGTACGGTTTCACCGCCAATGTGTCAAGTATTGGAGCCTAAAGTGACAATGACAAGTCAAATAGGCACACTATAATTTACATTGTGGAGGTGATGCTGGTGATAGCAGAACGAATAAAAGAACTCCGGCAAGCACGGGGCTGGACCCAAGCAGACCTTGCCCGGCGGCTGAGTATAACCAGGAACGGCGTCAACTCCTGGGAGCAGGGACTTTCTACACCGTCCCCGGCATCCCTGGTGGACCTGGCCCGGCTGTTCTGTGTGTCCACGGACTACCTGCTGGGTGTGGAGCCTTTGAACACCGTAAATGTGACCGGCCTGGATGAGCGGGATGTGGCCATCCTTGCAGAGCTGGCGGACAGGCTGAGGCAGCACAAGGCCGATGAATAAGCAGGGGCCCGGAACAATCCGGGCCTCAAATTTTTTCTTGACTCTATACAACTAAAGTAGTATAATAGGGGCACAACGGAGGTGAGCATGATGGACACCAAGAAAAACAGCAGACTGCAAAACACCCGCCTGGCCGCTGGACTTTCTCAATCCCAGCTGGCCGCCGCCACTGGGCTCAATGTGCGGACGCTCCAATGCTATGAACAAGGGGCCAAAGACATCAACAACGCAAAGTTGGCCACCCTCCTCAAGCTATGTTTGGCGCTTGACTGCAAGCTGGGTGACATCCTGACGGATGAGGCCACGGTCAAGCTGCTGGAGCAGTACATGGTAGCATAAACAGCGGACCAGGAGCGGGGCGGCAGCGCCCCGCTTTTCTTATTTTTGGAGGTGCAGCATGAACCACAAGGACGCAAAGCATTTTACATGGGACCAACGCCTGACACTGGAGCGGATGCTCAAAAAGGGATTTACCAAGGCCGCTATTGCCAGCGCCCTGGGCAAGTGTGAGCGGTCCATCTATTATGAGATCAACCGGGGCCTCTGTGTCCAGCAGACCTCTGGCTATGAGTTTATTGAGGTGTACTGCCCGGAGGTGGCGGAGCGGAGATACAGGGAGTTTCTGAAAGAAAAAGGCCAAGACCTTAAAATTGGCAAGGACCACGCCCTGGCCCGGAGGCTGGAGGAGCTGGTCATGGTCCATGGCTTTGCACCTGGGGCCGCCCTGGCGGAGATCAGAAACAACGGAGAAGTCTATGACACCGTGATATGTGAAAACACGCTTTATAATTACATCTACCGGGGAGATGTTTTCCTCCAGCTCACACCGGACCACCTGCACAATAAAGGCCGCCGTCATTATGCCGCAAACAGCAAACGGCAGGCCGCCAGGAGCTCCCACGGAAAAAGCATTGAAACCCGCCCCCAGGAGGTCAAAGGACGGGGCAGCTTTGGCCATTGGGAGATGGACAGCATCATGGGGTGCAAAGGCTCCAAAAAAGCCCTCCTGGTCCTAACAGAACGCCGGACACGCATGGACATTGTAATGCTCCTGGAGGACCACACGGCGGCCAGCGTGGTCAAGGCCATCAACCGCCTGGAGCGCCGCTTTGGCAAGCTGTTCTACAAACTTTTCAAGTCAATCACCGTGGACAACGGCTGTGAGTTTCAGGACTTCGAGGGCATAGAGGCCGCCTACCGGCGCAAGGGCAAGCGGACTGTGGTGTTTTTCTGCCACCCATACAGCGCCTTTGAGAGAGGCTCCAATGAGAACATGAACAGGCTGATTAGACGATTTTTCCCCAAGGGCACCAGCTTTGACACCGTGACGCCGGAGGAAGTGAGGGCAGCAGAAAAATGGGTGAACAGCTACCCCCGCAAGCTGCTGGGGTGGCAATCGGCGGCCACGCTCTTTGAAAAAGAGCTCCTGTCCGCCTGACAGGGAATAAGAAAAGCAGCCGGATGAGATTTACCCATCCGGCTGGCTTGCCATGTTATTTTATTGTGAAAACGCCCAATAAGAGCGCTTTTTATTTATGCTCTTTGCTGTTTTTTCTTGACTTATGCAAATTTCTATTGACTTTTAGCAAGGCAACCACTAAGATTAGTTTGCAGGGTCCATGTAGCAATACATGGAACCCCGCAAGCTAATTTTTTTTTATGCCAGAAAAGAGGTGAAATCAATGGCGAGCTACGCTTTCGCAACGCTCCAAGCCCGGCAGACGCTCCAGGAGCTTTGGGAGCAAGGCAAAACGGTCAAAGACATGGCGGCGGCTCTTGATGTGCCGCTCTCCACGCTCTACACGGAACTGCGCCGGGGCCGTTCTGGGGTCCGCCTCCCGGACCAGCGATTGCAGTATGATGCTACCCTTGCCCAGCTCAGGATGCAGCAGGAACTTGAACGGAGGGGAAAGCAGAGCCGCTGAGGCCATAACTGTCACCGCTTTTCACAAATCAAAGGAGGCACAATATGAAACCCATTATTTTGAGGACCCAGACCCGCACCGATGAGTGCATCGGCACCGTCCGGCTCACCCCGGAGGCGGAGAAAGTTGTCCGGCGGCTCCGCTTCAAGACCGGCTTGCCCATCCGCCAGATTGTTTCTGAAATCATCGTCCAGGCAGAAAGCCTCATTGACATCTCTGGGGACGATGATGAGGACGAAACCGACCAATAAGGAGGAGCCCATGAACAAAGCACGCCGCAAAGCTCTTGATGAGGTCATCTCCAAAATTGAGGAGGCCAAAGAGCTGTTGGAAAACCTCCAGGCGGAGGAGGAAGAATACCGGGATAACATGCCGGAAAACCTCCAGGGCTCTGAGAGGTATGAGGCGGCAGACGCCGCCGTGGACAACATGAGCAGCGCTGTGGATGCTCTGGATGAGGCCATCTCCAGCATTGAAAGCGCCCAGGAATAACAAAGGAGGACATACCAATGAAAACCCCTGTTTTGAACATCGCCCCCGGTAAGACCGTGGACTACCACGGAGAGCCCTGCCTGGTGCTGGAGCACCGCAAGGACGGCACCCTCATGCTGCACCTGGACCAGATGACCCACGCCTTTGGCAGCTCCAACAACTTTGCCGCCAGCTCTCTCCGGTCCCATCTCAATGGCCCCTATCTGCGGAGCCTCACGGACGGCAACCCCGATGAGATCATCACCCGCACTGTGGACCTCACCGCTCTCAATGGCTCCAAAGAGTATGGCACCTGTGAGTGCAAGGTGGCCCCGCTCACCCTGGATGAGCTCCGCAAGTACCATGACATTCTGCCCTTGCCTGAGAGCTTTGAGTGGTCCGTCACCCCCTGGAGCACCCCGGAGGTCAATGAGGATGACAAGTGGGAGATGGGCCTGAACACCGATGGCAATGTCGACAACTACTACTGCACCAACACCAGCGGGTCCCGCCCCGCTTTCCTCATTCCCTCCTCCCTCACTGTGGAGGCTGAGGACGCCAACCCTCTGGAGCAGTACAGCACCCGTGAGCTGGCGGAGGAGCTTTTCCGCCGTATCACCAATCAAGGGGGTGAGCTCCATGTCCAACCATGAAACAACCCGGAGGCCTGCTAAGCGCAAACGCCGCCCCAATTATCGCCCGGTCATCTTTTTGGCCCTGGTATGCGCTGCTATCTTCGCCGCCGGTTACTGCGTGGGGGTGAGGGCTGCTGACAAAGCGGCCCCCACTCTCCAGGAGCCGGTCCAGGAAAGCACCAGCACGCCGGAGCCTACCAATGAGCCCAGTGAGGTCCCCTCCACGGAGGAGGTCCTCTGGCGGGATGACATAGTGACAGACGGCAACCTCCTGGACTATGACCTCCAGGTTACCATGCAGGCCTGTTGTGAGGAGTACGGCGTCCCCTACGCTCTGGCGCTGGCTGTGGCCGATGTGGAGAGCCGCTTTGACCCGGATGCCACCAGCAACACCAATGACTATGGCCTCATGCAAATCAATAAGGTCAATCATGGGTGGCTCCTGGAGCAAGGCATTGACCCCATGACACCAGCCGGAAACATTGAGGCCGGTGTCCTGTTCCTCTCCGACTACCTCACCGCCTACGGGGACCCGGAAATGGCCATCATGGCCTACAACTGCGGCCCCTCCGGTGCTCAAAAGCTGCGGGCCTCCGGTACATACCACACGGAGCACTCCACAAAGGTCATGGACCGCTTTGACTACTGGACAAGCATTTTGGAGGAGTAAGCCATGCCGTATTACTGGACCTGTCCCTATTGCGGGGCCAACCTGGACCCCGGAGAGAAATGTGACTGCCAAGAAAACACAAAGGAGGATGACATCCATGATGGAAATGAAAATCACCGTTGAGGCTCCCGATCTGGCCGCCTCTATCTTGAAACTGGCTGAGGCCATCGCCTCTGGCCCGGACCCGGCGCTGCTCATCCCGGATGAGCCGCTGCCGGTTTCCGCCTATCCGGCCACACCTGACCCTGCGGTGGCTCCTGTGCCCCCCGTGGCGGCTCCTGTGAGCCCTGCGCCGGTAAACCCTACCCCGGGACCTGCGCCCACTATGGCGGCCCCTGTGGTGGTCCCCAGCCCCTCTCCCACGCCTGTGACCAATGCGCCGACTGCTGGCCCGACATCTGCCGCCCCTGGTAACACCCCCGCCCCTGCTGTGCCTGTTGCGGGAGCCCCCACCTATACCCTGGACCAAATCTCCCGGGCCGGTGCCTCCCTGGTTGACGCCGGGAAGATGCAGCAGCTTTTGGAGCTCCTGGGCCGCTATGGCGTGCAGGCCGTCACCCAGCTCAAGCCGGAGCAGTATGGCGCTTTCGCCACGGAGCTCCGGGGCCTGGGCGCTCAGATTTAAGGAGGTGCCCCATGCCTCCTGAGAAACACGCTTTGCTTTCTGCCTCCTCCGCCTCCCGCTGGCTCAAGTGTACGGCGGCCCCCCGCTTTGAGGAGGGGCTGCCGGAGAACACCAGCGAGTATGCGGAGGAGGGCCGCCTGGCCCACGCCATTGGTGAGCTCAAGGTCCTCAAGAAATGCACCCCCATGAGCACCCGGACCTACAACACCCGGCTCAATAAGCTCAAGAAAAACCCCCTCTATGACCCGGAGATGGACAAGACCACGGACCTCTACCTGGAGCACATCACGGAGCAGGTCATGGACTATGACAGCGCCCCCACCGTGGCCGTGGAGGTCCGGGTGGACTTTTCGGACTATGTGCCGGAGGGCTTTGGCACCTGTGACTGCTGCATCATCGGCGGCGATCTGCTGAGCATCACCGACTACAAGCACGGCAAGGGCGTGGAGGTCTCCGCAGACCACAATCCGCAGATGATGCTGTATGCTCTCGGTGCTTTGGAAATCTTCGATGCCCTCTACGACATTGACACGGTCACAATGACCATCTACCAACCGCGCCGCTCCAACGTCAGCACCTATACCGTTTCGACCGCCGAGCTTCTCGAATGGGCAGAGACCGTTCTGAAGCCGACCGCCGCTCTCGCTTTCAGCGGTGAGGGTGAGTTCCATTGCGGCGAGTGGTGTCAGTTCTGCAAGGCGAAAGCGGACTGCCGGGAACGTGCAAAAGCGAACCTCGCGCTTGCCGCCTACGACTTCGCCGAGCCTCCGCTCCTCACCGATGAGGAGGTCGAAGAGGTTCTCGCCAAGGTTGATGACCTCGTCTCCTGGGCAAACGACATCAAGGAATACGCCCTGCAAGCCGCCATCAGCGGTAAGGCGTGGAACGGATGGAAGGTTGTCGAGGGACGCTCCAACCGCAAGTACACCGATGAAAGGCTTGTAGCCGCTGCGGTCATTGCCGCCGGTCACGACCCCTATGAACAGAAACTGCTCGGCATTACCGAGATGCAGAAAACGCTTGGCAAAGCCAAGTTTGACGAAATCCTCGGCCGCTTCATCACGAAGCCCCAGGGAAAGCCCACGCTCGTTCCGATGTCCGACAAGCGTCCGGCTATGAACACAGCGGCATCAGATTTTGAAAATTAAAGGAGTAAACGATTATGTCTAACAACACTACCAAAGTCAACAACCCCATGAAGGTCATCACCGGCAAAGACACCCGCTGGTCTTACGCAAACGTCTGGGAAGCAAAGTCAATCAACGGCGGCGCTCCCAAGTTCTCCGTCAGCCTCATCATCCCCAAAAGCGATACCGTCACCGTCCAGAAGATCAAGGCTGCCATTGAAGCCGCCTACCACGAGGGCGAAGCGAAGCTCAAGGGCAACGGCAAGTCCGTCCCGGCTCTCTCTGTCATCAAGAACCCTCTGCGTGACGGCGATACCGAACGCCCCGATGATCCCGCCTACGCAGGATGTTACTTCGTGAATGCCAACTCCACCACCGCTCCCGGCATCGTGGACGCTGACCGCAATCCCATCCTCGTCCGCAGCGAGGTCTACTCCGGCGTGTACGGCAGAGCCTCCATCAACTTCTACGCTTTCAACAGCAACGGCAATCGCGGTATTGCCTGCGGTCTGAACAACCTTCAGAAGATTCGTGACGGTGAACCCCTCGGCGGTAAGGCTTCGGCTGAATCCGATTTCGACACCGATGACGATGACGATTTTCTGGCATAAGGAGGGCTGAATCATGACTGAAACCATTACCACCATCCTCTGTATCGGACTCCTGTCCATCTACGCTCTTCTCGGAGTGACCTTCCTGATCCACTCCATCGCCGACATCTTCGATAATCGCCGCAGGGCGAAGCGTGAAGAAGAACGCGAAAAGCGCGACCTCGAATACCACGAGATGCGCATGAAGGAATTTAAGCAATCAACCGCCGTGGGCGGTGGGAGCGATCCTGCCGCCCTTTACGGCTATGCGAGGTGACAACTCTTGAAAACCATAAGTATTGATATCGAAACATACAGCGGCACCGACCTCGGCAAGTGCGGTGTCTACAAATACACGGAAGACCTTGACTTTGAGGTTTTGCTCTTCGGTTATGCCGTTGACGGCGGCGAAGTCCATGTGGTCGATCTGGCACTCGGCGAAAAAATACCGGCAGACATTGCCGCCTCGCTTACCGATGAGAACGTGCTGAAGTTTGCCTTCAACGCCAACTTTGAGAGGGTCTGTCTTTCCCGGCATCTCGGAATGCCTACGGGCGAATACCTCGACCCGTCTTCCTGGCGATGCACGATGGTGTGGGCGGCGTACATGGGATTGCCGCTTTCGCTGCAAGGTGTCGGCACGGTTCTGAACCTCGACAAGCAGAAGCTGACCGAAGGCAAGGAACTCATCAAGTATTTCTGCTCTCCGTGCGCTCCGACCAAGAGCAACGGCGGCAGAACTCGCAACCGCCCGGAGGATGCCCCGGAGAAATGGTCGCTCTTCAAATCCTACAACCTTCGTGACGTTGAGACGGAGATGGGCATACAGCAGAAGCTCACGAAATTCCCCGTGCCGGAGTTCGTGTGGGACGAATACCACATCGATCAGGAAATCAATGACCGCGGGGTCCGTCTGGATATTCCTCTTGTAGATACAGCCATCCGTATGGATGCCGCCTCAAGGCAGGAGCTAATGGACGATATGCGCCGCATCACCGAACTGGAAAACCCCAACTCGGTAACACAGATGCGGTCGTGGCTTGCCGACAATGGTCTGGAAACGGATACCCTCGGCAAAAAGGCAGTAAACGAAATGTTGAAGACCGCGCCGCCGGAACTCGCTGATGCCCTTATTCTCCGTCAGCAGCTTGCCAAATCCTCGGTCAAGAAATACCAGGCAATGCAAAACGCTGTGTGTTCGGACGGCAGAGCCAGAGGGATGTTTCAGTTTTACGGTGCCAACCGTACCGGGCGATGGGCAGGCAGGCTCATTCAAATGCAGAACCTGCCCCAGAACCATCTGTCCGACCTTGCCGAAGCGAGAGGGCTTGTCCGCAGCGGTGATTTTGAAGCCGTGAAAATGCTGTATGAGGATGTGCCGGACACGCTGTCGCAGCTCATCCGCACCGCTTTCATTCCCCGTGAGGGCGCGATGTTCTATGTGGCTGACTTCTCCGCAATCGAAGCGAGGGTCATCGCATGGTTCGCCGGAGAGTCGTGGCGGCAGGAGGTCTTCGCCGAAGGCAAGGACATCTACTGCGCTTCAGCATCGCAGATGTTTCAAGTGCCGGTCGAAAAGCACGGTGTCAACGGACACCTCCGTCAAAAAGGCAAGATCGCTGAACTGGCTCTCGGCTACGGCGGCTCCGTGGGTGCTTTGAAGGCAATGGGAGCATTAGAGATGGGTTTGACCGAAGAGGAGCTTCAGCCGCTTGTTCAGGCTTGGAGGGCGGCAAACCCCAACATCGTCAAGTTCTGGTGGGACGTTGACCGCGCCGTGCTGACCGCCGTCCGGGATAAGACCACCGCCGAAACACACGGCATTCGCTTTCTCTGCCGCAGCGGACTGCTCTCCATACTCCTTCCGTCCGGCAGAATGCTGAACTACGTCAAGCCGAAGATCGGTGAAAACAGGTTCGGAGGTTCATGCATTACCTATGAAGGTGTCGGCGGCACAAAAAAATGGGAACGGCTCGACAGCTATGGTCCCAAGTTCGTGGAGAACATCGTTCAGGCAACGGCGAGGGACATCCTTTGCTACGCCATGAAGACCCTTCGCTGCTGTTCGGTCACGATGCATATCCACGATGAGCTTGTGATCGAAGCCGACCCCCGTGTATCCCTTGATGCCATCTGTGAGCAGATGGGCAGAACGCCGCCGTGGGCAAAGGGACTGCTCCTCCGGGCAGACGGGTATATCACGGAATTTTATAAGAAAGATTGAGGTAAACCCTATGGGAATAAACAAGTTCAATGCGGAGGGCTATTACGACCCCACCGCATACGAGGCAATGACAAACATTATAAAAGAGGAAAAAGCGTTCTTCGCATTCAGACCTGTTGTGTATATCTGCTCACCCTATGCCGGAGATGTGGAGACAAACGTCAAGGCGGCACAGAGATACAGCAGATTCGCCGTGGACAGCGGCTATCTCCCCATCGCTCCGCATCTGCTGTTTCCGCAGTTCATGGATGACAGCAATCCGAAAGAGCGGGAACTCGCCATGTTCTTCGGCAATGTGCTGATGAGCAAATGCGCCGAATTATGGGTCTTCGGAGATCTGATTTCAAGCGGCATGGCTGCCGAAATTGACCGAGCCAAGCGTAAGAACTATGCCATCCGATATTTTAATTCCGACCTTAAGGAGGTAACCGAAAATGCGTGACCTGCCAATCGCCTACGGCAATAGCTGCTATGCCAAGACCTGGGCGAATAAAACCACCACATGGGAAGACTTGTGCGAAAGGCTGAAAACCACCATCCGCACGACCGAATCCGTGGAGGAATATCCGAAACTCAAGAAGGATGACCGTGACCGTGCCAAGGACAAAGGTGGCTTTGTCGGTGGTAATCTCAAAGGCAACCGCCGTAAGCGTGAGACCGTGGCTTGCCGTTCCATGCTGACGATGGACGCAGACCATGCCGAGATTGGTTTCATCGACAAGTTCACCGCCGAGTGCCGGTATACATCCTGTCTTTATACCACTCACGGACACACGCCCGAACAGCCTCGCTGCCGCATCATCGTGCCGCTGACGAGGGACATCACTCCGGACGAGTACGTAGCTCTTGCCAGATACTTCGCCGCCGATTGGGGCATCGACCGGTTTGATGAATGCTCCTACAAGCCGAGTCAGCTCATGTATTGGCCGACAACTCCGGCAAACGGAGAGTACATCAGCAAGACCACCGAGGGCGAATGGCTCGATCCCGATGTATATCTCACGGCGCATCCGAACTGGAAGGACTGCTCCCTGCTTCCGACCTCCTCCCGTGAAAGCGCCGTCCGTGAGGCAAGCGGCAAAAAGCAGGAAGACCCTCTCGCCAAGCCCGGTGTGGTGGGCGCATTCTGCCGTGCCTACGGTATCGCCGCCGTTATCGAAACATACCTCGCCGATGTATATGAGCCTTCCGCAATGGAGGGGCGTTACGACTATATCCCCGCCGACTCATCTGCCGGTGTCGTGGTCTATGATGACAAGTTTGCATACAGCCACCACGCCACGGACCCCGCCTGCAGCAAACTGCTGAACGCTTTTGACCTCGTCCGCATCCACCGCTTCGGCGATGATGACGAGAAGAAGTCCTTCAAGCAGATGACCGAACTTGCTCTCTCGGACGATACGGTCAAAGAAAATCTTGCTGCCGAGCGTATCGCACAAGCCGGAGAGGATTTCTACGATGATGCCGACTGGCATAAGCGGCTTCACTTCGTACCCCGCTCCGGGGCATTGGAAAACAGCGTGTGGAACTTGAACCTCATCCTCGAAAACGACCCGGACTTGCAGGGATTTGCTTTCAACGACATGGCAAACCGCATCCAAGTCACAGGCGAACTGCCGTGGGACCGTCCCGAAGGAAACTCCTTCTGGCGGGATGCTGACTCTGCCCAGCTCAAGTCCCTCGTGGATATCCGCTACGGCGAGTTCACGACCCGCAACTATGACGTATCCTTCACCAAGGTGGCAGATGACCGCCATTTTCATCCTGTGAGGGATTACCTCAACGGACTCCCCAAGTGGGACGGTGTGAAGCGTGTCGAGGAACTGTTCATCAAATATCTGCAGGCAGACGATACGGAGTATGTCCGCACCGTTACGAGAAAGGCTTTCGCCGCGGCTGTTGCGAGGGTACTGTGTCCCGGCATCAAGTTCGACTGTGTGCCGGTACTTGATGGTGAGCAAGGCATCGGCAAAAGCTCCATCGTCAAAGACCTCGTCACGCCCGAATATTACTCCGAATCCCTCTCCCTTACGGATATGGATGATAAAGCCGGAGCGGAAAAACTGCAAGGCTTCTGGGTGGTCGAGATAGGAGAGCTTGCCGGAATGAAAAAAGCCGACATTGAAAAGGTGAAATCCTTCCTCTCCACCTCTGATGACAAATACCGTCCGAGCTACGGCAGAGTGGTCGAAAGTCACCCCCGCCAGTGCATCATCATCGGCACGGTCAACGGTGAACGCGGCTACCTCCGTGACATCACGGGCAACCGCCGCTTCTGGATCATCAAGGTTCATCAGAAAACACAGAAGCAGAACTGGCACTTTACACAGGCTGACCGCGACCAGTTCTGGGCAGAAGCGAAAGCCATCTGGGAGTCCGGCGAAAAGCTGTATCTCGAAGGCGATATCCTCGCCGAGTCCGAAAAGGCGCAGCGGAACGCTATGGAGGTGGACGAGCGTGTCGGAATGGTCGAGGAATATCTGAATACCTTGCTGCCGACCACATGGGACAGTATGGATATATATGCCAGACGCAGTTTTCTCTCCGGCGATCCGACTGCCGAAAAAGGAACTGTAAAGAGAACCTCGGTGTGCAACGCAGAAATATGGTGCGAGTGTTTCGGCAAAAACCTCTCCGAACTCAAAACCACCGACAGCTATACAATTGCGGCTCTTATGACACAGATAGACGGTTGGCAGCGGACGTCGAATCGGAAAACGCTGCCCCTGTATGGTAAGCAGCGACTCTACCAAATAACCGAATAACACACAGCCACGGGACGGACAGGACAACTTTTTCCCTTATATTTGTTCGGCGTTAAGTGAAAAAGAAACAGCACATACGCGCAAAAGGAATATATAGGAACAGTTGTCCTCGTTGTCCCTGTTGTCCCGTAGAAAGGAAAAATATGAAAAGCGAAAAACAGATTGAACAGAGCCTAGTCAAAGCCGTGAAAAATATGGGAGGCATCGCTCCCAAGTTTGTCAGTCCCGGTTTTGACGGAATGCCCGACCGCATCGTGCTTCTCCCTCATGGGCTGATGGCATTTGTGGAAGTTAAGGCTCCGGGCAAAAAGCCCCGTCCTTTGCAGGTGTCAAGGCATGGCTTGCTTCAGCGTCTCGGCTTCAATGTGTATGTCCTTGACGATATGAACCAGATCGGAGGGATTCTCGATGATATACGAACCGCATGATTATCAGAAATATGCCATCAACTTCATCAAGGAGAACCCCATCGCCGCCGTCCTGCTGGATATGGGCTTGGGCAAAACGAGCATCACGCTGACGGCGATAAACGACCTTCTTTTCGACAGCTTCGATGTACGGAAGGTTCTCGTCATCGCTCCGCTGCGAGTGGCACGGGACACATGGATTGCCGAGGTCGATAAGTGGGATCATCTCCGGCACCTCATCTGCTCCGTGGCTGTCGGCACCGAAGCGGAACGCAAAGCAGCTCTCGAAAAGAAAGCCCACATCTACATCATCAACCGCGAGAACGTCTCATGGCTCATCGAGGAAAGCGGCATTCCGTTCGACTTCGATATGGTGGTGATCGATGAGCTTTCTTCCTTCAAGAACGGTAAAGCAAAGCGGTTCAAGAGCCTGCTGAAAGTCCGACCCCTGGTAAAACGCATTGTGGGTCTGACCGGCACTCCCGCCGGAAACGGCCTGATGGACTTATGGGCAGAGTTCCGTGTGCTGGATATGGGCAAACGGCTCGGACGTTTTATCTCCAATTACCGCCTCAACTACTTCACCCCGGACAAATGCAACGGTCAGATCGTGTATTCCTACAAACCTCTGCCGTTTGCCGAACAAGCCATATACGATGCCATCTCCGATATCACCATTTCGATGAAGTCCACCGACCACCTCAAAATGCCGGAACTGGTCAGCACAGCGTATTCCACCGTCATGAGCGATGCGGAAACGCAGACCTATGAGGATTTCAAATCCGAGTATGTGATGAAGCTCGGCAAGGACAAGGAGATCACTGCCGCCAATGCCGCCGTCCTCTGCGGAAAGCTGACGCAGATGGC
>ERZ857965.2930-NODE-2930-length-13605-cov-2.794760_pt1 | contig 13605 bp, 12 predicted proteins | sample MGYA00519758_ERZ857965 | MGnify/ENA primary metagenome ERZ857965 (study PRJEB31778, sample SAMEA3449381) | human gut metagenome | biome: human gut; feature: human-associated habitat; material: faeces | place: United Kingdom | collected 2010/2012 ...
GGTCACGCGCTCAAGCGAGCGGTTTATCTTATGCGTCCGCGCGCCTATCAGCCTGCCCAGCTCCTCGTCCGCAAGGCGCAGCCTGTCCCGCGCTTTGGCAAGCGTTTTTTCAAACGCTGCAAACTCCGTCTTTACCGCACCCAGCACCTTCCAAACCTCCCCGCTGCGCTTTTGTATGGCAACGGACTTGAAGCCCATCTGCAGGCTGTTCAAAAGGGCGGCCATTGTGCTTGGCCCCGCTATGCTCACGCGGTATTCCCGCTGTATCGGCTCCATCAGGTTAAGCCGCAAAACCTCGGCATACAGCCCCTCCGTAGGCAGGAACATAACTGCAAACTCCGTTGTATACGGCGGGTTGATGTATTTTTTCGCTATGTCTGCGGCAAATTCCTTTATTCTGCCCTTCAGCACGGCCTGCGCTGCCTTCACTGCGTCCGCATTGCCCTGCTCGTATGCGTCCATCAAATTTGTGTATGCATCGGCGGGGAACTTTGAATCTATCGGCAGCAGCACCGTTCCGTCGTCCGCGGGAAGCTTTATTGCGAACTCCACGCGCTCGTTGGTGGCCTGCTTCACCTTTGCGTTCACTTCGTATTGTTCGGGCGCCATCATTTCGCCCAGTATTGCCCCAAGCTGAATTTCGCCCAGTATGCCGCGCGTCTTTACGTTTGAAAGCACCTTTGAAAGATCCCCCACGCCGGACGCAAGCGTCTGCATTTCGCCAAGGCCCTTATAAACCTGCTCCAGCCGCTCGCTCACCAGCGCAAACGAGCGCGAAAGCTTATCCTCCAGCGTTTTTTGCAGCTTTTCATCCACTATGCTGCGCATTTCGTCCAGCTTTTTGCCGTTATCCTCGCGTATGTCGGCAAGCTGACGTTCCACGCTGCGGCGTATCTGCTCCATGCGCTGCGCGTTTTCCATGGCGAATGTTTTGAACCGCTGTTCCTGATTGAGCGTATCGCGCTGATATTCGTTCAGCAGCGTTTCGCCCACGGCATTTATGCTGCGGCGAGTATTCTCGCTCACCTCTGCACGCAGTGCGCGCTGTTCATCAAGCATGTCCCGCTTCAGGCGGTCTATCTCCCGCGCGGCGTCCCTGCGGCCGCTGATAAGCAGTATTACAAGCGCAAGATTAGCTATGCCAACTATCAGCACGGCTATCAGCAGCGCCTCTGTCATATCTTATCCCCTCCCCCGTTTGCGTTAAAAACGCAGCCTGTCGCCGTATTTATCGGCAATATAGCCGGTGGACGGATCTATCGCGTTCATATACGGCCTGCCGTCAATATGCCGCCGTATGTTTTCCGCGGCAATCTCTATCATCCTGCGCTTTGTTTCGGCAAGGTGGAAAAATCCCGATACATGCGGCGTTATAAGGCAGTTTTCAAGCTCCCACAGCGGGCTTTCCTTATCAAGCGGCTCATGCGCGGCAACGCCAACCCCCGCCAATATGCCGCGCTCCGCTATCGCCTTGGCAAGGGCGGCTTCGTCAATGGCATTGCCGCGGCCTACGTTTATCACTATACAGCCTTCCTTAAGCATTGCTATACGCTCGGCATTGAGCATGTTCACCGTTTGCGGCGTGTTGGGAAGCACCATGCCTATAATGTCCGCACGCGGGAGTACGCTGTCCACGTTCTCGCTCAGCACCAGCTCGTCTATATAGTCCGGCTTGTGCGCATCCGTGCGGCGCACGCCTATCGTGTATGCCCCAAGCAGCTTCAGCTTGCGCGCAAACTCGCCGCCGATATCCCCCAGGCCCAGTATCACCGCCGTTGAGCCCGCAATGCTCTTTACGCTGCCCATGTCCTTCCATTCATGCTTACGCTGGTTGTCCCTGTATTGATGCATGCGCTTCATAAGGCAAAGCAGCATGGCAAGCATATGCTCGCTTATGGCAAGGCCGAACGCGCCGGTGGTGTTGGTTATGGCGCAGCCTTCGGGCAGCTTGCCAATGTAGCCGTCCGTCCCCGCGGTAAAAAGCTGCATCAGCTTAAGCTCCTTTGCGTATTGCAGCAGCGCAGCGTTAACGTTGCCGAATATTATCTCCTTGTCCGCCATCATGTCCGCCGTAACTTCATTCGCCGCGGCATATGCAAACTCCGCGTTGGGCGCTGCGGCTTCTATAATTGCCCGCTCCTTATCGTCCATAGGCACGGTAACAAGTATCTTCATCTTACATGCTCCTTAGTATCAAAATTTTCGTATTCCACGCGCGCAAGCGTAAGCCCGTGCGCGGGTGCGGTGGGGCCTGCAAAATCCCGCCTGCCCGTTTCAAGCGCGTGCGCAATGCCGTCCATGTTCCTGCCCTGGCCGTATTGCAGCATTGTGCCAACCATTATGCGCACCATGTTGTATAAAAAGCCGCTGCCTGCCACGTCGTAAACAAGCAGACCGTTTTCCTCGCTCCAGCGGGATTCGTATATCGTCCTTACGGTTGTCTCCGGCGTAACGCCTACGGCCATAAACGCATTGAAATCATGCTGCCCAAGAAACATTGCCGCGGCCTCGTTCAGCTTAGCCTTATCCAGCCGCCAATGGTAATGCAGCGCGGTGTTGCGGGTAAAGGGGCAGTCGTGCGGCGTATTCAGCACGCGGTAACGGTAATGCTTGCGCACCACGTCGAAGCGGGCATGGAAGCGCGGCTCGGCCTCGTCCGAATACACAACGCGGATATCCTTTGGAAGCCCCGTATTAAGGGCAAACGCGAACTTTTCCGCCGGTATACGGCAGTCCGTGTCAAAATGGGCTACCTGCGCCGCGGCGTGAACGCCGCTGTCCGTCCGTCCCGATGCATGGAGCGCGCATTTGTGTCCGGTCAGCTTGGCAAGCTCCTCCTCCATCACCTGCTGTATACCAAGCCCGGTAAGCTGCCGCTGCCAGCCCGCGTATGCCGTGCCGTCGTATTGAATTATCATGCGCACGCGCCGCGTCATATCGGGTATACCTCCCCGCTCTGTGTCTGTATAAAGCAAAGCTCAATTTCGCCGTCTATCAAATATATTGTCATAACGCCCTTTTCGCATTGATAGAGCAGTATGCTCACCTCACCCCGCCTGTCCATATCCGCCGCAAAGCCCGCCTGTTCGGCTGCGGACACCATCAGCTCCGCTTCGGCTGCGTCTATGCTTCCGGAAAGCACCTCGCGTATTGTGGAATCCGCCTTGCCGCCAAGTATATAAAGCTCGTCCCCCCGCATGGAATATCCGTGCGCATTCAGCTCGTTTGCAACGGCCTCAAGCGGATCGTTTTTGCTTATTATGCTGCTCCACACCGCCGCAGCAATTATTATCCCCACGGCTATAAGGGTGAGCATTGTGCGCGTATGCCGCTTCACGGTATAAGCTTTTGCGCTGCTATTGTCAGCGCGGTAAGCACCGCGAACGCTGCGGCTGCCGCCCCGTCCCCGCGGCCGAATTTAAGCACGTTCATGCGCGTCCTGCCCTCGCCGCCGTGGTAGCAGCGGCTTTCCATGGCCATTGCAAGCTCGTCCGCCCGGCGGAACGCGCTAACGAACAGCGGAACAAGTATGGGTATCATGTTCTTTGCGCGCTTTATAAGGTTGCCGGATTCAAAGTCCGCCCCGCGCGCCATCTGCGCCTTCATTATCTTGTCTGCTTCTTCAATAAGCGTGGGTATAAAGCGCAGCGCGATTGTCATCATCATGGCAAGCTCATGCGCGGGAAAGTGGATTTTGCTCAGCGGCATAAGCAGCCGCTCCAGCCCGTCCGTAAGCGCAATCGGCGTTGTGGTCAGCGTCATAAGGCTTGTGCCGACAAGCAGCAGCACGAGCCTGAGCGTTATATACACGCTCTGCTTTATGGCCTCGTCCGTAATGCTTATTATCCAGAAGGCGATTACGGTTTTGCCCGTGCGCACCATAAAAAGGTTCACTATGAACATGAACACCAGCAAAAACCTTATCGGCTTTAACGAGCGTATAACGTAGCCGAAGGGCACGCGCGCAAGATATATGCATATTGCCGCAAAAAGCGCGGGTATTATGAACACCGGCGTTTTGGTAACAAGGAATACTATCACGATATACGCAATCATGCCCAGCAGCTTCGTGCGCGGATCAAGGCGGTGTATGGCGGAATTGCCCGGGAAATATTGGCCCAGCGTAATATCCTTTATCATGCCCGGCCTCCTTTGGAAAGGAGCTTGAGCAGCGCCAGCTCCATCTCCTCTATTTCGTATATATTTTCGGGAATGTCTATTCCGCGCTTTCTCAGTTCCATGCCCAGCTTTGATACCTGCGGCACGTCAAGGCCGATTGAGGTGAGCAATTCGCTCTGCGCAAACACATCCCGCGTTTTACCCTCCATAATAAGCTTGCCGCCGTTCAAAACGGCAATGCGCTCCGCCCTGTCCGCCATATCGTCCATTGAATGGGACACCATAAGCACCGCGCAGCCTAATGACGCGCGAAGATTATCTATCGTATCCAGTATGGCCTTCCTGCCCAGCGGGTCAAGCCCTGCCATGGGTTCGTCCAGCACCAGATACTTTGGCTTCATTGCAATTATGCCCGCCAGCGCCGCGCGCCGCTTTTCGCCGCCGGAAAGCTCAAACGGGGACTTTGCCGCGAACTTTTCCGGCGCAAGGCCAACGAGCGCCATCGCTTCATGCGCGCGCTCAAGCGCTTCCTCTTCCCCTATGCCCATGTTCTTAACGCCGAAGGCAACGTCCTTTTCAACGCTTTCCTCAAAAAGCTGATATTCGGGGTACTGGAACACCAGTCCCACCCGGTTGCGCAGTTCTCTCAGGTCAAAATCTTCCTCATAAATATCCTGTCCATGAAAATAGATCGTTCCCGAGGTTGCCTTCATCAGACCGTTCAGGTGCTGGATCAGCGTTGACTTGCCGGAACCGGTATGTCCGATGATGCCGATGAACTGTCCGTCCTTAATCTCAAGGTTCACATCCTTTAACGCCTGAATCTGGTACGCGGTCTCCTCACTATATACAAAATTCACTTTATCTAAAATAATTGACATTTCTACTCTCCGATCTGTGCCACACGAAGAATCGCGTCCACAAGTTCCTGGCGGTGCAGCACACCGACGGGTACATCAATGCCGGACTGGCGCAGCAGATCTGCTAAAATCGTCACCTGCGGCACATCCAGTCTGTACTCCTTGAGTTTTCCCACCTGGGAGAACACTTCCCGCGGTGTTCCCTGCATGACGACTTTTCCATCGTCCATGACAATCACTTTGTCCGCATAAATGACCTCTTCCATATAGTGGGTGATAAGGATGACTGTCACATCTTCCACCATATTTAGGGCACGTACGGTACGGATGACATCTTTTCTTCCCACGGGATCCAGCATAGCCGTCGGCTCGTCAAGAACGATACATTTCGGATGCATGGCCACTACACCTGCGATTGCCACCCGCTGTTTCTGACCGCCGGAAAGCTTATTCGGTGAAGAATGGCGATACTCCCACATTCCTACTGACCGCAGACTCTCTTCCACCCGCTCCCAGATCTCTTTCGTGGGGATTCCCATGTTTTCCGGACCGAATCCTACATCTTCATCCACCACAGAACCAATGATCTGGTTGTCCGGATTCTGAAAAACCATACCGGCACTCTGACGGATATCCCAGACCTTTTCCGGATCCTTCGTATCCATTCCGTCCACATAAAGAGTTCCTTCCGTGGGGACCAGAAGAGCATTGATCTGTTTGGCCAGGGTTGATTTTCCGGAGCCATTGTGACCCAGAATTGCCACAAAATCACCCTTTTTTACATCCAGATCCACGCCGTCCACAGCCCGAAGCGTTTCTTCCACCTGTCCGTCTTCGCCGTAACGCTTGTACTCGTAGGCCAGTTTTACTGCTTTAATGATATTCATGTTTCCTCCTGGTTAAGAACACATCTGAATCGTTTTCGCGTCCGGGAGTCCTAAGGCTTCCCGGCGCACGGAACCTCTGTCCCTGCTTTGGACAAATGTTCCTTTTTGTATCCCGTCCATTTTATTTCATTTGACAGACCTTGTCAACGGCTCCGCTGAATGGTTTCCTAAAAAATGCAAGCATGGTTTCCATCTGCCCAAAAAGCAGCAAAAAAAAATCCCGGAAGTTTCCTTTTCAAACAGGTTTTCCGGGATCTTTTCATTCACTTTCTCTTTTTTACCGATTCTCCTGGCACCAGCTCCCCGTCAAAGATCAGCTGCTGTACTTTGGTCTTTTTCTTGATACTGTCAAAAAGAAGCTTGATCGTCTCTTTTGCCATGATTTCCGCAGGCTGGCGGATCGTGGTAATGGCCGGATTATAATAAGCAGCCATCTCCGTTCCATCAAAGCCAGCTACCGAAATATCCTCCGGTACTTTTTTCCCGGCATCGATCAGGGCACGGACAGCTCCGATTGCCATGCTGTCGGAAAGGGCAAAAATTGCTGTACAGTCCACTCCATCGTCCAGAAGCTCTCTCGTCAGCTTATAACCGCTCTTTATGGAATAGGTATCCACTTCCGGATCCATATGGCGGATCCTGCTTTCCTCCACCGGAATCCGATGGCTTTCCAGAGCCTTTTTATAACCGGCCAGACGGAGCGCACCGATACTCACATCATTTTCACTGGAACAAAGAATTGCGATCTTTTCATGTCCCTGTCGGATGAGATAATCCGTCATACGGAAGCTCTCCTCCACATCATTTACGGAGACAAAAGAATAATCATTCTTATATTCTTCTCCCAGAAGACTTACCGTACTTAAAACAAACGGCACCGGTATCTTTTTCAGCTGCTCCTCAGAATGGAAGGCGAAACCACCCAGAAATACGATTCCTCTCAGCCGTTTCTCTTTCTCCAGCTCCAGAGCCACTTCTGTCTCATCCTGCCACTCATCCACATGCTGAAGAACCAGCGTATATTTCTTCTTCTGGATCTCTTCTTCAAATACCTTGATCATGCTGTTAAAAAATGGATTGCTGATACCCTTGATCAAAATGGCAATGGCTCTGGCATCGGAACGTTTCAGATTACGGGCACTGTTGTTTGGAACATAATGGTTTTCCTTGATGACCTGCATGATCATTTCCTTTGTCTCCGGATTGATATCCGGATGATTGTTGATCGCGCGGGAAACCGTACTGACTCCCACGCCGCAGATCCGTGCCACATCCTTGATCGTAATACTCTCCATGCCTTCACCTCTTTTCCTCTTTTCCGTTTTTTCGTAACTGTTTTGCAGGGTCACAGTTCTATTTTCTTCTTATGCAGTCAAAGTCTCTGCCCGGCTTTTGTTCCAGCCGGACGGAGACTCTCTGTTAGTTGATTCTTATATTTTTATGCAAGACGACCGTAAAGCTTGGTCATCCGGCGGATCCTGGCTGTCAGTTCCGGAGTGATCTCTCCCTCCAGCATTCTCCATTTCCAGTTATTTCCAAGCGTGGACGGAGTGTTAATCCGTGCTTCTTTTCCCAGTCCAAGATAGTCCTGTACCGGAATGATCGCCGTATCAGCCACACTGGACAGAGCCGCACGGACAAATTCCATGGGGATCTCTTCTTCTTTTCTTCCATAAAGATTCAGATAATCATCCGCAAATTTCCGGTCCTGATCATTCAGTTCTTTGTACCAGCCGCTGACGGTTTCATTGTCATGCGTTCCTGTATAAACCACACAGTTTCTCGGATAAGTATGCGGCAGGTAATCGCTCTCTTCTCTGGAATCAAAAGCAAACTCCAGCACCTTCATACCCGGATAACCGGTATCTTTTACCAGCTGAAGAACCGTTGGTGTCAGAAATCCCAAATCCTCCGCAATAACGGGAACCTCTCCCAGTGCTTCTTTCAATGCATTGAAAAGATCGATACCCGGTCCCTTTTCCCAGTGCCCGAATTCTGCGGTCTCATCCCCGTAAGGAATGGAATAATACTCGTCAAAACCACGGAAATGATCGATACGTACGATATCATAGAGTTTAAAGCAGTACTCGATCCGGCGGATCCACCACTGATAACCTGTCTTTTTATGATATTCCCAATCATAAAGAGGATTGCCCCACAGCTGACCTGTAGCGGAAAAACCATCAGGCGGGCAGCCTGCCACAGCCTTCGGTTCGTTCTTCTCATCAAACTGGAACATCTCCGGTGCAGCCCAGGTGTCCGCACTGTCAAAAGCCACATAGATCGGAATGTCACCGATGATCTGAATTCCATTTTGGTTGGCGTAATCCTTCAGTGCTCCCCACTGGGTATAAAACTCATACTGCAGCCAGGTATAGAAGTCGATCTCCTCACGGCACAGCTCCCGGTAATGCTCCATGGCCTTCTCTTCCCGGTTCCGGATATCTTCATCCCACTGATTCCAGCTCACACTGTTGAAGTGTTTTTTTACAGCCATATAAAGACCATATTCTCCAACCCACTCGCTGTTTTCTTTTTTGAATGTTTCAAAAGCTTCTTCCGGCTTTTCCAGACTGCGGGTATAAGCTTTTTTCAGCAGGGTAAAACGGGATCCGTACAGTTTTCCGTAATCAATATATCTGGGATCACTGCCGAAATCACAGGCATCACACTCTTCCTGCAGAAGCAGCCCTTCTTTAATCAGCTGATCCAGATCGATAAAATAAGGATTTCCAGCAAAGGTGGAAAATGACTGATACGGAGAATCCCCGTAACTGGTGGGTCCCAACGGCAGGATCTGCCAGTATTTCTGTCCGGCTTCCTTTAATGTGTCTACAAAACGATATGCGCTCTCTGAAAATGCTCCGATACCATAGGGAGACGGAAGGCTCGAAACAGGAAGCAACATTCCACATGCTCTCATAATTTATCCTCCAACTCTTTTTCTAAATTTTAAGTATAATCAAATCCTTTATCCTTTGCAAGGAAAAAATCCGTTCTGCAAAAATCAGCCCTTTACAGCTCCTGCCACAACGCCTTCAATAATATATTTCTGGCAGAAAAGATAGAACACAATAATGGGGATGATCGCCAGAACCAGTACACCCATCATAGCTCCCATATCAACAGAACCGTAACCGCCTTTCAGATACTGGACAGCAATCGGAATGGTGGTATATTTTTTCAGATCCAGTACCAGATAAGGAAGCAGATAGTCATTCCAGATCCACATGGTCTGAAGGATCGCTACGGTCACGCAGGTCGGTTTCATGATCGGAAGTACCACGCCAAAGAAGGTCTGCAGCGGGTTGCAGCCATCGATCATAGCCGCTTCCTCAATCTCCAGCGGAATGGATTTGACAAAGCCGGTAAACATGAAGACCGCAAGACCGGCGCCAAAGCCAAGATAGATGATCCAGAGTCCCCAGGGAGTGTTCAGCTTCAGAGTGTTTGCCAGCTTTGACAAGGTAAACATCTCCATCTGGAACGGTACGATCATAGCAAACAGGCACAGATAATAAATTGCGCTGGTAACAATGCTTTTCACACGAACGATATACCAGGCACACATGGAGGTACACAGAAGGATCAGGAATACAGAACCAACGGTGATGACCAGGCTCCATTTGGCACCTTCAAAAAAGTTTGCCTGTTTGACGCCGCGGAAATAGTTGTCCAGTCCCACATACATTTTTCCACTGGGGATGGCAAAGGGTTTGCGGCTGATGTATGCCTTCTTCTTAAAGGAGTTCATCAGAACCAGCAGGATGGGGAACATATAGACTACGGAAATGATGCTGAAAATCGTTGTCAGCAGTGCACCGTGTTTCGTTTTTCTCTTTTCCATTACTGCTGAACCTCCTTTCTTCTGGTCAGATAGTTCTGTGTCAGGGCAATCGCTGCAACCAGAATGAAGAAGATCACTGCTTTCGCCTGGCCCACGCCTTCATAACCGGCTCTGCCGTAGAAGGTATTGAAAATATTCAGTGCAAGCATCTCAGACATCTTGGACGGCTCACCATTGGTCAGCGCCAGGTTCTGGTCAAAGAGCTTGAAGGAGTTGGTCAGTGTCAGGAAGGTGCAGACGGTGATAGACGGCATTACCATGGGAATGGTAACACTCTTCAGGACCTGTCTTTTAGTGGCTCCATCGATCTCGGCTGCCTCGATCAGTTCTCCCGGGATATTCTGGATACCGGCAATGTAGATGATCATCATATAACCGATCTGCTGCCAGCACATCAGAATGACCAGTCCCCAGAAACCAAATGTGGAGGAATACGTCAGCGTACGGCTGAATTTCATCAGGATGCCGTTTAAGAGCAGCTGCCAGATGTAACCAAGCACGATACCGCCGATCAGGTTCGGCATGAAAAATACGGTACGGAAAACGTTGGTTCCTTTGATGCCTTTGGTCAGAAGCAGTGCCACTGCAAACGCCAGTACATTGATCAGGATCACACTGACTACCGTAAAGGCTGCCGTATACCAGAATGCGTGTACAAAGGTACTGTCTTTGAATACTTTGGCATAGTTGGAAAGTCCAATAAATTTTGCATCATTAACTGTTGTGAATTTACAGAAGGACAGGTATACACCTTCTGCAAATGGAATGATAAATCCCAGTGTAAATGCGATCATCGTAGGAAGCACGAAGATCGGAAAATATCTCTTGATTGCTTTTTCCATAATCTCACCTTTCCAGTCTTAAGGTTTTTGCCGGATAGGAAACCCGGGGAAGTTTCCTATCTGGCAAAAGAAAGGCAGGCGATCTCTCGCCCGCCCCTTTTTTCATTGCTGCTTATGCGGCCTCAGTTGCTGTCTCGGTCTCAGTTTCAGCGGCTTCGGTATCTGCCTCAGAAGCTGCTTCGGTATCTGCCTCTGTAGCTGCCTCGGTATCTGCCTCTGTAGCATCCTCTGCTGCTCCCTCATTCTGCTCTGCATACTCAGCTGCCCAGCCGTCAACAAATGCGGTCTTCACTGCATCCCAGTCGCCGGTTCCCTGTGCATACTCAAGAAGTGCACTGCCTACGCCGTTTTTCCAGTTCTCAGACGGCATTGTGGTGAAGCACCATGCAACAGACTCTTTACCTGCATCGATGTACTCGTTTGCTGCGGTTACAAGCGGATTCTGTGCCTGATACTCTTCTGTGAAGGTATCAAACGGAGTTACAAAGCCCATATCCTGGGAGAGAGAGGTTCTTCCCTCATCGCTGCTGATTACCCAGTTCATGAAGTCCAGAGTTGCCTGAATGTCAGCCTCAGATGCCTTGTTGTTTACGCACCAGTAGTTCTCACTTCCGGTACACAGACCCTGATTCTCTTCTCCTTCTACACCAATGTAGATCGGAAGCATACCCAGATCTTCATCTGCTACTTCGTTATCTTTGATATCATTGTATGCCCAGGTACCATTCTGATAGAAGACAGCTTCGCCAAGTGCAAATTCGCTGGCAGCATCTTCACCAGTCTTACCGGACAGCAGAGCCGGATCACAGGTAGAATCTGTGATGTAAAGATCGAAGATCTGTTTGTAGTTGTCCAGATAGGTTCCCTTGATAGCAGGAGAAGAGGTAATTCCGTCTGCCTTATATTCATAGTACAGAGGCAGGTTTGCCAGATGTGTCTTAAATCTCCAGTCAGAGGAGGAATCAAAACCGGCTGAAGCGAATGCACCTTCTACGCCAAGGTCATCCTTGTGAGCCTGAATTCCATCTGCAACTTTCTTCAGTGCTTCGAAGTTGTTCAGCTCATCGATGGATTTGATCTCTGCATCATCCAATGCAAAATAGTCATTTAACAGTGCCTTGTTGTAGATCAGACCATATGTTTCAATTACATATGCAATACCCTGAACAGCGTCGCCATCCTTTAACACATAATCGTCTGACAGTACGTTCTTATAAACCTCGCTGTCCTTTAAGTCATAGCAATAATCCTTCCAGGAAGCCAGACCAACGGGACCATTTACCTGAAACAGGGTAGGTGCTTCTGTCTTTGCCATTTCGGACTTCAGAGTAGATTCATAGGTTCCGCTTGCTGCAGTTACAACAGTTACCGGTACGCCGGTTTCAGCGGTGTACTCTGCTGCAAGATCTACCCAGTCATCTGCCTGCTCGGGTTTGAAGTTTAAGTAATAAACCTTGCCTTCGCCTGTGGCAGCAGCCTCTTCCGTTCCAGTCTCTGCCTCGGTATCTGCAGCCTCGGTCTTTTCCTCAGTTGCTTTCGTTTCTGCCGGAGCAGCTCCGGTATCTGCGGCAGTGCTTCCGCAGCCTGCAAGCATCGTTGTTGCCATTGCCGCACTCAGTAATACACTGATCAGTTTCTTTTTCATAGCTCTACCTCTCTTTTTTATTGGTGACAGGCGCTTTTCTCAGCGCAATTCCTGTCTGTTGTTGTCCCGGTAATGCTCCCGGGAACGCTTCCGGAAACGTTTCCGGATGCTATGGTTGTATATTACCACGAGGTACACCATGCGGCAATATCAATTTATTCAGATTGCATGTTTGTTTTTTAAGAACTTGTATATTCTATACAAATTGCATATATTTTCATCGAAGTGCCTGTGTGATTCCCTTCACCGACGACAAATACTCCATTGGAGACATTCCCATTTCTTTTTTAAACTGTCTGGAAAAATATTGTACCGATCCATAGGACAGACGTGCAGCAATTTCTGTGATGTTGCAATTTTCTTCCCGCATCATTTCCCGTGCACGTCGGATCTTCATTCTGCTGAAATATTCCATTGGTCCGCATCCGAATTCCTTATGGAAAAGATGCTGCAGCGTAGACCGGCTCATATAAAAAACATCACAGAGTGTATTCATATCGATTTGCTCCTGAACATGCTCCTGCATATAGTGGACGACCTGAATCAGTCGGGAACTTTTCAGATGTGCTGTCTCTTCCGTCAGCTCAAACCGTTTGGAATCGTCCGCCTTTTCTTCCCGCTCCCTGCGCAGCGTCAGCAAAAACAGCTCCAGATTCAGCAAAATCATCTGCTGCGCGTACAAGAATATTTCCTTTATCTACATATAAAAATTCCCAGAAATCCATCCTTTCCGCTGTCATTACTACAGTTGTGCAGATCGTGTTCTGTTCCATGGCAGGATATGCCTTTGCGAGAATTGAGTTCCCGTTCAAAAACTTTATTTTCGTACTGCTGTTATCCGTCCTGATGGTTCCCGGACAGATTTTCCTGCTTCCCCAGTATCAGTTAATCCAGAAGATGGGACTGTTGAACACCATCCCGGCGCTGTTTCTTCCGAACCTGTTCAGTGCCTTCGGTACATTCCTGCTGCGGCAGTTCTTTATGTCCATGCCTCAGGAGCTGGAAGATGCCGCAATCGTAGATGGCTGTAACCGGTTCCAGATTTTCGGACGTATTATGGTTCCGTTAATCCAGCCCGGTATCGCAGCGCTGACCATCTTCACCTTCAAGTTCGCATGGAACGACTTCATGTGGCCTCTGATCGTCAACAACTCCATGGATAAGCTGATCTTAGGTCCTGCACTGTCCACTCTGCAGGGTCAGTACACGACACAGTACCCGATGCAGATGGCAGGCGCCGTATTAGCCGTTATCCCGCTGGTTGTAATCTTCTTCATCTTCCAGAAGCAGTTTATCGAAAGCGTGGCCACATCCGGCATTAAGGGTTAAATCCATATCGTACTTCATTGTGTCAACTACCCACGACCTAAAGGTCATGGGCTTGTAACTGCCCAGTCGTACTAAC
>ERZ857965.2932-NODE-2932-length-13601-cov-2.584010_pt1 | contig 13601 bp, 8 predicted proteins | sample MGYA00519758_ERZ857965 | MGnify/ENA primary metagenome ERZ857965 (study PRJEB31778, sample SAMEA3449381) | human gut metagenome | biome: human gut; feature: human-associated habitat; material: faeces | place: United Kingdom | collected 2010/2012 ...
AAGACCATCGAGATAACCTCCGCAAACGCAAACCTGGCAAAGCAGGCGAAGGAAGTCGAGATAAAGGCGAAGGAAGCCGAGATCAAGGAACGCGCCCTCGAAGCAGAGGTAAAGAAAACCGCCGAGGCTCAGAAATACGCAGCCCAGCAGAACGCAGACGCGGAGCTGTACACCATTCAGCGCAACGCGGAAGCTAAGAAGTACGAAGATATCCAGAACGCAGAAGCAGAGCTGGAGATCAAGAAGAACGAAGCCGCAGCGATCCTTGTAACGGCGCAGAACGAAGCAGCCGCAGCGAAGGCGCGCGCAGAAGCCGCAAGATACGCGGCAGAGCAGGAAGCGGAAGGTATCCGCGCAAGAGGTATCGCAGAGGCGGAGGCCGTACGTGCGAAGGCTATCGCCGAGGCGGAAGGTCTCGACAAGAAGGCGGAAGCAATGCGCAAGATGGAAGAAGCCGCAGTGCTCCAGATGTACTTCGAGAAGATGCCGGAGGTCGCTCAGGCTATCGCAAAGCCGCTTGAGAACGTTGACAAGATCACAATGTACGGCGATGGCAACACCGCAAAGCTGGTCAAAGACATCACCGAAGCCACTACCCAGGCTTCCGCAGGACTGCTCGACGGTCTTGGCGTTGACCTGAAGTCGATGGTCGGCAGCTTTATCACCGGAAAGGCTGTAGCGTCCGGCATCAACTCCGAAGCGCATGTAAACGCCGCTCCGGAAGCGCCCGCAGCTCCCGTTAAGCCCGCAGAAGATCTGGTTCAGCAGTAATATCAATTCCCGGAAAGTTGATTTCCGGGATTTTTTTATTTATAAAAATATCCCCGCAGGCGCCCTGCGGGGATTTGTAGTATCGGAGATAAATATATTACTTATTGCCTGAAAGGAGCATACGGTCGTTGTTGAGCGCGGAGCCGCTTGCTTCCTCGAATTTCTGGAGCAGGTCGTCAACGGTGAGCTTCTTCTTTTCCTCGCCCTTCACGTCGTAAATTATCTTGCCGTTGTTCATCATGATAAGACGGTTGCCGTATTCTATAGCGTTTGCCATGTTGTGAGTTACCATCATTGCGGTAAGATGGTTTTTCGCGATTATCTCATCGGAAAGCTGAAGCACCTTCGCTGCGGTCTTGGGGTCGAGGGCTGCGGTGTGCTCGTCAAGAAGCAGTATCTGCGGCTTCTTCAGCGTAGCCATAAGAAGCGTCAGCGCCTGGCGCTGTCCGCCGGAGAGCAGGCCGACCTTGCTGGTCATGCGGTCCTCCAGACCCAGACCGAGCGTCGCGAGCTTCTCACGGTAAAGCTTGCGCTCCTCGTTCGTGATGCCGGCATGCAGACCGCGCCGCTGACCGCGGCGGTACGCGAGCGCGAGATTCTCCTCGATACCCATGGTCGCGGCCGTACCCATCATCGGGTCCTGGAACACACGGCCGAGATATTTCGCGCGCTTGTGCTCGGGCAGATGCGTCAGGTTGAAGCCGTTGAGGTTGATCGTGCCGGCATCCACCGGGAAAACGCCCGCGATCAGGTTGAGCGTGGTGGACTTGCCGGCGCCGTTGCCGCCGATGATCGTGACAAAATCGCCGTTTTCCAGCGTCAGATTGAGGTTGTCAATCGCACGCTTCTCATTGACCGTTCCGGCGTTGAACGTCTTGTAAATACCCTTGAGTTCGAGCATGTCAGCGGCCCTCCTTCTTGGTCTTGACTGCCGCGCGGAAATACTTGCCCTTCCAGTACGGGATAGCAAGGAAGATCGCAACGACAAGTGCGGTGATCAGTTTGAGATCGTTGGTATTAAGACCTGCGGTGAGGACAAACTGAATAACGATGTAATAGATGACCGCGCCGAGCGCAACGCTCAGCAGCTTGAGCGCGAAATTGCGGAAAATGCGGCTGAACACGACCTCGCCGATGATGACCGCTGCCAGACCGATGACGATCGCGCCGCGGCCGGCGTTGACGTCTGCGAAGCCCTGATACTGGCAGTACAGCGCGCTCGCGAGCGCGACCAGACCGTTCGAGATCATCAGACCGAGCACCTTGTTGAAATCGACATTGATACCCTGCGCGCGGCTCATGTTGGCATTCGCGCCGGTCGCACGGATGGAGCTGCCGAGCTCGGTGCCGAAGAACCAGTACAGCAGCGCGATAACCACCACGGTAAACACCGCAACGACAAGGATCGGGTTCTGCGGAATGAGTTTCTTGACATTTCGCAGCGAAACGAGCAGCGTGTAGTTATCCGGATTGATCGCGACGTTCGCCTTGCTGCCCATGATGCGCAGGTTGACGGAGAACAGCGCGAGCTGCGTCAGGATACCGGCGAGAATGGCCGGAATACCCATAAAGGTATGCAGGACGCCGGTGACGAGACCCGCGAGCATACCGGCGAGGAACGCGCACAGCAGCGCGACCCAGAGATTGACGCCGTGCGTCATCAGCACGAGGCAGACTGCGCCGCCCGTTGCCATGGTGCCATCAACAGTCAGATCGGCAAGGTCGAGCACCTTGAAGGTGATGTACACGCCGATTGCCATGAGGCCCCAGATGAGACCCTGTGCCACCGCGCCCGGAAGCGAGGCGAGCAGGTTAGAGAAGAATTCCACTTTAATTCCCCCAAAATTAAATTTTTGCCGTCCTTTTACTCTTGTATCTGATAAAGCGTAAAAGCACTTTATACTATTATAGCAAAGAAAAGCCGCCCTGCAAAGAACTATTTTCATGGATATTTATCGAGAAACGCGCATAATCATCCGCTCCGCCGCCGTACCGCGAAAAAAAGCTGTTTTTCCGCTGTCTCTGGTGCAAAAAACTTGCCATAACGGCAAAAACATGCTACAATATAACACATCTGAGATTGCTCAATTAGAGAGGCGTTGAAAATATGGAAATGATACATGAAGCGGGTCAGTATGTTGACACCGTAAAGCGCGTCTGCGACGCAGTCGGCGGCGAGGTCACCTTCCGCGGCACGGTACACCGTGTCCGCGACATGTCGGACTTCTCCTTCGTTGTCATGCGCGTAGAGCGCGGCCTGATCCAGTGCACCTTCCAGGGTGATGCGATCGGCGACATCAAGCGCTCCGACGTGCGCGATGCCATGGTCCTCGAGGTGACCGGCGCAGTCCGCGAGGAGCCGCGCGCTGAGCACGGCGTAGAGGTCGTCCTGAGCGCGGTCAAGGTCCTCGGCAAGCCGTATGACCAGCTGCCGGTGCCGATCGGCAAGAAGTATATGGGTCTGTCGCTCGACGTCGACCTCCCGCTCCGCCCGATCACGCTGCGTCATCCGCGCAAGCAGGCGATCTTCCGCGTACAGGGCGCGATCGCTGACGGCTTCGCACAGTACATGCAGAGCCAGGGCTTTACCCACATCCACACCCCGAAGATCGTAGTTGCAGGCGCTGAGGGCGGCGCAAACCTGTTCAAGCTGGATTACTTCGGTACCCCGGCTTATCTGGCACAGTCCCCGCAGTTCCACAAGCAGTACCTCGCCGGCGCATTCGGCCGCGTATACGAGATCGGCTCGGTCTACCGCGCCGAGCGTCACAATACCTCCCGCCACCTGAACGAGTACATGGGTCTGGACTTCGAGATGGCCTACATCGACTCGATGTACGACGTCATGGCCATGGAGACCGGCATGCTCAAGAGCGTCATGAACTACGTCAAGGAGCACTGCCCCGAGGAGCTCGCCCTGCTCAAGGCTGACGTCCCGGAGATCAAGGAGATCCCGACCATCCGCTTCCACGAGGCGAAGAAGATCATGGAGGAGAAGTACGGCCACAAGTCCAAGAACCGTTACGACCTCAACCCGGACGAGGAGGTTCTGCTGTGCCAGTGGGCGAAGGAGGAGTACGGCTCTGAATTCGTATTCGTAACCCACTTCCCGTCCGCAAAGCGCCCGTTCTACGCGATGGACGACAAGGACGACCCGAAGCTCGCGCTGTCCTTCGACCTGCTGTTCCGCGGTCTGGAGATCACCACCGGCGGCCAGCGTATCCACGATTATCAGGAGCAGATGGACAAGCTCGCAGCACGCAAGATGAACGCCGAGCTGTTCGAGTCCTTTACCATGCTGCACAAGTATGGCATGCCGCCGCACGGCGGTCTGGGCATCGGCCTCGAGCGTCTGACCATGCAGCTGCTCGGCCTGAACAACATCCGCGAGGCATCCATGTTCCCGCGCGATATGAACCGTCTGGAGCCGTAAAAGAGCTGTCGCGAAACTTCGTTTCGCCGACAATCTGTGTTCTGACTTCGCAGAACACGAGTCGTCCGAAAGTTCCCATTCGGAAACTTTCTCCCTCTAAGAGTAAAAAAACCGAGGCGCATGTCCTCGGTTTTTGCTCTCATTAAATATTTTAAGGATAGAGGCCTACGGGCTGCGTTTGCAAAGCAAACGCTTTTGAATGCGCGCTGCTGCGCGAGTGCTGTTTTGGGTTAAAGTCAACTTTATCAACAGACTAATCCCCACGCTATCAGCGTGGGGATTCTGTGTTTTCATGCAGTTTTCAGCCGTCCTGACGGATCTTTTCGAGGATCTTCCGGTCGCGCTTGTCCTGCGGCTCGAATTTCGCGAACAGGTCGGGGCGGTCCTTTTTCGTGCGGCGCAGGCTCATTTCGCGCCGCCATGCCTCGATATTGGCATGATGGCCGGAGAGCAGTACCTCGGGGACCTCGCGGCCGCGCCAGTTTTCCGGGCGGGTGTACTGCGGGTGCTCCAGCAGGCCGTCCCAGTGACTTTCCGCCGTGAAGGCCTCCTCGTCGGGCAGCACGCCCGGCACCATGCGGCAGACCGCATCCGCGACCGCCATGGCCGGGATCTCGCCGCCGGTCAGCACGAAATCACCGATGGAGATCTCCTCATCCACGCATTCGTCGATAAACCGCTGGTCGATTCCCTCATAATGACCGCAGACCAGAATAAAATGCTCCTTCGCGAGCAGCTCACGCGCTTTTTCCTGATTGAACGGCGCGCCCTGTGCGGAGAGAAACACCGTGTGAACATGTTCGCCGCCACTCAGCGCCTCATGGCACAGGTAAAGCGGCTCCGCGAGCATGACCTGACCGCGGCCGCCGCCGTAGGGCGCATCGTCCGCCTTATGGTGCTTGTCGAGCGCATAATCGCGGATATTCGTCGCCTTGACCTCGACAAGACCCTTGTCCTGTGCGCGCCCGATGATGCTTTCGCGCATGACCGCGTTGATCATCTCGGGAAACAGCGTCATAATGTCGATTTTCATTCGATCAGACCCTCGATGCTTTCCACATAGACGATGCCGGCGTCCATGTCGATCTCCTTGAGGAAGGGCTTGATGGCCGGGATATAGATGAGGCGGCCGTCCTCGCCGGCGATCTCGTACATATCGTGCGCCGGATTGGAGGTCAGAACGTCGCGGATATGGCCGATCACGCGGTCAACGCGCAGATCGTATACCTTGAACGTGAGAATGTCCTGAATAAACACGAGGTCCTCGGGCAGATCGACATCATCGCGGTCGAGATGCAGGATCTTTCCGCGCAGCTTTTCCGCCGCCTCTACCGTATCAACGCCCTTGAGGTGCATCAGAACGACGTTTTTGTGCACCTGTGCGCTCTTGACCTCGACCGGGGTCTTTTCGTCCAGATACAGTGTATCAAAATCGCACAGAACCTCGGGCGTGTCGCACCAGCTCTGCACCTTCAAATCGCCGCGAATGCCGTGCGTGCCGACGATCTTACCGGCCTCCAGAAACTTTTTAGGCATGTTTTTCTCTCCTTGCAAGTGATCGGGCGCCTCGGCGCACCGCTTATATTCCTTATTATATCATCTTTCCGTGCGCTTGAAAATTCATTTTTTTGCAGACGAAAAAAACGGCAGCGGCGTGCAAATATCGCGTGCCCGCTCCTGTGCCGGGAGGTTTTTTCTGTCATTTTTTGATATTTTTGTGCACAAGGTACAAAAGTTTCATGTGAATTTTGTGCATCGTTCGAGAAAATAATATGAAATTTTTCCTTACATCTATGGTATAATTAGGGAGTAACAGGATTTACTGTTGCGCAGGCGAACCCACAAACTTCCATGTGCCCGGAATGACCGGTTCGCTCAGCTCAGACAACTTGATCTGTGCATCATGCGCCGAGGGCGTGTCTGTACAGAAAAAGGCACAGCCGGCGAAAGCCGGTGCCGCAAAGCCACAGGGTCTAAACGGACTTTTCCGCACGACAGCCGGTTGCCGAACAGCAGAAAATCACCTCCTTTGCGTCTGTATGCACGCAGAGGAGGTTTTTGCATGAAAAGGAGAAATAACCGTTTCCTCGCCGGCACTCTCGCCGGTCTGATGATGCTCACCATGCTGCCCGTGACCGCGCTCGCGGCCGAAAATGGCACAGCAGACGAAACCGCGACGCTGACGGCGGAGAGTATCGCACCCGTTTCCGAAACGCTGAATAGCAGCACTGCAAATGTGGTGAATGACGACAAGGACAGTCCAGCTGAAAAAGCCGAGTCGAATGACAGCACGGACCAGCAGGGCGACAGCAGCTCTAATACGGGGGAAAACTCCGACAGTAATCCTTCCGCCAACAACAACGGCGAAGGCGGCGAGAACAACACGCCTGCCCCGACGTTTACCGCGAAAATCGACGGTACGGAGTATGAGACGCTTGATGCGGCAATCAACGCTGCACAGGACGGCGATACGATTGAGATTGGTGAGAATTGCACGCTGACCGTTGGCACGATTGAAAAAGCTGTTGTTATCAATGGTAATGGTCATACCATTACCGTTCCTGCGCAGGAACCCGGAAACCATGCGCTCAACGTCAACGCTCCGCTCACCTTTAATAATGCAAACGTAGTTTTTACCAACGATATTGACAATGTCAACCAGTGGTCTGTTACGATGAACAGCGACGGTGTGCTGACTTTAGACAAAGGCAGCACCTGCACCATCGAAACCCACGGTATTTATGCGAATGCCAATGCTGTCATCAATGTAAAAGGCGGCTCTGAGCTGACCATTCGGAACACAACCTATACGGCAATGATGGGCGAAAATTACGCACTTCTGAACATCGAAAACGACTCTCATCTTTTGATTGAAAATTCTGCAATCAACGGCATGACTCGTTTTATTACGACCGTCACTGGTTCGACTCTCCGTGTTCTGAACTGCGCCAATCAGGGTCTGGTTAGATGCCCGTTGACGCTTGATGATTCTACGGCAGAAATCAGCGGTAACAATTACGGTATCTCCGGCTATAACAAAACCGATGTACTGACAATGAAAAATCGTTCTTCTATGACGATGGAGGACAATAAATCTGCCGGTATCTTCCTCTACGGCGGCAATATCGACGTACAGGACGGCACGACGCTCACTATCACCGGCACAGGCAAAGATCTGGATAATACCGATGATCGTTCCGTCGGCGCTCTCGCAGTGTATTATCTCTACAATACCTATACCGCAAACGTCACCTTTGCTGACGGTGCATCGGTAAATCTGGTCGACAACGCCGTTTCCGCTATCAACAACGACGGTACGCTCTACATCGGCAAGGGTACAACTATCACAAACAACGGCAGCAAGGCTCTGTACGGCGGCGGTATTCAGAACCGCGGTGATATTACTATTGCCCCCGATACCAAGGTATACAACAACCACGCTAGCGTTGCTGGTGATGACATCTACAACACTACCGGCGAGGGCATGGACAGAGACAAAAACACCGTAACCTACACCGGCTCCCTCACCCTTTCCCCTGTCGGCGAAAACTGGGTACTGGACGACTGCGGCGATCCGATCGTCGGCTGGTATCAGGACGGCTCGGAAATGCTGACGGATACCGCCCGCAAGCGTTGGAACGGTGACGCTGCGGACGAAAATTACTACGCAGACGAATATACGGTCGGTAAAGAGGCCGTTTCCGATGCGCTCGCGCTCAAGGCTGCGCACGGCAAATTCTGCAATGTCACCTATGAAGTAACGGGCGATATCCCGTCCGACGCAGGCAATCCCCCGGCTTCTGCCAAGGTCAAGATGGGCGGCAGCTACACTATGAAGACATCTTTCGACTATGTACCGGAAATGGCCAAATCCGAACTGTATCTGGAATTCAAGGCTACAGTAGGCAAAAAGACTGTCACTATCCCTGCTGTAAAAGTAGCTGATGGTGTAATCTCCACTTCTGAGATGCTGGAACAAACATTGGGCAGCGCTAACCCCGCCAATGGTGACGACGCTTTCCAACGTATCATCAAAGAAAAGCATGACGCCAACATCATGTTCTTGATTCAACAAGCCAACGTACGCGCCAGCGAATTGAAGACTGCCAAAGAATTCGGCAAAGAAGTGAAAAACATAGACGAAGCTGAAAACAAGAAAATCAGCAACATCGAAATCTCCGCATACGCTTCTCCCGATGGTGGTGTAGGCTTGAATACTACACTGGCTGAGAACCGCCAGGACAACACGGCTAAAATCATCAACAGAGATTTGAAGAAAGCAAAAATCAATGCAGCAGTAGACACCAAGTATACGGCTCAGGACTGGGAAGGCTTCCAGGAACTGGTATCCAAATCAAACATCCAAGATAAAGAATTGATTCTTCGCGTTCTTTCCATGTATCAGGATCCTGAACAAAGAGAACAAGAAATCAAGAACATCTCTTCTGTTTATAAGACTTTGGCTGACGAAATCCTGCCGCAACTGCGTCGTTCACGCCTGACTTTGAACTACGAAATCATCGGTAAGTCTGACGAAGAAATCGCAAACCTCGCCGACAGCGATGCCAAGCAGCTGAACATCGAAGAATTACTGTATGCCACCACCTTGACTAAAGATGCTGCCAAGCAAGAAGCCATCTTCACAAAAGCCACTCAAATCTACCCGAACGATTTCCGTGCTTACAACAACTTAGGTAAACTGGCTTATCAGGCTGGTGATCTTGACAAGGCTGAAAGCTACTTCAAGAAAGCTCTCTCCATCAAGGATGCTCCTGAAGCAAACATGAATCTCGGTCTGATTGCCTTGACCAAGGGCGACAGAACAGCAGCAGAAAGCTATCTGAGCAAGGCTTCCGGTTCTAAGGAACTGAACGAGGCATTGGGTAATCTGTATGTTGCTCAAGGACAGTACGACAAGGCTGTCAGCTCATTTGGCGACACTAAGACTAACAGCGCTGCTTTGGCACAAATCCTGGCTAAGGACTACAACAAGGCTAAGAACACACTGGCTGCTATCGAAAGACCAGACGCTTATACTGACTACCTGATGGCTGTACTTGGCGCAAGAACCAACAATACATCTATGGTAACCAGCAGTCTGAAGAATGCCATTGCAAAAGAACCGGCTTTGGCAAAGAAGGCTGCTTCTGACCTGGAATTCGCCAAATACTTCACTAACACTGACTTTATGAATATCATCAAATAATAAAGGTTAGATTGAAAAGAACGTGCCCGGCATAGAAATATGTCGGGCATTTCTTTTTATTCACACCAAAAAGAAGTATTTTCGCGACGAAGTATCAGAAAAAGAACCGGAATGAAGAAAATCTATCTTGCATACCTTCTGCTTATTATATTGTCTGCCTGCGGCAGCAAAAATACAAATTCAGTCTACCTAAATGGTGAAATCAAAGGGCTGGGGAATGATACCCTTTATATATATGGTACGGACAAGTTCTATAACCGTATGGACACTCTGCTTGTCAAGGATGACAAGTTCTCTGCAACCCTCACCACCGACACACTTGCCTCTACATGGTTGCAATTCAGTGACGGTACGGAATATCCGCTTTACCTGGACAAAGGAGACAACATAAAGATAAAAGGTTCTGCCGCCGAACTTACTTCACTGGAAATCACGGGGAATGTTCCCAATGAAGAACTGACCGCCTTTCAGAAAGAGTTGAAAGGTTTGAGTACTCCCTCGGAGAAAGCATTGGAAGAAAAAGCAGAAGCCTTCATCAACAGCCATCCTTCTTCACTGGTAAGTATCTATCTGCTGGAGAAATATTTCGTGCAAAAACCGCAACCGGACTTCTCCTTAATCAAAGAAATGACAGAACACATGACCGGAGGCCTGAAAGACCGCCCATATGTGGACGAACTGCTTGACCTTATCCAAGAAGAAGAGAAGGTATCCGTTGGGAAAACCATCCCTTACGTCAACCTGCCCAATGCCAAAGGCACACAAATCAGCCGTACTAGCTTTAAGGACAAATATCTGTTGATACATTTTTGGGCATCTTGGGACCCGCAAAGCATGGAAGCCAACGCTGCCCTGCGCCGGATTTACAAGAAAGAAGAAAAGAACAAGCTATTCGCACTCTGGGGCATTTCCTTGGATATCGACAGAAAGGAATGGGAAGAAGCAATCAAAAGAGATACCCTGAAGTGGGAACAGAGTTGTGATTTCTCCGGATGGAACACAGCGCCCATCAAACAGCTCGCCATACAAGCATTGCCTGCCAATCTGTTCCTTAGCCCTTCCGGAAAAATTGAAGGGAAGAATATGAGTGAGGAAGACATCAAAAAGAAACTGGAGGAGATAGAGCAAAAGGAAAAAGAGAAGAAAGAGAGTGAAAAGAAACTCAAAAAACAAAACCGACGGTAGCCTATCCTGCCATCACTAACCCCTAATCACTAAAAACGTGCTCATAAAAGTTTTTGGAGCGGCTGTTCAAGGTATTGACGCAACCCTCATCACCATTGAAGTCAACAGTTCCAGAGGCTGTATGTTCTATTTAGTCGGTTTGCCGGACTCTGCGGTCAAAGAAAGCCATCAACGTATCATATCTGCTTTGCAGGTCAACGGCTACCGGATGCCGACCAGCAATATTGTCATCAACATGGCTCCGGCTGACATCCGCAAGGAAGGTGCAGCTTACGATTTACCTTTAGCCATCGGCATACTTGCCGCCAGCGAAGTTATCCAGTCCGATAAGCTGGAACGCTATCTGCTGATGGGTGAACTAAGCCTTGACGGCAGCCTGCAACCTATCAAAGGAGCACTCCCCATTGCCATCAAGGCCAGAGAACTGGGGTTTGAGGGTATGATTGTACCGCAACAGAATGCCCACGAAGCGGCAGTAGTAAACAATCTGAAAGTGTACGGAGCGGGAAACATCAAGGAAGTTATAGAATTCTTTAATGGCACGCAGGAATTAACCCCTACGTTAGTCAACACCCGCGAGGAATTCTATTCCCAGCAGAGCAACTTCGATTTCGACTTTGCAGAAGTAAAAGGACAGGAAAATGTGAAACGAGCCTTGGAGGTAGCTGCTTCGGGCAGCCACAATATACTTCTCATCGGTTCGCCGGGCAGCGGTAAGTCCATGCTTGCCAAGCGTCTGCCATCTATACTTCCTCCCCTCTCTTTGGGAGAGAGTCTGGAAACGACCAAGATTCATTCTGTTGCCGGAAAGTTGGGCAAAGACGGTGGGCTCATCTCGAAACGCCCGTTCCGCGACCCTCACCACACCATTTCTACGGTAGCGATGACCGGTGGAGGAAGTTTCCCCCAGCCCGGTGAAATCAGTCTGGCACATAACGGAATTTTATATCTTGATGAACTGCCAGAGTACAGCCGTAACGTATTGGAGGTTCTTCGCCAACCGCTGGAAGATAGGAAGATTACCGTGTCACGCATCCGATGCAATGTAGAGTATCCGGCAAGTTTTATGCTGGTAGCCTCTATGAATCCGTGTCCATGCGGGTATTACACGCATCCCACCAAGGCTTGTGTGTGCAGTCCCGGACAAGTACAAAAGTACCTGAACCGCATATCCGGACCTTTGCTCGACCGTATCGACCTGCAAATTGAAGTCACCCCACTCCCCTTTGAAGAGATGGCAGATTCTCGCCCCGGCGAATCGAGCGCCACCATACGCGAGCGTGTGATACGTGCCCGACAAATTCAAGAAGCAAGGTATGCAGACATTCCCGGCATATATTGTAATGCCCAGATGAACAGTAAACTGCTTGCTCGCCACGCCCGTCCGGATGACAAAGGACTTGCCATGCTCAAAACTGCCATGAACCGACTGAACCTTTCGGCCCGCGCCTACGACCGTATATTGAAAGTATCACGCACCATCGCCGACCTGGAAGGCTGCGAATTGATACAGCCGGCACACTTGGCGGAAGCTATCGGATATAGAAATCTGGATAGGGAGGGCTGGGCAGGATGAAAAAGGGATTAGCGGTGAGCGATTAACAGTCAGCCCCTTTAATCCCTAATCCCTAATCTCTAACCCTTATTTTTCTATCCGAATGCGCGCATCCACCGCTATCACCTGCTTTTCAGTCGCCAACAATGGATTGATATCCATCTCCTTGATTTCCGTTGCAAAGCGCAGCAAGGTGGAAAGCCGTACAATAATTTCGGCAAATTTATCTTCATTCACTCCCTTCTGCCCACGCGTACCTTTGATAATCTTATAGGCACGCAACGAGTGAATCATGGAGTAAGCCTCCTCGTAGGACAACGGTGCAAGACCGGAAGATATATCCTTCAGCACCTCCACAAAAATACCGCCCAGACCGCAGAGTACCACATGTCCGAACTTCTCTTCATATTTGGCACCGATAAACAATTCCGTCCCTTTCAACATCGGCTGCACCATGATAGCACTAGCTTCGGGAATCTGCATCATACGGTCGAATTCCAATGCCAAATGCTGTTCACTCTTGATATTGAGCACAACACCGCCCACATCCGACTTATGCACCGGCCCCACCACCTTTGCCACCACCGGGAACCCCGTGCGACGCGCAAAGGCAAGCACTTCTTCCTTGTTGTCCGAAACAAACTCCTCCACAATAGGAATACCTGCAGAGCGGAGCAATGCCTGCACATAGTGCGGGGCGATATAACCGTCCGCAGGAATGGAATCTATAATCCGGCGGATACGGGGAACATCCACTCCAAAGAGCTCGATTTCATTATTGGCAGGCCGCGGGGCATTCATTATCCGCGAAAGTGCCGTGCCGAGAGTCACCTCATCGGCAAAGTTCACATGGCCCTTTGCCAGGAAAGCGGCAACCTCGGCTCCCGCCGTATTGATGGAAGGAAGAATCGGAAAAATCGGCTTCTTGCAATGCAGCATCTTCTCGTGCAGCACATCATACATTTCAAACATGGTCACCAGCCCCGGAGTGCCGAAAATAGCCATTACAGCATCAATATTGTCAAACTTCTCCTCACAATACTCCAGACAGAGGCGCAGATGTTCCGGCGTACCCGTAGCCAGAATATCAATGGGATTCCCCACAGCCGCACCGGGGAAAAGCTTACCCTTAAGTTCCTCCGCCACCGGTCCTTCCAGTTTCGGAACATTCAGTCCACCCTTACTCAATGCATCGGTCAGCATCACTCCCGGACCGCCGGCATGGGTAATGATGGCGAAGTTTTTCCCTTTCAGTTCCGGCAGTGTGAAGATACAACCTACGGTCGTCAACTCCTCGCGCGAATAGCAACGCACAATACCCGCCTTACGGAACAAGGCCTCTACCGCCGAATCGCTACTGGCAATGGCCCCCGTATGCGAACTCGCCGCCCGGCTGCCGCTTTCGCTACTGCCCGCCTTGATGGCCGCAATCTTGCAGCCCTTCTTGATGA
>ERZ857965.2935-NODE-2935-length-13575-cov-2.661982_pt1 | contig 13575 bp, 8 predicted proteins | sample MGYA00519758_ERZ857965 | MGnify/ENA primary metagenome ERZ857965 (study PRJEB31778, sample SAMEA3449381) | human gut metagenome | biome: human gut; feature: human-associated habitat; material: faeces | place: United Kingdom | collected 2010/2012 ...
TACCGCTGTGTATGTTACAGATGTAGCCAATGGGGGAGGGTATTACAATTATCTGCATTTTCCTGTGCTGTCATAAAATATTTAAAGTCCGGGAAGCGCTCTCTAAGTTCCTGTATTGCTTCCAGAACCAATGGATGCTCACGATAATATGAAATTGAATCAATGTTATCCGCATAAATCATATGCCCTTTTATTAAAGTCATCGGACCATCCAGATAATCTGGAAGGGATGAATCGTGTAACTCAAATCCCATTCCATTTCCCATATAGCTTAATCTCGGATCTGCCAAGATCTGCTTATATCTGTCCGTGACCTGTTCAATGGTAAGCCCGTCAAAATAATTTCCCATAGACGGAAACTCTTCACATACCGCAGCAAAGTAAGTAATGGTTGCCCCTGTTTTCTGCTGGTAGCTCTCGGCTGCTTTTCTGATTTCTTTCCTTCGTTCTTTCTCTCCAAATCCATTGTTCAACATATTATCAACCATATTATAATTCTGTTCCTCCAATTCTTCTACTTTTGCCAATGGTTTGTATGCTTCTTTCCAATGTTGTGCATCCCACTGCTCTATCTCACTTTCTTTTTCTGACTCTGTCACAGGCAGATCTATAAACTGATCCAGCTCTTTAAAGCTGACGCTATCAACAAAATACGCTGACAATTTTTCACCATCATTTACAACAATAATATCTCCCACTGACATGGAGTGACCGGTAAAATCTTTTGGTCTGTTAATATTGAAGCGTTCATACAGACCATCCAATGAATCATTCATATACAGCTTTGCACTGTAAACAAGCTCATAGTCTTCTTTACGAATCGTAATATTATGATCCATGATATAATTCATATTCATAAAAGCATATGTCTCTGCAAAAGAGCCTTCTTTGAATTGATAGATTCCATACCGTCTCTCATTTCCTAATAACAGCCTTGCCTCTTTTAGAGATTGTAACTGTGGATGTGTTTTCATTTCTGATTCCAAATCCTCTAACAAAATCTGTTCATCTTCCGGCAACTGAAAATAATCAGAACCTCTTTCAATTTCCATCCGTTCACTTGCTGCTATTGGCTGTGAAAATGGTGTTATAAGATAAATGGTTGCACCTGCATCATAATATTTCAACGCCTCCTCTTTATCCACTATTATCATAGGATCACGCAAAGAATTAAATTCTTCTGTATAATCTGGTTCGTCTGCTTCTAAAGCGTCCCACTCTCTTTTTTCAACACCAAAAAGGCCTTCATGATCCTGTATCATCTCCCTGCTTGCATATTCACTTTTGCTACCGTCAGTGTGAAGACAATAAACTTTTAATCCTCTTCTATGTAAATCCAATGCTTTTTCTTTTCCAAGTGGGTACATGTCATCAGCAAAATAACCATATCCATGCAGTGCACTCATACCTACGTTTCTGTCTGGATAAATCCCCACTTCTTTTCTGGCATCATCCATAAGCTGTGTGATCCGTTCCTGATCAGATCTATCACTTGCCACCGCAATATTCCATATCAGACTACGGACTTTTAATTCATCCCCCACCATTTGTGCATACTCGTGGATCTGATTGATCTGTTCTTCTGTAAATCCTTTTTCTCCGGATCCTGCCAGATCAGTCTGCTTCTGCACCAGTTCCTGCATTTCATATTCTTCTTTTGTGTAATATTTTTTTAATGCCATTTTATATTTCCTCCATTTCAAAAGAACCGGCAGGTATCTCCCACCGGTTCCAGTTATTTTTATCAGCCAAGATCTATATCTTTATTCTTTGATGTTTTGTTATGCTCACCTTCCTGTTGACCATTCTGTTTTATTTCATTCAGTTTATCGTGAATTGTCTGCTTTCCATTATTCTCCAGTTCTTCATTTTCTTCCTGCTCATCCATATTTAAAAGTGCATTCAATTCTGCCAGCCTTTCCAACATCTGATTCAACTCCTGTTCTTTGGGAAATGGTTTTACTACTTCCTGTTTTGCATTTTCCAGCTGTTCCTTTACTGTTTCCAGTTTCTGCTCTGCATCTGCCATTTTAATCGGATAACTCTCCAGCAAATTATTTATACGGGTAATATTTCCAACTGGATCTGAGCCTAAATGAATCGAAGATACTGTTGTATGTTTCACTGAAAGAATAAATGCTTTATCCCAACTATCAAAACGTGCCATCATATGAAATCCCTGATAATTTCCTACATCTTCTGCGGTATTTACAGACTGAATCTGCTTGCAGACAGACAGCAGAGCAATACCAGCCTCTTTCTTCTCTGTGAAAGTCTTTCCACCAATCTCCATTTCAAATGCTTCCGGATCTGAGATTTTATTTTCCTGATAATGTGCAATGTCCTCTTTATATCCTTCAATGATTTCTGTCAGTTTTGCGATTTTCTGCGGAAGTTTTCTGGAAATATCCGTTTCCATTCGATATACATTGTTCATATGATTTGCTTTTAATAATTTCAGCTTTGCTACCTCTACATCAAGAGACATCTTTTCCTTCACAGCAGGGTTCCCAGTTGCAAGTGCTTTTACTTCTGCATAAGAAAGTGCAGCCTCATCTACATCCTCGCAGCTCCTGACAGGAGCTTTACTCGTCATAATCTGGCTGATAAATTTTTGCTTGTTCTCAATCAACTGCCACATATACGAATCAAATGTTGATTCCGTTACATATCGAAAAATTTTCACTTTTTTATTATAGTTTCCCTGCCTGATAATACGACCTTCTCTCTGCTCCAGATCCGACGGTTTCCAACCAATATCTAAATGATGTAAGGCAATCAGACGATCCTGTACATTTGTACCAGCTCCCATCTTTGCTGTAGAACCAAACAAAAAACGAACCTGTCCAGCTTTTACTTTGCTAAACAGCTCCGTCTTTTTTGTCTCCGTATTTGCGTCATGAATGAAAGCAATCTCTTTTTCTGGTACACCTTTTGTTATTAACTTCTGTTTCAGGTCATCGTATACATTAAAAGTTCCATCTCCTTTCGGTGTACTGAGGTCACAAAAGATCAACTGTGCAGATTTTTTACTTGCTGTTTCCTGCCATATTTGATAACTTTTTTCAGCACATACAGCGACCTTACTCTCTGGATTGTCTGGCAAAACCTCACTTACCAGGCGTTGATCCAATGCCAATCTACGTCCATCGTTTGTAATATTCAGCATGTTATCAACCGACGGATCTACCAATCTGTTTCTTACTTTTTCAGCCCGTTCTGCAAGGCTTTTAACAATATCTTTCTGATAATCTGAGGGCTTTAATACAACTGTTTCATACTCTGCTTCCGGTACTGGAAGCTTTAACTGATCGGCAGTTTTAATATCCGCAATCTCCTTGAACATGCTCATAAGTTCTGGAATATTATAGAATCTTGAAAATCTGGACTTTGCCCGGTATCCACTTCCCTCCGGTGACAATTCAATACTGGTAATCACCTCACCGAATGTGGAAGCCCAAGCATCAAATAAACCCAAGCCCATGTTCTGCAGCTTGTTATACTGTAAATATCTCTGCATAACGTAAAGTTCCGTCATGCTGTTACTGATCGGTGTGCCCGTCGCAAAAGTAATACCTTTCCCACCAGTAATTTCATCCAAATACTGGCATTTATTAAACATATCTGCTGATTTCTGTGCTTCATTTTGTGCAATACCTGCAACATTTCTCATTTTGGTGTAAAGAAAAGCGTTTTTATAGTTATGGGCTTCATCCACATAAAGATGATCCACTCCTAATTCTTCAAATGTAACCACGTTGTCTTTTTTCTCTTTTTTGTTCAGCTTCTCCAGCCGGACCATCAGGGATTTTTTTGTTTTCTCAATCTGTTTTACTGTATATCGTTCACCATCCTGCTCCTGCTTTGCATTTTGAATTGCCATTTCCAGTTCATCAATCTGATGTTGCAGCATGGCTTCCTGTCGTTCATCTGAGATTGGAATACGTTCAAACTGAGAATGTCCGATAATCACTGCATCATAATTTCCCATTGCAATTCTGGCACAAAACTTTTTCCGGTTTGCTGGTTCAAAATCTTTTTTCGTTGCTACCAGAATATTTGCTCCAGGATATAACTGCAAAAACTCAGCTCCCCATTGTTCTGTCAGATGATTCGGTACTACGAAAAGATTTTTTTGTGCCAGTCCCAGCCTTTTGCTTTCCATTGCTGCTGCAACCATTTCATAAGTTTTTCCGGCACCAACTACATGTGCCAATAATACATTGTCACCATATAACTGGTGAGCAACTGCATTTTTCTGATGCGGTCTCAATTCTATTTCCGGATTCATGCCTGGAAAAGTCAGATAACTTCCATCATATTCGCGAGGACGAATACTGTTGAAACGCTCATTATAAACTTTCACCAGCCTCTCACGTCGATCCTGGTCTTTAAAAATCCAATCCTTAAAAGCTGTTTTTATAGCCTCCTGCTTCTGAGATGCAAGCATAGTTTCTTTCTTATTTAATACCCTGATTTCGTTGCCTTCAGCATCTATAACCTTATCATAAATTCTCACATCCTTCAGATTCAGGGAATCTTCCAGTATCCGATACGCATTTGCTCTTGCTGTGCCATAAGTAGCATAAACCAGCGAGTTCGATGTACTGTCATCATTTTTCCCACTAATTCTCCACTCTCCGCTGACATTGGAATACCGTACTTTAATTCCGTTATCTTTCAGCAGATACCAGGGCGTATGAAACAACTCTTTCATAAAATCCTGATAATCTTCTGGTTCAATCCAGGTTGCCCCTATCCTCACCTCAATTTCAGAAGCCTCCAGATCTTTAGGCTGTACCTGTTCCAACGCTCTGACATTACTTGTATACTCTGGATGGTTTTCTGCAAATGATCTTGCGATCCGGAGTTTTTCTCTTACATTTCCTGACAGGTATTCATCTCCATTTTCCCATTGATCTGTCAATGGATTCTTAAATATTACTCCGGTTAATTCTTCCGCTATTTTCTCTTCTGTTTTTCCAGTAAGCTGTGCCATATAAGACAGATCAACTCTGGCTTTCTCGTTCATGGATACAGTAAGTGCTTCGCTGGCTGTTTCTACACTTGTCACTGCTACAGCACGTTTAATAGTCCTTTTATAGAACATATCTGCTTTTCTCTTTAAAGTTCCATCTTCATTCAGATCTTCCAGTGAACAAAGCAGACAGTAAGAAGAATCATCTGAGAATGCCCTCTTATTGGCATTACTGCCAATCACACCATATTTTTTAGTATAAGTATCATAAACTTCATTTAATCGTTGCTGAAGAGCAGTAATGTCTTCATCACTGGCATACTCTTCCATCTGCAGTGCGATCAGCTCTCTGACAATATCTCTGACACCGATCATTCCTTTTACACGTTCTGCTGTGGTTGCTGGCATTTTCACCGGATTCATAAGAGAATTGATCCGGTAGTAAATCTGGTCATCGACTACTGTAAAACTGTAATTTCTTACATTTGGATCAGCCGGAATACTCTCAACTATCTCATCCAGTTCCGTTTCCCGGTCCGGTTCCGTTTTCATTGTTCCCTGAATATGCCTGATTGCTTCTGACAACTGAATCTCAAGATCTGCTCCTTCAATCGGTGAACAGGTCGTTTCCATACCATAAGGACCTGACACCTCTTCCATTTTTCCAAGAATCATTTCCGGATGATTTATAAAATATTGATTTACTGTTATCCCATTTTCGTCACTGCCAAGCTGAGTCCATTCAGGTTCGTCATAAGAAATACTTTCCCTCTTCTGAAAGAACAAAATATCTGCTGTTACTTCCGTCCCGGCATTCGCTGAAAATGCTGTGTTCGGAAGTCTGATCGCACCAAGTAATTCTGCCCTCTCTGAGAGATATTTTCTCACTTCTGGTGACGCTTTATCCATGGTTCCCTTTGTGGTAATCAGTGCTGCCACCCCACCTGGACGCAGCTGGTCAATAGTCTTTGCCAGAAAGTAATCGTGAATCATGAAATTATAACGATTGTACTGTCTGTCATTGACTTTATACGCTCCAAAAGGCACATTTCCGACTGCCACATCGAAAAAGTCATTGGGATAATCAGATTTCTCATAACCTTTAATCTGGATATTTGCCTCTGGATAAAGCAATTTTGCAATTCTACCGCTGATACTGTCCAGTTCCACTCCATATAACTTTGACTGGTTTAAGTTTTCCGGAAGCATACCAAAGAAATTTCCAACACCCATCGCAGGCTCCAGAACATTTCCTTTTTCAAATCCCATATTTTCCAGAGCCTGATACATACTTGCAATGACGATTGGCTGTGTATAATGGGCATTTAAGGTGGACGCTCTTGCTGCCGCATATTCCTCTGATGTAAGAGTACTCTTTAACTCCATATATTCTGTTTTCCATGCAGATTTAGTTTCATCAAAAGCATCGGCAAGACCACCCCAGCCAACAAATCGAGATAAAACCGCCTGTTCTTCTGGCGTAGCATGACGGTTTTCATTTTCGCATTTCTTCAAAAGCTGAATTGCCATGATATTTGCTCGAAATTTTTCTTTTGGTGTCCCCTGTCCCAGTTCATCATCTGTGATACGAAAGTTTACTGCTGGAATCTTAGTCACTGGCTCTTCTTCCAAAGTCTCCTGTACTTCTTCCAGATCTGCCAAGCTCTGTGCTTCCTGCCGGTCTTCATACTTTTCCAGTTCTTCGGGAAGAATAAGATCTACGTCTCCGCACTCGGCCTGGCAGGTCAAATTTTCCAGTTTTTGCGCATCCCAGCGAAGATCCCCGTATTCTAATGTCACATCTGCAAAAGAACAGGAAATTTCACTCGATAATACGTCTCCATCCAGCGCTTCCACTTTCATCTTTTCAAACAAAACCCGGTCTAATTCCACTTCTCCGCATTCCGACTGTACCGTAAACACCTTACCGGAAACATCGGAAATCGTGCTGTCGCCATACTCCGATTGTAATACAAACGTTTCCGCTTTCAGTCCATCTACAGATACATCTCCGTCATTTAAAATCAGTTCCATCGACGTTGTTTCCGACTGCTCTGTTTTTACATCTCCGCATTCTGACTGCACTGTAAACGTCTTACCGGAAACATTGGAAAGTGTACTGTCGCCATAATCCGATTGCAGCGTAAATGTTTCCGCTTTCAGTTTGTCTGCGAATGCATCTCCGTCGTTCAAAGTCAGTTTCATTGACGTTGTTTCCGACTGTTCTATTTTTACATTTCCGCTGTCCGCCTCGATCGACACTTTTTTTCCATTGACATTTGACCAGTTGACATTCCCATAATCATTGTATATATCTGCGGTTTCAAGAAGCGTTCCTTTCGGAATATAAACTGTAATGTAAGATTTTTCTCCTGATAGATTTTCTCCGAGGTTCAATCCGAACATACCTGTCATATATCCGTTGTGATCTTGCTGAGCAATAGAAAGTTTTCCATTTGTTAATTCACATTTAGGTTTACCGTAATTTCCGTCAAGTGTATATTCGACATAATATTTCTCATCTTTTGAAGCCATAACAACTACATCCGCTTCGCTTCCCACATAGAGACTCAGTTCTGAAAAAGGTTCGATCTCTTTCTTTTCCTGCCGATAAGGAGTTTTCTGCTCGTACGGTGAATGGATTCCGCCTTTTGTAAAAACAACTCCGGGCCAGCCGCCTAATGCGATTCCAACTCCCATAAAGACAACTCCTGTTCCGGCTGTCACTGCCGAAGCAATCAAAATCCGCTTAGTTATTTTTTTCATTTTTCTTTCCTCCCTTCATAATCTTTCCTAAAAGCTGAGCCACTTTATAAAGAAGCCATTTCAAGAAACAGAAAATTCCATATACAGACATAATTCCTACTGCGCCGCAGCAAAGACTGAATCCTAATGTCGCCAATCCATCCGGGAGACTTTGGATCAGCAGAGCCGCTCCTCCTATCACGCCGATCACCGCAGCTCCCGCCAGCGTAACCGCCGTAAGAAACAAGCCTGCAAACACACAGAAAACAGAAACAATCACGGCTGCGATCACACAGATCAAAGAAAGTGCGATCGGAAGTGCGATCGGCGCCGCGCAGATTCCGAGAATACCGATCCAGACTGCCTTAAAACTGTGTTTTACCGTTTTCGGCGGCTGCTCCATATTCTTTTCCGCCAGATTCATAATCAATTCTTTTGCCGCATCTTCCGGCGATCCAAGATCTTCGATCGCCTGCTGTTCATTCTCCTCTCCCGCCTCTGCAAAGTATTCCTCAAAGTAGTCTATCGCCTGATTGAAATCTTCTTTCGGCAGCCTTCTGAGACTGTATGACAATTTTTTCATATATTCACTTTTTGTCATGATAAATTCCCTCCCTTTACAATATCATCCACAACCGTCCGATAACGCTCCCATTCCTCTGTCAATTCTGCCAGATACTGTCTCCCGGCATCTGTGATCGTATAATACTTCCTGTTTCTTCCCTGAAACTGTCTATCATACGTTTCCACAAAATGATTTTCCTGAAGCCGCTTTAATATCGGATACAACGCAGAATCTTTCATCGTAGCCGACGCTCTTTTAATGATCCTGCCGATCTGATAACCATACGCATCTTCTTCTGCAATCACAGAGAGGACAAGAAGATCGAGCATCGGTGCACTCAACGGTAATGTCATATTCTCACTCCTTTATATATGTTTTATTTATTTATATGTTTAATATATTTATATTATATAATATATAATATGAATGGTCAATATATATGTTTGAAAGTTTTTCTAAAGAAAATCAAAAGAAAAGCCGGAAGGCTCTGATCTATGACCAAATCTTCCGGTTTTACTCTCTCTTTTACGAATGATCCTCTTTCATCGCGATCGACTGCTGTCCCCGCAGTTTAATGACAGGACCTCCCGTACCTTCAATATACTCTCTTGTGATCGTCACTTCCCCGATGTTGTCATCTTTGGGGATTTCATACATAATATCCAACATAAACTCTTCGATGATCGCCCGAAGCGCTCTCGCCCCGGTATCTTTTTCCATTGCTTTTTCCGCAATCGTCTCAAGAGCGCCGTCATCAAACACCAGACTTACTTCATCAAGGGCAAGCAGCTTCTGATACTGTTTTAAGATCGCATTTCTCGGCTCTTTCAAGATCTTAACAAGCATATCTTTATCAAGACCTTTCAATGTAAATATGATCGGCATACGTCCGAGGAACTCCGGGATCATACCGAATTTTCTCAGATCTTCCACCGTCACTTTCGACAAAATGTCCTCGTCATGCTCATACTTATCTTTTAGTTCTGCATTAAATCCCATAGACGTTTTCTTTGTAAGACGCTCTTTTATAATATCTTCCAGATCCGGAAATGCGCCGGCACAAATAAACAAAATATTTTTCGTATTGACCGTTGTCAAAGGAACCATCGCGTTCTTGCTGTTCGCTCCGACAGGAACTTCCACTTCGCTTCCTTCCAAAAGTTTGAGCATTCCCTGCTGAACTGATTCCCCGCTTACATCTCTTTGATTCGACGTATGTTTTTTTGCGATCTTATCGATTTCATCGATAAAAATAATTCCCTGCTCCGCCCGTTCTACATCGTTGTCGGCAGCGGCAAGTAGTTTGGAAACAACGCTTTCTATATCATCTCCGATATATCCTGCTTCTGTCAGCGACGTAGCGTCTGTAATGGCGAGCGGCACGTCAAGAAGTTTTGCCAATGTTTTGACAAGATACGTCTTTCCGCTTCCCGTCGGTCCGATCATAAGCATATTCGACTTTTCAATCTCGATATCGTCCATTGTATCTGACGCAACCCGTTTATAATGATTATAAACGGCGACTGCCATCGCTTTCTTCGCTTTTTCCTGTCCGACTACATATTCGTCAAGTCTTGCTTTGATCTTATGAGGCGCCGGAATCTTCTTAATATCAAGTTGATGGAACTCTTTCGGCTTTTCTTTTTTCTTCTTGATCTTCTGCGCTTTAGGCTGCATATGATCCAAATCCGATAAATTAAGAAACTGTACCCCCGGCATGTTGACAAGCCGGCTCAGATCAACAGAGCCGTCTGTCATCGCATCAAAGCTTCTTTGCATACAATCCCGGCATACCGTAATATGATTCGGCATCTCGATCATCTTTCCCGCAACGCTTTCCGGTCTGTGACAGATGAGACAGATCTTCTCATATCCATCATCATCGTTGTCTTTTTCCGTTTCTTTTTCCTCTTCCTTCTTTACTGCCAAATGGTCTTTTTTCTCTTCTTTGTCCACCTCGTCTGCCCCTGTGGACTCTTTTTCTTCCTCATCTACTAAAATGAAATCCTGATCTGACATAATTCTCCTCGTCTTTCTCTGACTGTTTTCATCTATATGGACATTGTGTTTATCCACTTTCTTTTACAAGTATTTTTTTATTATAGTACACTTGACTTCATTGTACAAATGAAGTTTTTGTAAAAATCGAATCCGCTTTTTTCTATTCATTCATCATTTGAAGGAAATCTTCTTCCGAAATGATCGGAATACCAAGTTCCCGTGCTTTTTTGTTTTTTGCCGTTCCCGATCCGGTATCGTTGTTAATCAGATAATTTGTCTTTGACGTCACGCTCCCCGTCACTTTGCCGCCTCGTTTTTCAATCTCTTCTTTTACCTGTGCCCGATTTACAAAATGCTCTACGCTGCCTGTAATGACAAAATTAACTCCCGCAAACTTCTGATCTTCTTCTGACGTTTCTTTCGTAAGTTCTACTTCTTTGAGGAGACGATCAAAAACATCTACATGCGCCGTATCTTTAAAATATTCGACAAATGTACCTGCTATCACTCCTCCCACACCCGATATCGCGCTTAATTCTTCTTCCGTCGCCCGGATGACCCGTTTTGGATCTTCTCCCAGCGCACGACAGATCATTTTTGCGTTTGAGATTCCGATGTTCGGAATCCCAAGACTGTAGATCAGCCTCGGAAGCGTTGTCTTTCTTGCATTTTCTATCCTTTTTCGCAGATTTTCATAAGATTTTTCTCCAAATCCTTCCATCGTCTTTATTTCCGCTTCATATCTGTCAAGATGGAAGATATCCGTAAAATCTTTGACATACCCGTTAATGATGAATTTTTCCAAAGTCGCCTCGGACAGTCCTTCGATATTCATAGCGTCTCTGCTTGCAAACAAACTGAATGACTTCACATGCTTTGCCTGACATTTCGGATTCATACAATACAGCGTTTTCGTATTATTTTCCATAGATATTTTTGTCGGCTTTTTACAGACAGGACATTCTTTCGGAATCTCGCTTACTCCGCTGCGCGTCAGATTTTCCGCAATCTGGGGGATGATCATATTTGCCTTATACACCGTAACCGTATCTCCGATCCCCAGTTCCAGTTCCTCCATAATACTGATATTATGAACGCTTGCACGGCTTACTGTTGTTCCTTCTAATTCTACAGGATCAAAGATCGCAACAGGATTGATCAGTCCTGTTCTGGACGGACTCCATTCAATCTCACGGATCGTCGTCTTTCGCACTTCATCCTCCCACTTAAACGCAAAGGAATCTCGCGGAAACTTTGCCGTTGTTCCAAGTGACTGCCCATAAGAAATATCATCATATATAAGAACAAGTCCGTCCGACGGCACTTCGTTTTCCCGAATATGCTCTGCAAACCACGCAACTTCATCACCGACGGTATCCCGGGTAACGAGATGATGCTCTACAACATCGAATCCTTGTTCCTGCAGCCATTTCAGTTGATATGCTCTTGAATTTTCAAAATCCACATTGTCAGCTTTCACAAGCGTGAACGCATAAAACCTTACATTTCTCTTCGCCGTCACTTCATTGTTTAACTGGCGGACCGATCCGCTGCACAAGTTACGGGGATTCTTGTATTTTGCATCGGCATCTCCGATTTCTTCATTGATCTTTTCAAAATCTTTATAAGAAATAACAGCTTCTCCCCGAAGCACAAGCTCCCCTTTAAACGGAATAGATAACGGAACATTACGAAATACTTTTGCGTTGTTCGTCACAACTTCTCCGATCTCCCCGTTTCCCCTTGTAACCGCTTTTTTCAAAACTCCGTTTTCATAAGTCAGAACAATCGTCAGACCATCCATCTTCCATGAGATCACCGCCTGTTGATCTCCCAAAAATTCCCTCAATCGTTCTACATCTTTCGTCTTATCAAGGGACAACATCGGCGTTTCATGACGCTCTTTCGGAAGCTCGCTCAAAACTTCATATCCCACATTGACCGTCGGGCTTGAGGCAAGCGTTGTTTCCAGTTCTTTTTCTAAGGACAACAGTTCGTCATAAAGACGGTCATACTCGAAATTGCTCATGATCTCCGTGTTTTCCTGTTCGTAAGCACGGCGCGCTTTATTCAGAAGTTCGACAAGTTCGCGCATCCGTTTCGTTTTCTTCTTCTTTTCCATCTTCTTCTCCAACAATTAATTTCTTTACGGTATCTTGACCGGTCATTTCAACATCTCATACAATTCTTCCAGTTCTTCGTCCGTCAGTTTTCGGTATGCTCCTTCTTTCAGACTCCCGAGACGAATATTCATAATCCTTATACGGACAAGATCTTTCACCTCATATCCGAACGCCGCACACATCCTTCTGATCTGGCGGTTCAGCCCCTGAGTCAAGATGATCGAAAAAGTATATTTCCCGATCTTCTTTACTGTACATGGTCTTGTGACCGTGTCAAGGATCGGAACTCCTTCCGACATTTTTTTTATAAATTGTTCCGTGATCTCTTTATCAACCGTAACTTTATATTCTTTTTCATGGCGGTTTGCCGCACGCATCATCTGATTGATGATATCTCCGTTGTTCGTCATAAGCAGAAGTCCGCGCGAATCTTTGTCCAGTCTGCCCGCATAAGTAACACGCACAGGGTAGTTCAAAAAACGAACGATACTGTCGCGTTCTCTTTGATCTTCGGTACAGACGATCCCTTTCGGCTTATTCACAGCTAAAACGATCATCTCATCTTGCTTTGACACTGTTTTTTTTCCGACTTTGACAATCTGCCCCGCCGTAACGCGCATCCCCATCTGCGCCGTCACTCCGTCTACCGTCACTTTACCGCTTTCAATAAGGCGGTCCGCCTCCCTTCTGGAACAAACGCCCGCCTCGCTTAAGTATTTATTCAGTCTTACCGACTCTTTTGCCTGTAAAAATTCTTCTCTGATCCGATTACTCACCAGTAAACACTCCACTTATATTATTGTCTGTAAAAAATGTATTTCCGCTATACAAGATCAACGCATCTGTTATGCGGTATGTGTCCATAATATCCTGCATCGTTCCGCTGTAATATCTTGGATCAACAACAACGATCTCTCTGTAATGAGGAGTTAAGAACGGAATAAAGCAGTCTGCAAATGAATCTTTCACCACAAGCAGTCTCTTCTGGCTCGTAGACACTGTCTTTATATCGATAACTGATGTATTCCCGCCTAAAAATACTCCGTACTTATCTCTTGTCTTTAGTTTGGACGAATCATAAAGAGAAGTTGTCTTTTTCGTTTCATTGACATAATTTACGATTACATCGTCATCGCCGTTTGTCGGCGCGTAAATATCGATTT
>ERZ857965.2947-NODE-2947-length-13541-cov-31.653567_pt1 | contig 13541 bp, 10 predicted proteins | sample MGYA00519758_ERZ857965 | MGnify/ENA primary metagenome ERZ857965 (study PRJEB31778, sample SAMEA3449381) | human gut metagenome | biome: human gut; feature: human-associated habitat; material: faeces | place: United Kingdom | collected 2010/2012 ...
GAGGTTGTTCCATGATCAACGAAGCCTACAAGGCCATGCTCGGCGGAAAATCCGTAATCCGCGAGCTGAGCGAATACGCGACCGCGCGTGGCGCCGAAATCGGCTACGAGAACGTGTTCGACTATTCGCTGGGCAACCCGAGCGTGCCGTGCCCGCAGGACTATACCGACGCCGTGATCGACATGTATAAAACGGCCGAACCGGTGGCGTTGCACGGCTATTCTCCGTCCTTGGGCATTCCGTCGGTGCGCAAGGCGATCGCCGAAAGCCTCAACCGCCGCTTCGACATGGACTACACCGCCGACTACATCTTCCCGACCACGGGTGCGGCCGGCGCATTGGCGCATGCGCTGCGCGTGGTGACCAAGCCGGGCGACGAAGTGATCACCTTCGCCCCGTACTTCCCGGAATACCAGCCGTATGTGAACGGCACCGGCGCGCACCTGACCGTCGTTCCGGCCGACACCGAGAACTTCCAGATCAACTTCGACGCGTTCGAGAAGGCGCTCAACCCCGGAACCGCGGCGGTGCTCATCAACACCCCGAACAATCCGTCCGGCGCGGTCTATTCCGCTGAAACGCTGACCCGCCTGGCCGAGGTGCTCAACGCCAAGCAGACTGAATACGGCCACGACATCTTCCTGATCGCCGACGAGCCGTACCGCGAGATCGTGTTCGACGGCGGCGAGCAGCCGTATCCGAGCAAATTCTACGACAACACGCTTTCGTGCTACTCGTACTCCAAGTCGCTGTCACTGCCGGGCGAGCGCATCGGCTATGTGGCGGTGAATCCGCGTGCCACCGACGCCAAGCTCATCGTGCCGATGTGCGGCCAGATCAGCCGTGGCACCGGCCACAACTGCCCGTCCTCCACCGCGCAGCTGGCCGTGGCCAAGGTGGTGGACGAGACAAGCGACCTGTCCGTCTACGAAACCAACATGAACCTGCTGTATGACGCGCTGACCCGTCTGGGCTTCGACGTGGTGCGCCCCGGCGGCACGTTCTACATCTTCCCGAAGGCGCTTGAGGAGGATGCGAACGCGTTCTGCATGAAGGCCAAGGATTACGACCTGATTCTCGTGCCGTCCGACAGCTTCGGCGTGCCCGGCTACTTCCGCATGGCCTACTGCATCGACACGGAGAAGGTGGAGCGTTCCATCGCGGCGCTTGAGAAATTCGTGCACGAGGTGTACGGCCGCTGAGCCGCTCGCGTATTTCGCCTATATTCCGCTTATAGATGGCGGATTCGCTCTCGTGCCTGATGCCATCTCGCTTATGGATGGCGGATGATGCGGGGAAAAGCCGGTTGGAGGGTATGGATATTGCCCCCTAACCGGCTTTTTGCTGTAGGACCCCGCCATCTATAAGCGAGATACCGTGGGGCGATTTGGAAAATCCGCCATCTATAAGCGAGATAGTGCAGGATTGTGGGGCGGCAAGCCGACTGTCTGACGGGACCGTGTGCGTTGATACAGGTTCGCCCGGAGCTGGTGGGGTCCAGCTCCGGGCGAAGTCTGTTATGGGGAAGGAAGGAATCTGAATCGGTTAATGCGTGAATCCGTCAGTGGGTGGCGATCTCGTCGATCTTGGTGACGTGGCCGCCGAACTGGGCGCGCATGGTGGACACGACGCGCAGGATGTCGTCGGCGCCGCCGCGCGAGGTCTGACGTGCGTACAGTGCGGCCGCGGTGGCCGGGGTCGGCACGCCGAGTTCGAGAGCCGCCTCGATCATCCACTTCGCCTCGCCGGACTCGTTGGCGACCGGCGGCATGGACTTGAGCGTCGGGTCGGACTTGAAGGCGATGGCCAGCAGGTCGAGCAGCCAGGACTGCACCACGGAACCGTCCCTCCAGGAGCTCATCACGGCCGCCGGATCCTCAACGAGATCGGACTTCACCATGGTGGCGAAGCCTTCGCCGAAGGCCTGCATCATGCCGTATTCGATGCCGTTGTGCACCATCTTGGCGAAGTGGCCGCCGCCCACCGGGCCGGCCAGCACCAGTCCGGAATCGCCTTCCGGCTTAAGTGCCTCGAAAATCGGACGTGCGGTTTCGAAATCGTCCTTGTTTCCGCCGACCATGAGCGCGTAGCCGCGGTCGATGCCCCACACGCCGCCGGAGACGCCGCAATCCATGAAATGGATGCCCTTCGGCTCCAGTTCGGCCGCGTGGCGTGCGTCGTCGGTGTAACGGGAGTTGCCGCCGTCGATGATCATATCGCCCGGCTGAAGAAGCTCGGCAAGCTCGTTGATGGTGCTGTCGGTCGCTTCACCGGCCGGCACCATGACCCACACCAGACGCGGGGCCTTCAGCGCGGCCACCAGTTCCTTCAGGCTTGCCACGGTGCGGTCCGACTCGGGGGAGTGGTCGTAGCCGACCACCTCATGCCCTGCCGCCGCGATGCGCTTCGCCATGTTGCCGCCCATACGTCCCAGGCCGATCATTCCCAACTGCATGATGTGCTTCTTTCTCTAAAAATGGTTGAAAAGTTTTTGCGATTTTGAATAAGGATTGATGCCGCCCGTTGGCTTCCCGCGCCTTCCGCAACGCAGAAAAGAAGGTTGCGGCAAGCTTTGCGGGCGGCAAGTTTTGGTTATGTTTTGGGTTATGTGAGTGTGGTTGCGATTGCTGCGTTCAGTGCGTCAAAGCACCAGCGAGAGCAGCATCACGCAGCCCAGACCGACCACCGACAGAATGGTTTCCATCAGCGACCAGGTCTTCAGCGTCTGGCCCACGCTCATGCCGAAGTATTCCTTGACCAGCCAGAAGCCGGCGTCGTTGAGGTGGGAGAAGAACACGGAGCCTGCGCCGATGGCCAGCACCAGCAGTGCCAGATGGGTCGGGCTCATGCCGGCGGCGAGCGGCACCATGATGCCGGAGGCGGTGACGGTCGCCACGGTTGCCGAACCGGTGGCGAGACGGATGAGCACGGCCACCAGCCAGCCTGCGATCAGCGGGTTCATGGCGGATTCGGTGATGGAGTTGGCGATCACGTCGCCGATGCCGGAGTCGACCAGCGTCTGCTTGAAGCCGCCGCCTGCGGCGACGATCAGGATGATGCCGGCCACGGAGCCGAAGGACTGTCCGACCATGCCGTTGACGGCGTCACGGGAGAACTTCTGCATGTAGTCAAGGGCGACCATGGCGAAGACGGTGGTGATGAGCAGTGCCACGAGCGGGGTGCCGAGGAACGCGATCACACGGCCCCAGGCGGTGGTGTTCTGACCGGTCAGATCCACGATGGACGCGGCGAGCATCAGCACGACCGGCAGCAGGATCACGGACAGGGCGGTGCCGAAGGACGGGCGGTTTTCCGCGGACTTCGGAGCTTCGGCCTCAGCCTCGTTCTCCGGAGCTGCGATCGGAACCCACTTGGCGGCGAGCCTGCCGAACAGCGGGCCGGAGATGATGACGGTCGGGATGGCCACGATCAGGCCGAGGGCCAGGGTGATGCCGAGGTTCGCGTTCAGCGCGCCGATGGCGGTCAGCGGACCGGGGTGCGGCGGCACGAAGGCGTGCAGCGTGGACAGGCCGGCGAGGGCCGGGATGCCGAGCAGCACCACAGGGGACTTGGAACGACGGGCGGCGAACAGCACCACCGGGATGAGGATGACCACGCCGACCTCGAAGAACATCGGGATGCCCACGATGAACGCGATCAGTGCCATGGCCCACGGCAGACGCTGCAACGGTGTCTTGGCCATGATGGTGTCGACGATGGTGTCCGCACCGCCCGACTTGAACAGGATGGTGCCGATGATCGAGCCGAACGCGATAAGCAGGCCCACGTTGGAAATCGTGCCGCCGACGCCGGAAGTGAAGCTATCGAACGCCTTGTCGAACGGCACGCCCGCGCACACGGCCATGACGAATGAGCCGGCGAGCAGGGACAGGAACGGATGCACCTTGCATGCCGCGATGAGAAGAACGATGACGGCGATGCCGATGATCGCCGCTGCGATGAGATTCATGAATCCTCCTTGACTCGTTGAATTTCTCTTTCGATTTTTAGTTATGTGCGATTATTTTGCGCTGTGTTGCGGCTTGCGCCGTTCACTCGGCTTGCTGCGATTGCGAGGCCACCTTCGCCGCGTACTCGTTCACTGCGGCGACGGCACGTTCGACCATTTCCTCGACGCTGCCTTCGATGGAGACTTCCACGCCGTTCTCGTCTGGCTGGAGCGGCTCAAGAATGGCGAACTGGCTCGGCAGCAGTGCCGGCGGCATGAAGTGGCCCTTGCGCTCGTTGAGACGCTGCTGGATGAGTTCCTGCGAGCCGGTCAGATGCACGAAGAAGGTGGGAACGTTCTGGGCGAGCACCTCACGGTAGCTGCGCTTCAGGGCGGAGCTGGAGACCACGGTGTTCTCGTCCAGTGCCTCGCGAGCCACCATCCAGGTGTTGATGACCTTGAGCCACGGCCAACGGTCCTCGTCTGTCAGCGGAATGCCTGCGCTCATCTTGTCGATGTTGGCCTGCGGATGGAAGTCGTCGCCCTCCGCGTACACGTATCCGAGACGTTCGTGAATGGCTTCTGCCACGGTGGATTTGCCGCATCCTGCAACACCCATCACCACTACGTGAATGCTCATGTTGTCCTCCTTGAACTCTGCTGTATTGCCAGTGCCACTTCGCATCGGCGATGACATCAGCATAGCTATGAAAGGTAGTACTAGTCAAGTTAAAAGTACTACGAATAAAAATAATCATGCGACTTGCTATGCTGTAGGTAGTACAAATCGGCGGCAAATCGCGCGAATCGTGCGGGGGTAATTATTCGGACGTCACGCGAACGGCAATCGTATACGGTGTGTCGCAAAAACCTGAAAAAAGATTTGCACGCACAACGAGAGGAATTGTGGATGGCAGGAAACGAAAACGGCGGCGAACTGCTGCAGGATGCAGTGTGCCGCACGCTGGCCATCGAAATGCTGGACGGCAAATGGCCGGCCGGTGAAAGCCTGACGTTGGAAGACGTGCAGAACCGTTTCGGCATCTCCCGTACCGTGGCGCGCGAAGTCGCCAAAACGTTGGAATCCATGGGTGCGGTGACGGTGCGCCGACGCGTCGGATTGGTGGCGCGGCCGTTCTCCGACTGGCAGGCGCTCAACCATCAGGTCATCGAATGGCGGCTCCACTCCACGCAGCGCGAGCGGCAGCTGTCGTCATTGACCGAATTGCGATTGGCGGTCGAACCGGCTGCGGCGGCCTCGGCGGCACGCCTCGCCTCCATCGACGTCAAGGCGAAATTCCCCGTCTACGCGGCGCAGATGCGCCAAATCGCCGAATCAAACGAAGAGGGGGCTGCTGGCCTGACCAAATTCCACGATCTGGACGTGGAATTCCATACTTTGATACTGCGTGAAAGCGGCAACGAGCTGTTCGCCGCGCTTGCCGACACCATCGCCACCGTGCTGCGCGGCCGTGTGGAACTCGGCAAATACCCGATGAAGCCGAAGCCGGCCGCGCTCGACGCGCACGATGCGGTCGCCGACGCGATAGCGAAGGGCGATCCGGAACGTGCGCGCAAGGCCATGTTCGACATCGTCGACGAAGTGGCCCGCGCGCTCAACTTCTTCTAAAACCAGTCGCTACCGGCGTCGAACCGCCGGATTCGCGGCTCAAATCACAGGTTCGCGTCGACCGTCTGACGCAGGTCGTCAACGATTTCGCCCAAAGTTTCGCTGAACACCGCCTGATCGGCGTACATCGAATCGAACAGCGTATCGATGTACTTGCGGAAATCCTTCGGCAGAATGGCACAGTCGCGTTCGGCGAGCTTGTCGAGACGCTTCTCGCCGGGGTGTGTGCGGCGGTTCAGCGCGAACAGCACATCGAAATACGATTCCATGAACGCGGCCATGCGATGGTTGACCGCGATTTTGTCGCCTCGGCTCGCGGCCTTGCGGATCTGTGCGTCGTACGACGGCAGGTTGCCGGTAAGTAGACGCATGTTGCGATTGATGATGTTGCGGCGCAGTTCCTCGGGGAACGGCACGTCGAACCGCTGTCGGGTCGCGGCGTACTGGCCGTCGCGGTCGAACAGCACCTTGCTGGTGAGCATGTTGTGCCACATGCACGTCGTATAGCCGTTGCTGGCCTGGAACCGTTCCACCACGTCGGCGACATTGGCTGCGAACTGGTCCAGATCGCGGTACAGCACGTCGATATTGGTGCCGTCGTTCAGCGTGCAGTCGTCTTCGGTCTCCCAAAAATCGTTGTCGATTTCCATATGGCTGCAATAGTTGCGCAGCAGCCTGCGGCGGCGTTCGGCAGACACGGGTGCGGTGACGTACACGTAGACGTCGTAATCGGATTTTTCATCGTTATCGCCGGTGGCGCGTGACCCACCCAACGTGATGGCCTCGACTTCCGGCCATGCGGACACTGCTTCGACTAGTTCATTTGCCAATGACATCGTTTACCTCTCTCTGCGTCATTGCTGGAGCGGCGCTACGTTGCGCCACGGTGTGCAAACGATGTCAGTATAACATACCAGATGGTAACTGTCGAAGTTGTGCCGGCCTACGCGGTTTCCCGCAGGCCGGCACAGCGCATTCCGCCGAACGACGATTGTCAGGCGGAATGCTATCGAGCGATCGCTGTCGAGCGGAACGCTGTCGGACGGCAGCTGTCAGTCGACGGTTGCGGCTTCCGTCGAACCCTTGGTCGGATCCTTCTGCAGAAGCAGGAAGACGAGCGCGACGGCCAGCAGAATGGCTATCGACAGCACGCCGATCGACGCGTTGCCAGTCAGCGACGTCGTGGTAGCGACGAGGAACGTGCCGATAATCGACGCCGTCTTGCCGAAAATATCGTAGAAGCCGTAGTACTCGTTGGCATGGTCCTTCGGAATGATCTTGCCGTAATACGAGCGGGACAGCGCCTGGATGCCACCTTGGAACATGCCGACCAGAATCGCCAGAATCCAGAATTCAAGTGCGGCGCGCAGGAAGAACGCGGCGAAGAAGACGATGCACATGTACGCCACCACGGCCGCGGTGATCATGGTTTTCGAGCCGAACCGGCCTGCCAGCTTGCCGTAGATGATGGAGCAGGGGAACGCCACGAACTGCGTGACGAGCAGCGCCATGACCAGCTGCGTGGAGTCGATGCCCAGCTGCGTGCCATACGACGTGCTCATGGAAATGACGGTGTTGACGGCGTCGATGTAGAAGAAGAACGCGATCATGAACATCCACAGCGGCTTGTTCTTGCGGATGGCGCGGAACGTGGAGCCGAGCTCGGCGAACGTGCCGCGGATGGCCTCGCCTGCCTGCCCCGCGGTGGCGCGGTAATGCACCTGCTTATAGCTGGTGAGCAGCGGAATGGTGAACGCCACCCACCACAGCGCGGTGATGACGAACGAGGCGCGCGTGCAGGCTGTGGTCGACCAGCCGAACAGCGCGGGGCCTCCGAAAATCAGCGCGATGCAGACGATGAACGGCACGGTCGAACCGATATAGCCCCATGCGTAGCCGTGTGAGGAAATGCGGTCCATCCGTTCGTTCGAAGTCGTGTCCACCAGCATGGAGTCGTAGAACGTAAGCGAACCATTAAGGCCGATGGTGGCCAGCACGTACACGATGATGAACGCGAGCCAACCAAGCGGCATCGCCATCGCGCAGCACATGACCACGCCCGTCAGGAAGAAGCCGGTGAAGAAGCGGATCTTCATGCCCTGCACGTCGGCGATGGAGCCGAGCAGCGGCATAAGCACGGCGATGACGAGCGATGCGATGGTCTGCGCGTAGCCCCACGTCGACACGATGTTCGTCTCGCCGGCCGCCTTGAGCAGCGAATTTGCGTAGATCGGCACGACGGCGGTGGACAGCAGCACGAACGCGGAATTGCCGACGTCGTAGACGATCCACTTCTTCTCGCGTGGCGTCATCATATGCTTGGATTGCTGCGGCTGCTGGGCCTGCGCGTTCTGCTGGGACGGTTGGGTCTGCGGCTCGGCTGTGTCGGTCAATGTTGACTCTTTTCGGCTAAATGTCAATCTTATGGCTCATCTTATTCCATTACTTCATCGTACGGGCGTGGCGGGTGGTAACAGACCATTCGACATGAACAGCGCATGAACAAGCATGTTCTGCCCGTACGGGCCGCATACGCGTGCTGTCGAGACATGTCAAAAACGGCGGAATATGGGGAATGCAAGCCGATTTTCGTCCACAAGTTTGCGATTGGCCGGGGCTGGTTGTATAGTTGAGAAGTTGTGTGTTCTGCCATGCACTTCGTTGTGTGGTGTCGAACGCGCAGACTTGCAAGTCAATAGTAATTATAGGGAGTCCATTATGGCAGCTCGTTGCGCAGTGTGCGGCAAGGGACCGCAGACCGGTTTCACCGTTTCGCACTCACATATTCGCAATAAGCGCACCTTCCGCCCGAACCTGCAGCCGGTTCGCACCACCATCGACGGCGAGAACGTTCGCGTTCGCGTTTGCGTGAAGTGCATCAAGGCTGGCAAGGTCCAGCGCGTTGAAGCGTGAATCGCGAAATAACAGCTTGAAACCCCGGTAAGCCGAATGGCCGCCGGGGTTTTGCTTTATCTGGCCGTCCACAAGCCGTGTTGCGGCGAATGGCGCCGCCACGAATAATGGGGAATTCAGCCCGCCGCACAATCATCCGGTCGTGCCACAATGGAGTGTTATGAGCACCACATGGCAAACCCCGATTTCCTCGTTCGAAACGAACCGCCGCAGAGTCGGCGCGCTGAAATCGCTGGGCGTGGTGTCCGTGGGCGACGCGCTGACCTACTATCCGTTCCGCGTCACCGACCCGGTTCCGGCACGCGCCCTGCGCGAAGCGAAAATAGGGGAGAACATGGCCTTCGCCGCGCACGTGCGTGGCGTGCGCGTCTTTCCGATGGCCCGTCGCGGATTCCGGCTGATCGCCGACGTTGATGACGGCGATTTCGCACGCAGCCGGCACATGGACGCTTCCATGGCGTCTCTCGTGTTCTTCTCCTATCGCAAGTCGTACGTCGATTGGATCCAGCGCAAACTGCACGAAGGCGCGTTGCTGGTGGTCGCGGGCGAGCCAAGCGTATACAACGACCGTCTGCAATTCACCCATCCCGACATACTGACGGTCGATCCAGCCGGCGAGCAATTGCGCAGCCGCTCACCTGAGGAAACCGCCGAATGGGATGACGGCTTCGGCACGGAACAACCGGCGGCAGCCCCGCAATCGCCGACCATGCCGAATCTCAAATACGATGCGGCTTCCGTACCGGAGGCGATGCGCCACGTATGCCGCCCACGTCCCGTCTACCACGCGAACTCGCGCATCTCCAGCGAACACATCCACGAGTCGATCGAAAAATGCATGGACCGGCTGTGCGGTGACGAATACGCTGCGGCACAGGCAGCCCGTGCATTGCATGGCGCCGATGCCAGCGACGCGCAACATGGGGAATTCGACGCGCCGCAAGCCGACCGGCAGGCACGGACGGAAGCGCTTGCCGCCGCCATTCCCGACATCATGCCGGAAGCGTTTCGTATGGAACATGGGCTGATGCACCGAGCCGAAGCGTTCATGGCGATTCACGATCCGCAAAACCGCGACGGTTTCAACAAGGCGTTGCGTACACTGCGCTACGAGGAAGCGCTCATCTGCCAAACCGCGCTGGTGCAGTCTCGTGATTCGTCGCGTAAGGCCACGGCCACAGCCTGCGCCGACACGCGGCTGAAAGACGATTTCGTCGAGTCGCTGCCGTTCTCGCTGACGGACGGGCAACAGCAGGTGATCGCCGATATTTCCGACGATATGGCACGTGATTACCCCATGCAACGCCTGCTGCAGGGCGAGGTCGGCTCCGGCAAAACCGTGGTCGCGGTGGCGGCTATGATGCAGGCCGTCGGCTCCGGCAAACAAGCGGTGCTCGTCGCGCCGACGCAAGTGTTGGCGGAACAACATTACAGCAGCATCCGCGGCATGGTGGATCGGATGTGTGGTACCGGCGAAGAGGCTGACGAAAACGCGAAATCAGGGGAATCGCAGACAAAATCAACGCACCATGCGGTTGTGGATGAAAGTGGACAAGTCACGTCGGGAAACGCGCCGGAACCGCAAAACGGTGGACAATCGGATGGCGGCCAGGTGGAGAAACTGCTGGACGGCCAATCGAACAGCCTGCCGGACATTCCCGTGCTGCTGCTCACCGGCGGCATGAAACTCGCCGCCCGCCGACGTGTCCTCGCGCAAGCGGCCTCCGGCAAACCATGCATCGTGGTGGCCACGCACGCCGCGTTCTCCAAAACCTTCCAAGCGCCCAACCTCGCGCTGGCGGTCATCGACGAACAGCACCGTTTCGGCGTGGAACAGCGCGAATCGTTGAATGCCAAAGGCTCCACGGCACCGCATCTGCTGGTCATGACGGCCACGCCGATCCCGCGCACCGCGGCCATGACCTGGTTCGGCGACCTCGACATCTCCTGGCTCACCGAACTGCCCGGCGGCCGCAAGCCGATCCGCACATTCGTCGTGCCCGAAGCGAACGGCCCGCTGATGGCGGAAATGTTCGGTCTGATTCGCAAGCGTATCGACGCGGGGGAACGTGCCTACGTGGTCTGCCCGCGCATCGACGCCGACGCGAAGGATGCCGACGATGCGGGCGGTTCAGGCGATACGGAAGTCGGTTCCGTATTCGACGCCACATACGATTTGGGCGAGGATGACGAACAGCGCGAACAGCGGCCGCCGTTGCATTCCGTCGCGGAAATCGCGGAACGCTTGCGATCGCTGCCGCAATTCGCCGGCATCCGCATCGCCACGCTGACCGGTCGCGACGATGACGAGACGAAATCGCAGATTATGGCCGATTTCGAAGCGGGCGTGACGCCGATTCTGGTGGCCACCACCGTCATCGAAGTGGGCGTGGACGTGGCGCAGGCCAGCTGCATGGTGATTTTCGATGCCGACCGGTATGGCCTGTCCCAGTTGCACCAGCTGCGTGGACGCGTGGGCCGTGGAGGCACCGAATCGGGCGCGTTCCTTATTTCACGTGCGCCGGAAGGCAGCGATGCGGCCAAACGCCTTGACGTGATTGCCGGCACGTTGGACGGCGCCGAAATCGCACAGGCCGACCTTGAATTCCGCGGCGCGGGCGACGTGCTGGGCGACGCGCAATCCGGCGGCAAATCCGGACTGAAACTGCTGCGCGTGGTCAAAGACGTGAAGATCATCGAGGAAGCCAGAGCGGAAGCCGCGAAACTGGTGGCCGAAGACCCCACGTTGCAAGGGTACGTGCAGCTTGCCGGCGCGGTGCTCGACTTCACGCGCGGCAACGAGACGTTCCTGACCAGCAACTAGGCTCGATGGTTATGCGCGTAATTTCAGGACGATTCAAAGGCATGGCGTTGACCACGCCGAAACCGGGCACCAGGCCAACCACCGACCGTACCAAGGAAGCGATATTCTCGCACCTCGATTCGTGGGGCGTGCTGGATGACGCACGCGTGCTCGACCTGTTCGCCGGAACCGGCGCGTTGGGCATCGAAGCGCTGAGCCGTGGCGCGCGCGAACTGGTGGCGGTGGAATCGGCCGCACCGGCCGCCGCGCTGATCGCAAAGACGTTGACGGCGTTGAAGCACAACCGTTCCTGGGAGCCGGGCATGAGCGCCCGCGTGGTCAAGGCGCGTGCGGAAAAGTACGCGGCGGCTGCATCGGCGATTGCACCATTCGGCGTGATCTTCATCGACCCGCCGTATGCGTTCGAAACCGAGGCGTGCAACCAGCTGCTGGCCGATTTGGCGGGCCGTGAGTCCGGCGAACTGACTGGCGAGGGCACGGTGATCGTGCTGGAACGCTCCACTCGTTCCGACGAGCCGACCGCGCCCGAAGGCTGGGATATCACCGACCGGCGTGATTACGGCGAAACCGCCGTGTATTACATCGAACCTGCCGAATCCGCCGAGCCGGCAGAGCCGGTTGAATCCGCGGACTGACGTCCGGGCTTTCCAACTAAAAACGTCGACGGTGGACCTGCATGCCCTCCGTCGACGTGAACAATCGTGCGTAATCAGCGCTGCCGTGGGTGCGCGCCGGAAACCTCCCAGCCCAACGCCATCAGCGTTTTGCGATCGGCCTTGTCAAGCTTGGAACAATCCAACGCCTCGATGAGATCCGGACGCAGCTCGTTGGTCTTCGCCAGCGCCTCATCGCGGCGGAAACGGTCGACCTTCGCGTGGTCGCCGGACAACAGGACGTCCGGAACCTTGATACCGCGCCAATCGGCCGGCTTCGTATACTGGCGGTGCTCCAGCAGGGCGTTCTCTCCCGTATACGATTCCTCCACGATCGAGGCCGCATTGCCCATGAAACCGGGCAGCAGACGGGTGATGGCCTCCAACATGACCGACACGGCCACCTCGCCGCCGTTCAGCACATAATCGCCGATCGAATATTCACGCACGTCGACGCCCTGCGCACGGTAATACTGCGGAATACGCGCGTCGTAGCCTTCGTAACGGCCGCAGCCGAACAGCAGATGGTTGGCGTGGCTCAGCTCCGTCGCGTCCTGCTGGGTGAACAGGGGGGCGGACGGATTCGGGAAAATCAGCACCGGACGGTCGGTCGCCGGAACGGTATCGGCATTTGCGGCGATTTCTGTCGCCGATTCCGCCGGTTCGGCCGCGTCCGCGGAAGCCGTGTCGTCTGCGTCTGCCGTGGAATCGCAAGTAACCATGGAATCGCAAGTAACCGTGGTCGGCTCAAGATGCAGCAGCTCGTCGAGGCATTCGCTCCACACTTCCGGCTTCATCACCATGCCCGCGCCGCCGCCGACGGGAGTATCATCCACGGAATGGTGCACGTCGTGCGTCCAGTCGCGCAGGTTGTGCGCGGTGACTTCGACCAGGCCCTTCTCCTGCGCCTTGCCGAGCAGGCTCAGGTTGAGCACTTCGAAATATTCCGGGAATACGGACACGATATCGATCTTCATAATGTTCCACAATACCGGTACGCCTGCCAAGCGCGGCGCGTACGAACAAGGCGCCGGCATAATCGCCAGCGCCTTGTTGAAAAAGCAGCGGATCAGAGCCCCGGAATGAGTCCGCCCGGCGGGTCGAGGGTCAGATATCCGCCCTCGAGGTCGATGTCCGGCACGAGCTCGTCCACGAACGGCACGAGCGCGCTGTTCTCGACCACCACGCCATCGGCGTCCTTGACGGGATTGGCCAGACGGATCTTGAGCAGCCACTGGGCCACTTCAATCACATCCACCACCTTGCCTACCACAGTGCCGGGCGCAAGCCCCAGCGTATTGCCCTCGGCAAGGCGCGCCTCAAGACTGATCAGGTCCTTCGGGTACCACTCGTCTGCTTCAAGCATCTCCTCCGGATCGTCCGCTTCGCCATATAGCACCACGCCATTGGCGGCTTCGGACGCATCACGGTCGTCGATGCCTTCGAATTTGATGATCCAACGGTTCTTGAAGGTACGGGAGCTTTCCACCACGTACTCTTCCTCGCCGTCCTTCGTATACAACACAGCACCGGGAGCGAACCGGTATTCCGGTTCGTCCGTAAAGATCTGCA
>ERZ857965.2952-NODE-2952-length-13511-cov-7.043624_pt1 | contig 13511 bp, 11 predicted proteins | sample MGYA00519758_ERZ857965 | MGnify/ENA primary metagenome ERZ857965 (study PRJEB31778, sample SAMEA3449381) | human gut metagenome | biome: human gut; feature: human-associated habitat; material: faeces | place: United Kingdom | collected 2010/2012 ...
GTCGCACTCGTCAAGCAGCGGGTGCGGGAAAACACCCGCCGGAGGCAGCGGCGCGGCATATACGGACTGAGCGCCGCGTGTATGCTACTGTGCGCAGCGCTGACGCAGGCGGCGGACGCACTTATAGTGCGGGGGCAGACCGCAGCGCAGGGCATATTCGGCGCGATGCTGCTGCGGGAGGACGCGGGCGGCTATGTGCTGGTGGCCGTCGTCTCCTTTGCAGCGGCGGTGGTCATCACCGCGCTGTGCTTTCATTTAAGAAAAAAAGAATGGCAAGGAAAAGACGGAGCGGATAAGCCCGCCCGACACGAAAAGGAGGAGAAAAGCCAATGAAGAAACGAATACTCAGCATCCTGCTTCTGTGCTGCATGGTGCTGACGCTGCTGCCGACAGCGGCCTTTGCAGCGAATGAGCTACCGGATGTCAAGCTTTCCGTCCCAGCGACGTTTGACAAGACAGTGGACCTTACGAAGCAGAACGGAGAATTGAAAATCAAGGACAGCAAGACCTATCTGATTAAGGGCTCCGCAGATCCGAACTGGTATTTTCAATACCGGATCAAAATCGATGGCAAGAACAATACACCGCACATCTTTCTGGACGGCGTCCGCATTCAGGCACCCAAGGACGGCCCTGCCATCGAGCTTTACGGCGGCGCCTCTGCCTGTCTGTACTTTATCGGCAACGACAGCGAGCTGATCGGCGCGGAGAACTTCGCCGCGCTGCAGAAAAACAAAACCGATGGTTATCTCCGGGTTCTGGTGCAGACGGGGACAAAGCTCACGTGTGAAGGCGGCAGGTATGGCGCCGGCATCGGAGGCTCAAAGGTCGGAATCAAGAAATTCTCGCAGGGACACGGCATGAACCTTCATTTCGGCTCTCTGGCGACGGGTATCTATGGCGGTGAGATTCTTGCGATCAGCGGCGTATACGGTGCGGGTATCGGCGGCGGTCAGGGCGGCGTCGGCGAGTGGATTTATGTGTATTCCGGCAAGCTGACGGTGCGGTCCGTTTCGGAAGGCGCAGGGATCGGCGGCGGTCAGGGCGGCCCCGGACGCTTTATTTATATCAAGGGCGGCACGGTGAATGCCGGCAGCGAGTCAGGCGGAGCAGGAATCGGCAGCGGCGATCAAGACGGACAGAACAAGTCGGAAGATGCTCATCATATCGAGATTTCCGGTGGAACGGTCGAAGCTTGGAGTAACTATGCCGGCGCAGGAATCGGTGGCGGAAGAGGCGGTTCGGGCTATGACATTTCCATCACCGGCGGCGTGGTGAGGGCGCAGGGCTACTATGGCGCGGGCATCGGTGGCGGCATGAAAGGCAAAAGCGGGAACATTCTGATCAAGGACACAACGCTGACTGCGCTTGCCCTTCCGCTTTATCCGAGTTCCGATTATGATTATAATTATCAGCCTGCATCCGCGGTCGGAAGAGGCTCGAAGTGGGTGCACTGGATGACAGTGATGCAAGATCAGGAATTTGCAATGACTTTAGAAGAGAACATCAAAATCGAAGCCTCGGACGGGAAGTCCGTGCGGCTGAGCGCGACAGGGTGGCAGTGGCGCCGCAGCCAGAGAGAGTATGAGCGGGGCTGGGGCACCACGACGGAGCTTCTCATTGGGCACGTGGACCTGCAGCGGTTGAGTCTGCCGTATGCCTGCAATTACGGCCGTGTGATCGGCAAGCTGGAGCTGCGCTGCTATGAAAGCACATGCAGCCATGAATTTGGCTGGGTGAACAGGGACGGCTGCCACATCTGGGCCTGCGTGAACTGCGGCGCACGAGACCCCGCTGCGGAAATGTCCAAACAAAACGCCAAACACATTCCCGGCGACTGGGGCAATCAGAAGCAGCTCTGCACTGTGTGCGGCCATGTGATGGGAACGGACACGAAGGCGCCGGTGCTGGAGGGTTTGAAGGACGGTGAGAGCTACGCCGTCGAGGATAACATCGATGGAAATCCCGGCGCGTACACCTTCACCGTGAGCGACCCGGCTGCATCGGGAGAGACGTCCTCCGGCATCAAGTCGGTGACCATCAACGGCGAGCCGCAAGACGGCCCCACCTATCGTCTCCCCGCGCCGGATGGCGGCAACAATGACGCGGGAGCGGAATATACCGTGGTCGCGACTGACAACGCGGGAAACGAAACTACGGCGACAGTCAGAACATACAGGTGGCACCATACCGTCACTTTTGACGCTAACGGCGGCTCCGAGCCTGAGGATCTGCCAGAGGAGGTCACCACCGCAATGCCCGCCAAGAAGGTATTGCACGGCAGCGAGTATTATCTGCCGGAGTGCGAGTTTATTGCGCCCGAAAATCAGCAGTTCAAGGCATGGCAGATAGACGGTACGGAGTATCCGGTGAACGCCCCCGTGACCGTCACCGCTGACATCACAGTCAAGGCGCTGTGGGAGGACGCGCCGCCCGCCCATGAGCACCGCTACGGCGACTGGCGCAAGGACGGCACGAGCCACTGGCACGAATGCACCGACGATGACTGCCCGGATAGAGAAGAAAGCATCAAGGACAAGGCCGCGCACGTCTACACCGATGACGCGGATACGACCTGCGACACCTGCGGCTACGAGCGCACGATCACGCCGCCCGCCCATGAGCACCGCTACGGCGATTGGCGCAAGGACGGCACGAGCCACTGGCACGAATGCACGGATGCTGACTGCCCGAATAGAGAAGAAAGCATCAAGGACAAAGCCGCTCACGTCTACACCGATGACGCGGATACGACCTGCGACACTTGCGGTTACGAGCGCACCATCACGCCGCCCGCCCATGAACACATCGTCACCTTTGACGGCAACGGCGGTACGTCCTCTGTCGGCAGCATGACCACCACCAACCAGAAGCTGACCTCTCTGCCCAGCGCCTCCCGAAGCGGCAGTTACAGCTTCGACGGCTGGTACACCGAAAAGAGCGGCGGCACAAAGATCACGACGGATACCGTATTCCATGCAAATACCACCGTCTACGCTCACTGGACCTACACCGGCGGCGGTGGTGGCGGCTACAATCCGCCCGTCACCTACTACACGCTGCGCTTTGAAACAGGCGGCGGCAGTGATATTCCCAGCGTGCGGGAAACGTACAATACCTACATTGACCTGACAAAGTACGTCCCCACCTGGCGCGGGCATACCTTTATCGGCTGGTACACCGAACGCAGCCTGACAAACAAGGTTTCCGGTGTTTATCTGACGAAGGATATGACCGTGTATGCAGGCTGGCGCGTGGACGAAAATCCGGGCACAGGCGTGAATCCCTTTACCGATGTTTCCGAAAAGGACTGGTTCTACGGCGATGTGATGTTCGTCTACGAAAACGGCCTGATGCTCGGCACGAGCAAGACCCTGTTCAGTCCGCATGGGACGACGACGCGCGGCATGATGGCGACCATTCTCTGGCGCATGGAAGGCAGCCCCGCGCCGAAGGGCAAAAACAGCTTTACCGATGTGGAGGCCGGAAAGTGGTACGCTGACGCGATCACATGGACGGCGGAGAACGGCATTTTCGCGGGCTACGGCAAAGACAAATTTGGCCCGGACGATCCCATCACCCGCGAACAGCTTGCAGCCATCTTCTACCGCTACGCAGACTACAAGGGCTACGATCTGACCGTCAAGGGAAATCTGGACAAGTTCAGGGACGCAGACAAGATCACGGATTACGCAAAGACGGCGATGCAATGGGCGGTCGGCAGCGGTCTTGTGAAGGGAAAATCCGGCAATCTGCTTGACCCGCAGGGCACGGCGACCCGCGCTGAGATCGCCGCCATGCTCCACCGCTTCATTGAGAAGTATGAGCTGGTGCAGGGCAAGGCTCCCGGCGGCCTGATGGGCTGGATCGACCCGAAGCGGCTGCAAATCCCAAAGACCGGCGACAGCAGCGTGTTAGGCTTGTGGGGGTTCTCCCTCTGTACATCTCTTGCCGGATGCCTTGCGCTGACCACATGGCAGATCAGGCGGCGGCGTGAGGAAGAAGCGCTGCAAATCATCGAAAAGTAAACAGGCTCACCTTTAGGGGCGCGGGCAAATAGACCCGCGCCCCTTTCGCTATCTTCCCAGAAAAAGACGGCTATTCTTTTGAAGAATAGCCGTCCTGCTTTTTCGCTTGATGTGTATGCACCTGAAATCATTTCTCAAACAGGTACAGGAGATACCCGTACCCCTCGGCCTCCATTTTTTCATAATCGTATTCCTTTCTTGTTAGAGTTTTGATTACATTGTATGTGTAGGCGACTTGATAACGAGCAGTAACATATACCTGGAGTGAGCGGGATATCTGGGAGCAGTCCAGAAAGATTATTAACCACTGGAACCGGATGTGATGCGATCTTATGGGTGAGCAGAGGGGCAAGGCTCCTCTGCTCACCGTGGACCTCACGTCCGTGACGGTGAAGCTAAATCTCCGTGAGAGCGGGGCTCGTTTTCCGTGCAAGTGGAGCTCTGTACTCGAAATTTACAGCAGATATGGGAGCGTACCTCCAGAGCATTGACGAGTGGATGCGCAGACGTATCCGCATGGTGTTTTGGAACCTTTGGAAGAAGCGGAAAAGAGTTCGCACAAGATGGAGAAACCTGCTGAAACCGGGAATCTCCAATAGAAATGCGGGCATCCTTGCCAATTCCAGAAAGGGGTACTGGCGGATAGCATCCAGCCCTATACTGCAAACAGCCCTCTCAAACCAAAGGCGTGAGAAGGCTGAATTCCAGTTCTTTTATTCTTACTACCGCAAGTCTGTAGCGGCATAAACAGGGGAGGAGCCGTGTACCAGACCGGTACGCACGGTTCTGTGGGAGGTCGGCTGGCCAACTGATGGTCAGCCTCCTACCCTATTGGCAGCAACGCGCAGTCCTTAGCCGAGCGCGGAGTTTCCGCTATCCGGATTTGGACGCCAACCGTCCATAAGCTGTATTTATTCTCTCTTCTTTCTTATTTTTATTGATAACATAAATGATACAAATTCTATTACAAGAATGCCTCCCAAGCACAACATAACAATAGTCTGAGGAGTGAGCGCAATCGTTGATAGCTTAATACCGGTTTTTTTCATGATAAGTGTTCCAACGGTTGGAAGAATGGCAACAATCACTAATAACACCATGCGACTTTTACTAGCCCCAAACTTGTATGTAGCCGGAATCATAATTGCGTTGTATAAAACACATATGCAAAAGCTCACACCAGAATATGCAATTACCTCATCCCATCCTTTTGTTAAATTGGGTAATCCATAAGCAAACAGTACTCCGAAGAGAAACACAAAACCCGCCGAAATAATTCCCAACAATAGTGATAGGAGATATTTACTTGCCACTTCGGCATACTTGGATAACGGCATTGCAAAAACCATCTTCTTCCAGTTGCTTTTTTCATCAAGAGCCATTGTAGCTGCGATCTGCGTAGAAAGAATCATAGCTAACAGGAAAGATAGCATGGGAAAGAGCATCTCCAGATTCTGAGTTGCTGGGATGATTACTATTAAAAAAGCAAGCAAATATACCGCACTAAGGTTTTTTAAAATCAAATATATGTCTTTTTTTATCAATCCAATCATTTCTTTTCTCTCCCTTTTATATACAGCAGCATTATATCGTCAATAGTCGGCACATTTCCTTTGAGTACTGTTTTTTCCTTTTCCAACAAGTAGTGTGTGTTATTAAACTCACTATATTTCGCGACCACAGCGGATTCATCCGACATAGTGGTGCTCGTGTCAGAACAGGTATATAGAATGAATCTCTTCCTGAGATTTTCAATTTCTTCTTCGAATATTAGCTCGCCTTCATGTAAGAACGCAACTCTATCCGCGATTTTGTCAAGGTCACTCGTGATATGCGTTGAGAAAAAGACCGCATTTGATGTTTCTGCAACATAATCTTTAAGGATGTGCAAGATATCATCCCTAACAACAGGGTCAAGACCTGAAGTAATCTCATCCAGAACAAGTAGTTTAGGAGTATGTGCTAATGCTGTCGCAAGCATCATTTTGCTTTTCATTCCTTTTGACATTTCCGAAATCTTTTTTGATGGATCAACGTCAAACTGCTTTAAATAACCATTGTATCGATGGCTATCCCACTTATTGTAAACATGTTTCAAAACATTACCTATTTCGACACTTGATAGGCAAGAGTGATAACAGCACTCATCTATCACGAAGCCGAGGTTATCTTTGGTGTTCTGTATATTACTTCCTTTATTTGAACATCCAAAAAACTCTATCGCTCCGGAATCCGGATTGATCTGATCTAAAACCAAACTAATCAAAGTGGTTTTTCCGGCCCCGTTTTTCCCCACAAGGCCAACTATCTCCCCCTCTGGCACACATATATCGATGTCCTTTAATGCAAAGGATGTGTTAGGGTAAGTCTTATTTATTTTTTTGATCTCTAAAACATTACTCATATATCTAATACCATCCTTACTTTAAATTGGGAAATGCTTTTTTACAGCTTCTGGAACAGTCTCTTTATACCAAGCACAATCGTCTTTAACCTCTTGAGCTTTTAAAAAACCTCTCAATAAGCACCCATGGCAAAAGGGAACATAAACGCATTCTTTACAAGTGGCGCTATCGATATGTGGCAAGCTGATATCCGAGAAGGCATAAAGAAAATCTGTGTTATCATCATAGATTTCCTTAATCGTTTTCTCGAAAACATTACCTATGTTCAGCTTAAAGTAATTTCCCGTATCCATGGTACATAGCTTTACATCACCATTGGAACGAATACTACACTGAGAAGTCAGCGCTCCACATTTATCTCTTTTCCATTCATCTGCAGTGCTTTTACCTTTGATAAAACCTGGGTACATATCGTTTATAGTTTCAAACATTTCGTTGAATTCCAGCAATTCTTTTTCGTTAAGAAATAGCAATTCTTGATTACTATTTGCTCTTCCCAAATCAACTGTAGCAGAAGGAGCAAAAAGATTTGCGCCGTGCTGATGCGACCAACTCGCGATGTCAACAAATTCTTGGAAATTCAAAGGTGTAATGATGCTGCAAACCCTAACTTGAACACCTGCAGCAATCAACACATCAATATTATGCATTACTTTGGGAAGCGTTCCCTTTGTGCCGGTAAACCAGTCGAAGTATTCTGTATTTAAACTGTGAAGATCCACTTGTACGAAACAGCGATCTTTATATTTCGACATCACTTTTATGATGTCGTCTGAAATTATAGCTCCATTGGTAAGTATCATCACCGATTGAATTCCACAGTTGATTGCCGTCTCTATCGCTGTTGCAGTGTGAGGATAAACGGAAACATCTCCTCCAGTTAGCTCAACCGTCAACACACCAATTTCTTTTAATGATGTAAAGAGTGGCTGAAGCATTTCATTTGGAATCTCGTGTTCGTTTTCTGGTTTGAATGACCCGTAACAATGCTTGCATCTAAAATTGCACTTGTCTGTCAATTCAATGCTGACTACAGTAGGATAGATACTCTTGTAATCAGTGAACTGTACCGGAAACAGGGTGGGTTCTTCTATTTCTTTTACAGAAAAACCATATAATGATTCAAGTTTATCAAAATAGGATTGTACAGTCTGACGCACATGCGTTTCATCGTCGCTGTACTTTTTTGAAAAATAAGCCACTATCTCACCGAATGTTCGAGTGCCATCAAGACAAGCGATTATTTCTGCAGCAACACTATTGATTTTATATCTTTTCCCACCGGTAAGACGTTCTTTTTCGTTCTGTTCTGGTGATTGCAGAACAAATAACTCTCGGTCTCTTGATTCATATCTTTGAATGATGACCGATGGGGCAATGTATAGGTATTTATCCATAATTATCCTCTTTCTAAAACGCTGTTTTTAAATAGTAGCAGTGCAGCAAGCTGGTGGCATATCAGATTTGGTCTATTTTGTGTAGAGCACTAAATATTTCCGCCAGATGCGACAGAAAGGCTGGATGCCAAGCTAATCAGTGCTGCCGTAGCGGTACAAAGCACGCAAGCTGCGCAACCAATGCATCCATAACACTCAATATCCATTGGTGTAATATCAGGATTTCCCATTATCATTTCCTCCTTTCCTAAGTGATTATTAAAGATTTCCCTAGCAAATTTCTACATTCATTCATCAATGCCACCAGCTTGCTACGCGATGGAATGCTAAAGAAATCCTTATTACATCTAAAACAAAGAGCCGATAAATCCATTTTCATGGAACTTATCGGCTCTGCGTCGAAGCGTCTGGCTCTCTAACTGTTGTAATATGGTTGTCCTTTACATTGATAATGACCTCTTTCTTGCATTTAGGACAAAACAGCGGGAAGTTCATCAACTCTGTATCGTCCCTTATCATGACGCGGGTTTTGTTACCGCATATTGGACATAATATCCATCTTTGTGTATTCATAATATTAGCCCTTAAAAAGTATTTCTCAACATAACTGCCGCACCCCACGACACGGTTGCTACTATTAGCAGCAATAATGCTCGTTTCAAAGAATAGTTAAATACTCTGCTGGGGCAGTTTCTATCATAGCAAATCATAATTCTGTCGCCTACAATGCTGCCCATTGGAACAAGTACCCTGTTTTCTGCTACTCTCATTTTCCCATCAACTTTGTAAGATATAGTTGCCCATTTGGAATTATAGACCTTCATTGTTTCAGCGCATACTGTTGTCGCATCAACAATAGTGCCTTCTGTAAGACAACCTCTTTTCCTAAACTTGATATATTTTGTGAAATCGGCAATGGATGCTATCAAAAGCCCAGTGCCAATAGTGATAAGCATTAAAAACATATCCTAACACCTCCGAAGCAGTAATCCATACTCTCAAGCACCTAAAGATCCTTCTTTATGAAGATTTTTATAGAAAGGCGCAATGAAATTAGATACGATATAACGCTTAATACAATTAGCGTGATTCCAATAAAGATAGGCGAGAGTGTTCCAATAGTAGGAAAATCAGCAAACCGGCTAAAGCCACTTGCTGTGCGTAATGCAAACAGCGCTCCAGATGAAGCCAAAATAATTATCGAAGCAAAAAACCATTTCGTCTGCTTTGCACCGTACTTAATTTCTAAAGGTAAGTAAAACGATGTTAGCAATACAATCAAAAACCAAGCACAGGCACTTTCTTTAAGGCCACTTACTTTAATAGGGGCAATGAGCCGGAAAACAATTCCATTAATCACAAAGCATCCACAAAATAATGCCAAAAACTCAATGTATTTCGCACAAACTATACTTCTGCGGCGATATGGTGTAGCGCATAATACCGCGTACGCTTCAGGAAAACGCGCCTCTTCTGATGAAATTGCTTGTCCTATGATACTTATCGCTAATACTGACATAAAGAGGAATGAAAATCCACTTTCAATGTGGGAATTCATAAAAGCGAAAAAGAAAGGGACAAATGTTAATACAAAGCAACTCATCAAAAATATCCTTTTTATAATCAAGATGTCTTTTTTTATTAGATTAAGCATTAGCACGCCTCCATAGATAAGCCCTCATTATTTCCGAAACTGTTGATCTCTCAACAGCCATATTAGCGCAAAAAGGCTTAATGCTATTGTAGTCATTGCAAATCCCTGTAAAGCCATAGTTGCCAATATCAACTTTTAAGAATTCTTCATTTGGAATTTGTTTGAGCATAGAAAAGGTTCCTTTAATACGCCTATGTCTCTCCAGAAGTAAATCTTTTTCTTCGTGAAAAACCAGGCTTCCATCATCAATCAAAATCAAGTCATCAACAACAGGTGATATATCCATCCCATCTTGCGAAGAAATAAGGATGCCGCGCCGCTCCGTCTTTACAAAATCTCTTAAGATGGCTAATACCTTCCCACAACCCACTGAATCCACACCGCGGAATGGCTCGTCTAAGATTAGAACATCCGAATCATGAGCAACTGCTATGGCGATTGATAGTAATACTCTTTCCTGTCTTGACATGGTCGATAATCGTTGCTTTTCAGAGCAATCTCTCCCTTTCCATCGCGCCCAGTATTCCTGAAAGACGGTTTCATTCCAGTTTGAGTAAGCTCCAGAGATGATTTTCTTAGTCTCGCGGATTGTCAGACCGTCATAAAATTCATTGCCAGACAATATAGTACCAACTCTATTCATAACACTATAATTCTTATCGTTGATATTCTCGCCCCAAAACTCCACTTTCCCAGAATCTCGTTGAATCAAATTAATTAAGCATTTGATAATGGTGCTTTTTCCTGATCCATCAATGCCAATTAAACCCGTAATGCACCCTTCTGAAACATGAAATGCAATGTCGTGTAGCTGAAAGGACCGAAAAGTTTTTTTTAACTTTTCAACTTCAATAATGGTACTCACGCTATAGGTCCTCCTCAAACAATAACTCTATGATTTCTATTATTTCCCTCTTGGGAATATCAAAAGTCTTTGCTTCAACAACGACTTGCTGCAGTTTTGTCTCAATCATGTGCCTTTTTGACTCCATGATTAACTCAGAATTAGCCATAGCAACAAAAGTGCCTTTGCCCATACGGCTATTAAGATATCCTTCCGTTTCTAATTCATTGTACACTCGTCTAATCGTAAGCACACTCACCTGCAAATCGTCTGCTAAATTTCGAATAGATGGTAATAAATCCCCTTCCTGTAGTGTTCCTTTTAGAATTGCCTGTTTTATCTGATTCTTGATCTGTTGATAAAACGGCAGTTCTGATGAATTTGAAAGAATAATATCCACGTTCATTCCCTCACAAGTAAAGTGTATCAAGTACATACACAGTATATACAGAATACACTTGATTGTCAACCTTCTCTTTGAAATATATTATGAATGCAAGCTGCATCCTTGACCTGGCGGATTATCTGAAAGTCGTCAATAGATATTGATATTTTCAGTTGTAAATCAATTCATGCTTTATGATTTCTTCAGCCTGCGCTTTGCAGGCGTTCATAAGGCCCACCCACTTAAAGGGATCAGATGCCTTTAATTCTTCGGTTGCCCCGGCACTCTTTGCAAGTTCCGGTATAATTAGCTCCATCCTGCTTCGAGCTGCGGCGTCGATCTCCGCACAATGCTTATGCAGCTTCTCGCTGGCGACAAGGGCGATATAGAGATCAGAGCGGTATTGCTCCAGATATGCCTTGTGTAAAAGGGGCTGTTGTATAATTCGATTTTGCAAAAAATGCCCGTTTCAAAAATTAGAAATGGCGGTGGAAATCACGAAATAATCGTGGTTTCCACCGCTAAAATATTAGGCTGCTTTTCCAAAAAGGCTATTTTGCAACAGCCCCTTCCTTTTTTCCTTCTGGTTGCTGTTATCAATAATTCTTCTCATGATATTTACGCTCCTTTTTTGGGTTCTGCTTTAGGCAAAAGGCAAACCGGAACAAATATTCCTTTTGCCATGTCTTCCTTGCGGATCGCCTCATTTTTTGCTTCCATTCTGAGGCGTCTTTCTTCTTTTGTTCTATTTTCATATTCCTTATCTTTTACATTCATGTCGGTGCCTCCTTCGGCCTAAGCCGTACTATTATGTGGTTCCTACGCTGTGTCCAGAGCAACTTCAGTCTCTAATTTCAGGCAACGAAAGAAACCTCGTCTTCTGTTGGTGTTGTATCATTTTCCCGCTGGCTTTCCACCCGGAACTATGCTTACAATACAGCCGATTTTCGCTTCATGACGCTCCGGTAAGTGGTCGTGTTTCTTTAGATTCCGGGTCCTGCCCTGTACCTGAAGCATAAAAACGCAGCTGTAGAAAGTTGCCTCTCTACAGCCGCGCTGCACTTTGTCAACGCTTCAGCAGCGTCTTCAGATCCTCCTCCGGGGTGGTGATTGGAGCAATATTGAAGTTCTCCACGAGATAGTTCAGCACATTGGGAGAGATAAACGCCGGCAGGGTGGGGCCGAGACGGATATTTTTGATACCCAGGTGCAGCAGCGTCAGCAAAATGCACACTGCCTTCTGCTCATACCACGAGAGCACCAGAGACAGGGGCAGGTCGTTGACCCCGCAGCCAAAGGCGTCCGCCAAGGCCAGCGCGATCTTCACAGCTCCGTAGGCGTCGTTGCACTGTCCTACATCCATCAGCCGCGGCAGCCCGCCAATGGTACCAAGATCCAGGTCGTTGAAGCGGTATTTTCCGCAGGCCAGCGTCAGCACCACAGTGTCGGCAGGCGTCTGCTTGACAAACTCAGTATAGTAGTTCCGTCCGGGACGGGCTCCGTCGCAGCCGCCCACCAGGAAAAAGTGCCGGATCGCGCCGCTTTTTACCGCACCGATTACCTGCTCCGCCGTGCTCAGCACCGCGCCGTGGCCAAAGCCGGTCATGACCGTGCCGCCGCCGTTGATGCCGGTGAACGGCTTGTCCTCGTTGTAGCCGCCAAGCTCCAATGCCTTTTCGATGACAGGGGTGAAGTCCTTGTCCTCACCGATGTGGGTGATTTCGGGATAGGATACCACCGCCGTGGTGAACACACGGTCGGCGTAGCTCGCCCGTGGAGGCATCAGGCAGTTTGTGGTGAACAGCACCGGCGCGGGGATGTCGGCAAACTCCTTCTGCTGGTTCTGCCACGCCGTGCCGAAGTTGCCCTTGAGGTGTGGGTATTTCTTCAGCTCCGGATAGCCGTGGGCTGGCAGCATTTCGCCGTGCGTGTAGATATTCACGCTCTTGCCCGCCGTCTGCTCCAGCAGCAGCTTCAGGTCGTGGAGATCATGGCCGGTGATGACGATGAACGGCCCCTTCTCCACCGTCAGCGGGACGGTCACGGGCGCGGGCGTGCCGTAGGTCTCGGTGTTGGCCTTATCCAGCAGCGCCATGCACTGGAGGTTCTTCTCGCCCACCTCCATCACGATGGGCAGCAGCTCGTCCATGCCCCAGTCCTCGCCCACGGCAAACAGCGCCTTGGCAAAGAAGCGGTTCACAGCGTCGTCCGTATAGCCCAGCACCATGGCGTGATAGGCGTACGCCGCCATGCCACGCACACCAAAAAGGATCAGAGATTTTAGACTGCGCACATCCTCCTGTGCGCTCCAAAGCAGGTGCATGTCATAGTCGTCGTTCCGCCCACAGCGAGAGGTGCAGCTATAGCAGTTGGGCACCAGCCGTGCCTTTTCCGCATGTATCCGGTCAATCAAATCCCGGATAGTCTTTTCGTTAAAGTTCACATTGGTGACGGTGGTGAACAAGCCCTCGATCATCAGCCGCCAAGTCCCCTCATTCGTATCCGGGGCATTATCTACCGCACGGGACAGTCCAACCAGAGCGCCAGTCAGTTGATCCTGAAGCTCCGCCACCTCAGTGGTTTTGCCGCAGACGCCGGCTTTTCCGGTACAACCGGCGCAGCCTGCTGTCTGCTCGCACTGAAAACAAAACATCCTGTTATCCATTGTCGTTCGTCTCCTTCTGCTTTTTAGTTCAGAACCTGCATCTCCGGGTTCTTCTCTCCGAATTTCTCGCGCAGCGCACTGCAGATATCCTCCCGGGACTTGCCCTGCTTCTCACCGTTTTTAATGAGCTTGT
>ERZ857965.2954-NODE-2954-length-13508-cov-2.844942_pt1 | contig 13508 bp, 12 predicted proteins | sample MGYA00519758_ERZ857965 | MGnify/ENA primary metagenome ERZ857965 (study PRJEB31778, sample SAMEA3449381) | human gut metagenome | biome: human gut; feature: human-associated habitat; material: faeces | place: United Kingdom | collected 2010/2012 ...
TGGAGTACAAGCGGTTCAAACTACTGGCCGAGATGCTCCGCAAACAGGAGGAATCCGGTTTGCGGACAATGGAAAAACCGCAGGAGGATCTTGCGGCATATACAGGAGAGCCGGACGAGTATCTCAGCCTCGATATCGAAAAGTTCAAAACGGCTTTCGAGCAGTTTCTGCGGCGCAAAAAAAAGCTGGAAGAGATACGGGAGCACCACAGAAGATCAGAAAAGCAGCGGTTGACCCAGGAGCATAGAATGGACGATATCCAGGAATTTTTCCGCAGTGATCCGAAGCGGAAAGCGGATTTCCGGGAACTGATCCATAAACGCGATGACAAATACGATGTTGCCGTGACATTTGCTTCTGTACTGGAAATGATGAAGCAGCGTCGCGTGGATGCAGAGCAGAAGTATTTGTTTGGAGACATCACCGTTACAGCAGCGGAAGAACTCTTTGCAGAAGATGGGAGCACGGAGCCGGAAGCGGCTGGAGATGCCGGGAGCATGAGAACGGGAATCGCCGGGGATGCCGGAGATGCTGGGAACACCGGAAAAGGAGAGGAGTAAACCATGGCAGGAAAGAAAACCATAAAATCTGCAATCGAATCCATGATGTTCGTATGGGGCGAACCGCTTGATATCAAGGAGGCGGCTGAAGTTTTTAATATGGATAAGAAAGAGATCTATCCGTATTTTAAGGAATTGCAGGAAGAGTATGAACAAGAAGGCCGCGGGATCGTTATCCGTGAGGTAAACAAGTGCTTTCAGTTTGTGACCCGGGCGGAGAACATAGATTATATAGAACGGCTTTGCACGCCGGTGAAACATAAAAAATTATCGCAGTCGGCGCTGGAAGTGCTGGCGATCGTAGCGTACAAACAGCCGGTGACAAAAGGTGAGATCGAATCGATCCGCGGGATCCGATGCGACCGCGTGCTGGAAGGCCTGGGCAAGAAAAAACTGGTGGCGGAAGTCGGCAGATCCGATGCTGTCGGACGCCCGATCCTGTATGGGACCACCGATGAATTTCTGAAGCAGTTCGGGTTCAGTACTCTCAAGGAGCTGCCGGATATCGTGGATATCGAGGGGGCGCTCGATGAGGAAAACGGCGAAAACGATATGCTTTACAGCCAGCAGATCTCCATCGATCTGTCGCAGGCAGAACCGGATCGCACAGACAAATAAATGGAATATCAGTCCTCTCTGTCGCGTAATATGACAGAGAGGATTTTTTATGGAATTTTTGAAAAAGGGAAAGAAAACTATTGCGATCATCATGACTCTGGTAGTCGTTTTGACGGGCATGTATATCTGTGCGCAAAGGCATGGCGATGTGATGTGGACCAGTGCACCGGACTTTGCCATATCAGCGGGACAGGCGATTTTGGTCGATGGGGATACAGGGAGAGTTTTGTATGAAAAAGCTGCCGATCAGCGAGCGTATCCTGCCAGTACCACAAAGATCATGACAGCGCTGCTGACCCTGGAGATCCTGGAGAAGTATGACAGTCCTCTCGACCAGAAGGTTGAGATCCCGGCGGAAGCAGAGGGGGTGGAAGGGTCGTCTCTGTACCTGAAAGCCGGTGAGAAAATCTCTATAGAGGACTTGTTATACGGTATGATGCTGGTGTCTGGAAACGATTCGGCTGTTGCGCTTTCCTGCATTATTGGCGGAACACAGCAGCACTTTATAGAAATGATGAACAGGAGAGCGGATGCTATTGGCTGCACCGGCACGCATTTCACCAATCCCAACGGGTTGTTTGATGAAGATCATTATACCACGGCGCGGGATCTGGCAAATATCACGCGTACTGCCATGAAAAACAAGACCTTTAGCAGGATCGTAGCTGCAAAGGAGTGGAATGCAGATCGCCCCGGGAGCACGTACCGGCATTTTGTCAACAAGAACAAGACTGTTCGTCAGTTTGATGGGGGTAACGGGGTCAAGATCGGCTATACCAAGGCTTCCGGGCGAACCCTTGCGGCTTCTGCTACCCGAGATGGAAAGAACGTCATCTGTGTTGTCATGAGTGCGCCCAACTGGTTCCAGGATGCTTACCGGCTGATGGAATACGGTTTTGATGTGCTGTGATCGCATCTTGCTCATCTTGCTTATCTCGCGCATCTTGCGATGTGTTTTCGCTTGTAGAGTTCCGATTTACCCCGGCTTTGACCGAAACCTCCTTCGCTGCATATGCTAATGGCAAAGGAGGCAAATCATGACGTATTTTAATCCAATCTGTGCTGACGTCGGCACACGGAACTGCCCCTGCCCGCTGGCAGAAACCGGGGATTGCCTGGTATGCAGCAGATTGTCAGGCGCACGGGAATGCAGCTGCAGGTGGGCAGGCGTCTGCGTTTATAATGAATATATGCAAAACGGGAGCATGGTGCGAACAAAAAGGAAGGCTCGGAGCACCGGAATCCTGCAAAGGCTCCGGCAAGGCGATGATCTGCTTATGCTGCAGCTTCGTGTTCCGCGAGGTTTTGCTCTGGAAGCATCCCGGCCGGGTTCTTTTTTATTTCTGAAACCACCTGGAGCACCGGAGATGACCAGCGTTCCCGTCTCTGTCATGGCAGCGGATGTGGAGCACGAAAGCCTCTGGGTCATCCTCAAGATCATTTCTGCAAAGACGAAAGCCCTTGCTGCCTGTGAGGATTTTCTGGAAATGAGAGGTATTTATCGCAGTGGTCTGCTGGGCAAAGGTGTTGCCGGGATGCTGGATCTGCATGATCCGGGGATTTCTGTCCGAAAGCGCTGGCTTATTTTGACCAAAGGAGTGGGATTCGCTCCGGCAGTGAATCTGATCCGGTGGGCCGCGGGCCGGATCGATATTCATGTGATCGCTGATCCGGAAAAGGTCGGCGATGATGTGATCCGCCAGCAGTTTCGCGCCTGGCGGCTGGAGGGTCACAGGAGTGAGGGCGGGCGCTTTCGTCTGGAGTTTCAGTCGCTGGCGAAGCTGCTGGAGCAACCCGCGGCAGCTTCGCCTTTGCAGCAAACCGACTCGATTACCACTGCCCTGCACACGTCCGACTCGCACGACCCTGATCTGAACGCGCCTTGCCTGCAGCAAACCGACTACGACCGAATTTTCCTGCTTGCATCCGACTATTACATCAAACGCCTGTCGGCTGTGATGAAAATCCCGCCGGAGAAACTGGTCTTCTGCAATAACTTCCATCTGTGCTGCGGAGAAGGGATCTGCGGCGCCTGCGGTCATGTGGACGTTAAGGGAAATCTCCGCAAGATGTGTAAATGCCGGGAATTTTCTGCCCTGGATCTTTTACTTCCCGAGTAACATGATATTTCGATCGCGCACCATTTTAGCTTCTACCTTAGCCGCTACATCTCAAAAGCGTTTCAGTCAGTCTTGTAGTCAGCCTGCCACTCAACTGACTGAAACAGACTGAGACTGACTGAAACAGACTGCCTGTGCATCAAACGCCCGTTTATCCGAGATAAAAAATCTCAACTTGCCCTTGACATTTTCCTTCTTGAGAAATATAATACCACCAAGAACAATTTCAAAAATACAAACCGATGATTAAGAGTAGTAACTCGGGCATAGACCTCGAAGAGAGCCGCAGATGGTGGGATTGCGGCAGGAAAATCCGGAGTGAATGGACTTATGAGGGCAGACGAACCGCTCGCCGCAACAGGCATTATCGCCGCAGCAGGCATTATCGCCGCAGCAGGCATTACCCCTGCAGCAGACATTATCGCTGAAAGCCGCGCGAGCCAAGTAGAAACTGACGGGATCTCCGCCTGTAACAAAGGGAGCGCGTATCGAAAGCTGTACGTAGAACGAAGGGGCATTTCCCCGGGTGGCATAGCAGAAGTATAACTTCTGTCCTGAGTTTTAAGGACAGAAGTTTTTTTATGAGCCGATTGTATTTTAGATACAGCGCGCGGCTCAAACGAAAGGAGCACCATCATGACAATCAAAGTACCACACAGATTATATTTAACCGAAGACCAGATCCCGCAGCAATGGTATAACCTGCGCGCTGATATGAAAGAGCAGGCAGCGCCGATGATCAATCCGGCAACCGGGAAACCGGCGGTAGTGGAAGACCTTTACCCGGTATTCTGCCAAGAACTGGCCCAGCAGGAAATGGACAACGAAACGAGATACTTCGACATCCCGGAAGAAGTCCGCGATATCTATAAGATCTATCGCCCGGCACCGCTTTGCAGAGCTTACAATCTGGAAAAAGCCCTGGACACGCCAGCGAAGATCTACTATAAATTCGAAGGAAACAACACCTCCGGCAGTCATAAGCTCAACTCCGCAGTAGCACAGGCTTACTACGCTAAAAAGGAAGGCCTTAAGGGTGTGACTACAGAAACCGGTGCAGGTCAGTGGGGAACAGCACTTTCCGAAGCATGTTCCTATTTTGGTCTCGACCTGCAGGTGTATATGGTCAAAGTTTCCTATAACCAGAAGCCGTTCCGTAAGGACATCATGAAGACGTTTGGCGCACAGGTCTTTGCATCTCCATCCGACCGGACGGAGGCAGGCAGAAAGATCCTGGCAGAAGACCCGGACAACAGCGGAAGCCTTGGATGCGCTATTTCAGAAGCTGTAGAAGTAGCAGTGACCAACGAAGGATACCGCTACGTGCTGGGCTCCGTGCTCAACCAGGTGCTCCTTCACCAGTCGATCATCGGCCTGGAATCCAAGATCGCCATGGAACAGCTGGACGAGTACCCGGACATCGTCATCGGATGTGCCGGCGGCGGTTCCAACCTGGGCGGCCTCATCGCGCCGTTCATGCAGGACAAACTGACCGGCAAAGCTGATCCGCGCATCATCGCTGTGGAACCGGCATCCTGTCCGTCCCTTACAAGAGGTGTTTATAAATATGACTTCTGCGACACGGGCAAGATCACGCCGATGGCTAAAATGTACACCCTGGGCTGCACCTTCAAGCCTTCTGCAAACCACGCCGGCGGCCTCCGCTACCACGGCATGTCCCCGATCCTTTCCAAGCTGTATGCAGACAAGTATATGGAAGCAGAATCCTACGAACAGACAAAAGTTTTCGAAGCGGCCGTTCAGTTCGCCAAGCTGGAAACGATCCTTCCGGCACCGGAATCTGCACACGCGATCCGCGGAGCCATTGACGAAGCACTGAAATGCAAAGAAACCGGCGAAACCAAGACGATCCTCTTCGGCCTGACGGGAACCGGCTATTTCGATATGACTGCTTATGCAGCTTACAACGAAGGCCGCATGAGCGACAGTGTTCCGACAGACGAAGAGCTGCAGCCGTCCATCGATGCGCTGCCGACTATCCCGGGGATCCAGGAGTAAGCTGATATCGACGTTGCTGATGCAGCGGACGGACTCGCAGATTCAGCATTAGCAATCGCATCACGTCGCGATCCTGCAAAATTTTCTGCTGAATTTCCTGCAAAGCTTCCTGCAAAGATTTCGCACAACAAAACGGGGCTGTCGCCCTAACGATCTTAAATCGTTAATGCGACAGCCCCTTCTTATATTGTTTATGACCTTAATGCTTCACATCTGCCAGCTTTGGATGCCCTTGCTTGGTTTGTGCAGCTCCGGCTCCTTTCAGCGTGAACACGATGACACTGGCAATGATGATGGCGCCACCGATAAACGTTCCCATGTCAGGGACTTCCCGCAGCATGATAAAACCGATGATGGCCGCGATCAGCGGATTGACGAACATGTAGTTGGTCACTTCGCTGGTGCGGTCTGCAATAGCGATCGCCTTGCTCCAGGACAGGTATGCCAGCGCGCTTGGGAATATGCTGAGATAGATCCCGCTCAGGTTAGCTGAAAGACCGGCATTCGCCATGTCGTGGATCAGATCCGGTAGGAATACCATCGTCTGGATCGCCCCGAATACGGCACTGTAGGTAACGACTTCCATAGCTGTGTAGCCCATTTCGGCGAACTTCCGGTTGAGGACGCTGTAGCCTGCAAATACGGACCCGCAAAGGAACATCCACAAGATACCAATGTTAATAGAAAGCACTCCATTCCATAGCAGGAGTACCGCCACACCGCCAAAAGCACATGCGATAGAGATCCAGCCGATCCAGTTGATCCGTTCGTGGTAAATAGTATAGAGCCCGATGGCGGTCAGGATCGGAGATGATGTGGTCACGATACTTCCGGTAGCTGATGTCAGTGTTGACAGGCCGATGTTGAAAAACATGAAATAAGCCGAAAATCCCAGTACCCCGGACAGGAAAAACCACAGCAGATCTTTCTTGCAGAACGGCTTTCGGATATGACAGATCTTTCCGATGATCAGCAGCACTATGGCTGAGATGCAGCACCGCTCGAAGCACAACGCCGAGGACGAAATAGCATCGCCCAGAAACCGCGTGAATGGAAACGCCGATCCCCACAGCAGGATCGTCAGAAATGCTAAACTGTGTGTCTTGATTTTGTTGTTCATAATACTTCCCTCATGTAAACATGGAAGCTGCAAAGAATGTCGCAGCCTCGTAGGTCAGAATGACCGGTACAAGTATAGTAACACAAAATGTAACTACTTTCATCAAAAATTCTGCAAATTTCGAAAATATTTTTTGCCAGGGGTGGTCGCCTTTGAGGATTTCCGCAAAGCTTCCTTTTATCATTTTGGTTGTCAAAATTTCCTGGGACTACTCCTGCAGCAGCCAGTCTGCTATATCATAAATTTCAATCCCTTCGTGACTGTATTTCGGATGTTTTGTCCGGGCAATGATCATCTTCGGATAGGCGTCACGTATCTGCAGAAGTGGGGACACTTCCCGCTCAAAAGTTTTTTCTTCGGAAATGTTATCACTCACCTGAATATAAATTTTTTCGCTGCCTCTTTGTGCGACAAAGTCGATTTCTTTCTGATACAGCTTTCCTACATAAACATCATATCCGCGGCGAAGCAGCTCGATGCATACTATATTTTCATAGACCCTGCCATAATCCATATTTCTGCTGCCGAGAATTGCATAGCGAATTCCGCTGTCACAGAGATAAAATTTTTCAGAGTTCGCAAGATACTTTTTTCCTCGAATATCGTAGCGTTTAATATCGTAAAATACAAAAGCATTGCACAGATATTTAATATATTTACTGACAGTTACATGATTTGTCGGAGTATCATTCGCCGCCAGCAGCTGACTGACCTTATTGGGAGACGTCAGATTGCTGATATTGTCCATGAGAAACTCGCTTAATCTTTGCAGAACCAAAGTGTCAGGCAGGGCATATTTTTGTACCAGATCCCTCGTTACAATGGTTTCGTAAACTTCTTTAATATAATTTGTCCGGTCTTTTTCTGTTCTGTATGCATAGGAACCAGCCAACCCGCCTTTTAGGGAATAATCGTCAAAAAGTTTGTCTTTATCCTGAACAGTATCGTTGTACTGGCAATATTCCTGGAAACTGAACGGAAACACGTGAATCTCAATATATCGGCCGGTAAAAAGAGTTGCTAAGTCAGCACTTAGCAGAAATGCATTGGAGCCTGTTACATAGATATCATATTTGTTTTTTGAGAACAGGCTGTTGATTGCCAGCTCAAAGTGCGGGCACATCTGAACTTCATCCACAAAAAGATAATTTTCTTTTCCCTCTTGATAGCGTTCTTCTACATAAGCGTGCAGGGCATGGTATTCTTTGATTTCTTCAAATGCCAGATCCATAAAGTCGATGAATATAATATTGATGTTTTCCAAATGACTTTTCAGATACTCAATATATGCCTGCATCAATTTTGATTTGCCGGAACGACGGATACCTGTAATGATTTTGATATCAGGAGTTCCGTTCAGTTGGATGATTCTATCAAGATATTTTTTTCTCGTAATAGTTTTCATATAGTTCACCACTTTCAAAAGTTAAATTTTTTTTATTTTTTGAAACTGTCTTATAACACGTATTATACTGCCTGTAAATAGTATATGCAAGCAGCCACTTTCAAAATCGTAAAATTTTTCATTTTTTGAAAGTGGATAAAATTGGTGATGGAAAATTCCGCAGTGCGAATACGGGTAGTTTGTAACGGGTTTCTTTGCGGTACAAATGTCTGAATCTTACCAATAATTTCGGATGCTCCGATAGTTGTTTACATTTTAACAACGGTGCATTATCATAAGAATTACAAGGATAAATGACTTCTATGGAGTATTAATGGAGATGAACATATGAGGATTTTCGACACATACGTGCAGAAATTAAAGTACAAGGTCCTGACTGAGCTGGCGCGCCAGACCTGGGTGGGAAATGATGCGTTTTCGGTGTTCAATGATATCGCAAACCAGGTAGTCAAGAAGGGCGAGCCGACCATGAGCTGCTGCATTTACAAGGACAGAGCTATCGTGGCGGAGAGGATCCGTATCGCACTGGGCGGCAAGAAGGAGGATCATAATGTGATCCAGGTCATCGACATTGCATGTGATGAATGCCCGGTGGCAGGACACGTGGTGACGGATCTTTGCAGAGGGTGCGTGGCGCATGCCTGTGTGGATGCGTGCAAACTGGGTGCTATCACCGTTGATTCCCATCAAAAAGCGGAAATCGACAAATCTAAGTGCGTGGAATGCGGTAAATGCGCCAAGAGCTGTCCGTACAGTGCCATTGCTAATTTCAAGCGACCATGCGAGAGAGCCTGCAAAGTGGACGCCATTTCCATGGCGCCGGACGGTGTAGCTCAGATCGACAGCGAGAAATGCATTGAGTGCGGAGCATGCGTGTACAAGTGTCCCTTCGGTGCGACTTTGGACGTGTCCAGTATCACCGACATCATCAAGACCATCGTGGACAGCGATAACAATAAAAACTATCATGTGCATGCCATCGTGGCACCGGCTATCGCAGGCCAGTTCCAGTACGCTAAGGCAGGACAGCTCATCTCGGCGATCCGTGAGCTGGGATTCTACGCGGTGGAAGAGGTGGCTCTGGGAGCAGACATCGTAGCGTACAAGGAGGCACAGGAACTGCAGGAAAAAGGATTTTTGACGTCCTCCTGCTGCCCGGCTTTTGTCAAATATATCAAGATGAAATTCCCGCAGCTGGCGGAGCATATTTCTCATAATCTTTCGCCGATGGCAGAGACAGGCAAGCTGATCAAGGAGCAGGATCCTGCTGCAAAGATCGTCTTCATCGGACCTTGCACGGCGAAAAAGGGCGAAGTCCGCAAGCCGGAGGTCCACCAGTATGTGGACTACGTCATGACTTTTGAGGAGCTGCAGGCTATGATCGACAGCAAAGATATCGCCGTGGATCAGCTGCCGGAAACAGAGCTCGATACTGCTACATATTACGGAAGAGTCTTTGCCCGCACAGGCGGTCTAAGTGAAGCGGTCACCGAGGCGGTGCGCGAACAGAAGGCTGCGGCAGAAGCTGCAAAGGCTGATGCCCCAGACGGTGCAGGCACTAGCGGGGCTGTGGCATCCGGCGAGGCTGGAGCTTCTGGCAAACCGGAGAACGGCGATGGGGCTTGTGATGGAGACAGCGCCGACAGTAAGCCGTTCGTGTTCGACCCGATCGTCTGCGACGGTATCGACAGCTGCAAAACTGCTCTCCTGCGTGCCAGCAAAGGGTTGCTGCCAAACAATTTCATCGAGGGCATGGTCTGCACCGACGGCTGCATTGGCGGAGCTGCCTGCCTGAGTCACGGCAACGCTGACAAACGCGCCATTGACAATTACGGCAAGAAAGCGACACATAAGGAGATCCGGGATGTGCTGTAGGGCACTGATCGAGCACCCTGCGTGCGCCGACAAGAGTTTATGATTTTTTCAGCGAGAAATCCTAAAAAATCATAGTAATTTCGAGTGACGAACTCACCAACGAACAGCACAACGGAAATCATAGTAAAAAACGTAAGATTTCATAACTGGAATAGAGAATCAGAACTCTGAGAGCTGAAATAATTAGCTTTCAGGGTTCTTTTTTCCAGAAAACGAACTCTTTGTTCCAAAATATTCTAAAAATCAACCTCGAAAAAAGGTGTTTATCTGACAAACTATGATTTAATCGACCTATTTTAACTCAAAAAGTGGAATTACAAATAATGGAATAACATGCCAGCGCTCAGTTCTTGACATGTGAGCGCCCAGTTCTTGACATGCCAGCGCCCAGTTCTCGAAATTCCGGTCTCCACCCCCAAACCGTAAACCCCAAACACACTCCCAAACCGCCGACACCAAACAGACACCAAACTACCCTCCCTCGCATATCCTAAACAGGATAGAGCGAAGGAGGGATTTTTTTGTATAAAGTGGTGATCATAGGCGGTGGCTGGTCCGGATGTGCTGCTGCGCTGGCGGCACGAAAAGCAGGGGCAGAGGTGACCTTGCTGGAAAAGACCGACATGCTGCTGGGGCTTGGGAATGTAGGCGGCATCATGAGAAACAACGGCAGATTCACAGCAGCCGAGGAAAATATCGCACTGGGAGCACGGGAACTCTTTGACATTACTGATCGGTGCTCTCGGCATGTCAATATTGATTTTCCGGGACATAAACATGCCAGTCTTTACGATGTGATGAAAGTGGAGCCAAATGTCCGAAGGCTTCTGCGGGAGAAGGGCGTGGACGTGCGGCTGATGGCACGGGCAGTAGATGTGGTGCTGCAAAAATCCGGGCGCGGGGCATGCGGTAGCGGCGATCGTGATCGCCGGATCAGCGGCATCGGGGATCCCAGCGAAACGCGCGACCGCAATACAGCGCCTTTTGACAATGGAGATATGCAGGATGCTGTCATCGAGAAACTGATCCTGGCGGGAAATCCGGCGGGTATCGGCGGTGATTCGGAACAAACCATCGAAGGAGACGTCTTCGTTGAAACCACTGGTTCTACTGAGCCGCCGGATTGGTAAGTGAAAAACAAATCAACTATAAGTGAATCTTACTTATCACAGCATATGTACAAAATGATATGGTTATGCCATATCATTTTTATTTGCAAGAATGAGAGGAAAAAAATGAATAAAGTAATTGCAATCGCCAATCAGAAAGGCGGAGTAGGAAAAACTACGACGGCAGCCAACTTGGGAGCAGGTCTGGTGAACAAAGGATATAAAGTATTGTTAATCGATGCGGACGCGCAGGGTAGTCTTACAGCATCCCTCGGATATTCGCAGCCGGATCAGCTGAATGTGACACTTTCAAATATATTGGAGATGCTGATTAAGGAAGAACCGATCACAAAAAAGTATGGTGTCTTAAAAACCGAAGACGGTATGGATCTTCTGCCATGTAATATTGAGCTGTCAGCGTTGGAGTTATCATTGGTCAGTGTATTGAATCGAGAAAATGTTGACAGCGTAAGAGATGATTATGATTACATCATCATCGACTGTATGCCGTCTTTAGGAATGATCACGATCAATGCGCTTGCGACAGCAGATAGCGTACTGATCCCGGTACAGACATCTTTTCTTCCGGTCAAGGGTCTGGAAATGCTGATCCGGACGATTAGCAAGGTAAAACGCCAGATCAATCCTGATTTGGAGATCGCAGGAATCCTTCCTACTATGTTTGATAACAGAACAAACTATGCTAAGGAAATCGAAGGGAAAATCCGCGAAATCTATGGATCACATGTAAAGGTGTATGATACACCTATTCCTGCATCGGTACGTGCCGCAGAACAGCCAGCAACAGGAGTAAGCATTTATAAGCATGATCCTAAAGGAAAAGTAGCTGCAGCATATCAGATCTTAGTAAACGAGGTGGTGGATGATGGTAGTAGGTAATGATAAACTTGCAAGCTTTGATGATCTGTTCGGGATCACGTCAGAGCCTGATACAAAAAGTGCTCAGATGATTTCAGTTGATAAGATCGTACCAAGTTCCAGAAATCCATTCAAGGTAGAGGAAAACAGTGAAATGGATCAGCTGGTCGCATCAATCAGAGAAAGCGGGATTTTGATGCCACTGATCCTCCGGGCGTCTGATGACAGTGACACATATGATCTGATTGCAGGTCACAGAAGACTTTTTGCTGCCAAACTTGCAGGACTCACAGAGGTTCCTGCAGATATCCGGGAGATGACAGATGAGGAAGCTGATATCATCATGGTTGATACGAATCTTAACCGGGAACATATTTCATTTTCTGAAAAAGCGTTTGCATATAAGATGAAATATGAGGCCATTAAAAAGAAAGTAGGGCGTAACTGGGACGAACAATCTAATGATGCACTGGGTACACCATTAAAACGAAGTGCGGAGCAAATTGCAGAAGAAATGGGTGTTTCTCCACGAACAATCAATAATTATTTACGTCTTACAGAATTGGTTCCGTATTTATTAGATATGGTCGATAAAAAAGAACTCACAATCAAATCAGGCGTTCAGATTTCTTATCTTGAAAAATCGGTACAGAATATTATTTGTGATTTCCTGCAAAGAGAACAGGCAGTTATAGATGAAGAGCAAGCCAAGATCCTTCGTAAATCTTTTGAAGGGGTAGATCAGATCGAGCTTGCTGAAATCTACCAGGCACTGGCAAAGCAAAGTGATTCAGTTCCCCGTCAGCCTAAATATAAGCCGGTATTCAGAGTCTCAAGTAAAGCCAGAAAAAAGTATTTCCCAGCTGAATACGATGAACATGATATCGAATCTGTTATCCAGGATCTTTTGGAAAGTTGGGCTAGAGAACATAATCCGGATTTTACAAAGGAGTAGATCAAATGAAGGTTTTTGAATTCAAACAGATAGAGTCTGGATCAAATTTTAGAATCGAAATAGACTACCATCATTACATGCAGAAACAGACAGCATGGCTAGATGGGGATATATTAGAAATGGGGGAAAAGCCGCTTGAATTAGTTAATGCGCGCCTATATGTTGATGACGAGCTTAAATATTCATCAAATGTTGTAAGCGGATATGATTTGAAATTATCCGAGGACATACGAACCATAAAAGGGTACAAAGTAAGGACTGTGCATGCTCTGAAATTGGCAATTATTAACCCTGAAGTATGGGAAAAATATGAAGAATGGCTCGAGGAAGTTATAAAAGATGGGACAGAACCAGAAGTAAAAGAATTCCAGAAGCGAGAAAAAGAAAAAGCAGCAGCTGAGGAGCTGGAATATGCCAAAGAGGTTGTAAGTCTCGCAGAAAGTCAAAAAGATATTCCTTCGAGAGAAGAAGCAAGAAGAAGGATGAAGTGGTGGAACGATACCTACAATGAAGGAGGCGAGGGATTCGTTCCAACGATCATAAACATAGAGCAGTATGAAAAAGCAAAGAATGTTATCGCACGGCATAAGGAAGATGAAATCCCTGTATTTCAGTCAAAAGGAATAGGTGATTATAAGATGGAAGATACAGTTCATGAGTCAAAAGATCTGGATCTGTAGCTTGAGGAAGGTGAGGATAATAGCCAATGAAAGCTATGACAGAAAGAGAGTTTTTAGCACAGAAAGGACTTGCAGATCCGGCAAGCGGCTGGTGTCTTGATAAGCTTAGATCAAATAAAGAACTACGGACAATCCAAGGTAGAAAGCGATATCGAAAGGAATCTGATG
>ERZ857965.2958-NODE-2958-length-13486-cov-19.903805_pt1 | contig 13486 bp, 10 predicted proteins | sample MGYA00519758_ERZ857965 | MGnify/ENA primary metagenome ERZ857965 (study PRJEB31778, sample SAMEA3449381) | human gut metagenome | biome: human gut; feature: human-associated habitat; material: faeces | place: United Kingdom | collected 2010/2012 ...
TTTTCAGATTATTTTCCTTTTTTATTTCAGAGAACTAGGTTCGGTGCCGTAAAAAGGAATCAAAACTGTATTAACAGTACAATATTAATATAATAGTGTCAATAATTAGTCCTCATACGAAACGCCTGCCGTAACTGAGGCATACTTCTTTCCGTATATATTTACCAAATCTCCACTTTTTTCCGGAGTACACTTTACACTGTATGGATCATAGGTCCTAACCACATGAATCTTCATCATTTCGTTGCAAACTGTACACCTAACATTCATATCGCACTCGGACCATTCTGGGGTGATTGTGGTTGGAACATAGGCGTATTCGGCAGGATGATGGGTTATACCGGTAACAACTCGTGTTTCCGTAGGCTTCGTATGTCCAGTTTCTTTTTTGTGTTTTTCATAATCAATAACACATTCTGGAAAATAAACCCATCCCTCTACTGGAGCTGTCCATACTCCATCACCATCAAGATCAGTCCATTCTTCTCCTTCTTTTGGTTTTTTATTCCACACACATGTTAAACAAACTGTTTTATCCTCCCATATTTTTTCATCCCAAGCCGGTTTAATTTCTTTGTATACATTTTCAACAACTGCATCATGTTTTACATAGTTCGTATCTTTTAACATTGTATGATCTTCTGCCAGAGGTGACCACTGATGCGTGTGAGCCGGAATTGTATCATCTGTCTTACCGTTATTATTTTCACCTGTATTGTCTGATTTTCCACTATTGGAACTATCCGGAGTTTTTGTTTCAATCTTTGTTTTTGTACATGTTCCATCCGCCTTGATCGTGAACTTGTAATTACCGGATTTTACTGTCTTGGCAGTCCTAATCATTGATCCGTTCTTATCTACATAGAAATATTTTCCGTGGATCTTTACCCGGTCATTCTTATATTTTGCAAGGCTCTGAGCTTTGAAGGCTCCACCTGACACTTTGTAGTATTTCTTTCCAGTCAGCTTTACAGATGCCGTACCGGTTTTTGAAACATAATAAGTATAAACCCCTGACACCTTTTTCCAACCGGATTTCAGTACAATCTTGCCTTTTGAATTAACAAAAAAAATCTTCTTTCCGATTGTTTTGGCTTTATTCTTATAGGAAGAAAGTGATTTTTTTACGAACTTCTTGCCGGAAAAATGATACCAGTATCCACCGGAAATCTTCTCGGTTACATATCCCTTTGAGCCGACATAATAGACATACTGCCCGTTCTGATTCTTCTTCCACCCGGTCTTTTTATCTGTTTTTCCGGATGCATTTTTGTAATAATACTTATTGTCATTTTTTTTGATCGTACAAGTAGTTGCCAAAAGTTCTGCCGCTTTCTTATCCGTCTTTTCATATGCTGAAATTGTTGCTGTATCATCTGCGGCAGCATATACCACCCCTGACATTGTGAAAATCAATGTAAATGTAATCAGCAGACTTAATAATTTCTTTATTCTCTTCATTCATTTAACCCCTTTCTCACTTTATGCGTATAATAATACCACTAATAAAAATGTAGCACAATATTTTATTTTTCTTTCTCAGACAATGTCGGATGCTGCATATAAAATATTTCCTTTTGCCTGTCTATCTCTGCTTTCAACTGCTCTTTTGTCGGCAAATATGTGAGATATTTTGACATAAAAAGCCTGTCATTATCATGCAATACTGAATACCTTGCTATATCCTCATCTGTTTCCGCACAAAGCAATATTCCAAGTGTAGGATTATCGCCCTCTTTACATTTTAGTTCATCATACATACGAACATACATATCAATCTGTCCTACATCCTGATGTGTAATTTTTCCCATTTTTAAATCAATAAGCACATAACATTTTAATTCAATATTATAGAAAACAAGATCTATAAAATAATCTTCTGTCTCAGTAACAATATGCTGCTGTCTGGCAACAAAAGCAAATCCCTTTCCCATCTCCATCAGGAAATCTCTGATATGTGTCAAAATTGCAGACTCCAAATCACTCTCAATATAAGAATCTTCATTTTTAAAGCCTAGAAACTCTGCAACAATGGGACTTTTTAGAAGTTCAAATTTATTTTTTTGACTTTCCGTTGTTTTCTGTATCATCTCTTTAATAACTGCATCTTTTTTAGGTGACTGCATTAGTCTGTAATAATATTGTGTACTGATATTTCTGTCTAAAGTTCTAACGCTCCAACCTTCTGTTGCTGCTTCGTTCATATACCATAACCTGGCATTTTCATCTGGCACACGTAAAAGTGCTCTAAAATGAGACCAATTTAGATTGTGAACACATGTGTTCACAATTTGCTCATCAGAAAAAGCAAGATAAAATTTACGAAAATATTGCAAATTTCTTTTTGAAAAACTTTTTCCATATTCCTTTGTAAGTTCATCTGCCAATGCCTCAATTAAAGCCTGACCATATTTTGCTCTTTCTTTTCCATCCTGCTCCTGCTCCACAATACGCTTACCAACATGCCAATAGGTGAGTACCATAGCCTTATTGGCTGCATTATAAGCTACTTCACGACCAGATGAAATAATTCCCTTTATATCGGCAATCACCTCCTGATAGTTCACAATATCATTTGGCATATTATCTAACCTCTCTTTCCAGTTTTATGCGGCACATACACAACAGCTTGTCTTAGTCCACCTGCCACCGTCGCTCCAATTTTGATTGTAACTTATTTTTCTATGCCTGACAACAGCTAAACCTCTCTCCATCTTTCTTGTCAGTCGCATTGCGTATTATATAAATTAATTTTGGTCGCAGCCCCCACACAAGGCGGGAACTGCGACGGCCGGCCCAAATTTTTTCCTTTATTTCTTCCCCCACTTTTCTGGTTTTCCTGTTACACCTCGGTGAGAATTTACAGATTGAGTTTTAAATTACCATGAGGTTTTCTTTATTACTCCACCACACACTTTCCTGCCTATTCCGTATTTAATAAAGGTATTTATTTGGTTTGATGAATACAAAATTACTTTTTATCTATTTTCCCATAAAATATAATCAAGGTGAAGAATTCAAATTCTTCACCTTGGTTGTTATTATTATTTTCAGATTATTTTCCTTTTTTATTTCAGAGAACTAGGTTCGGTGCCGTAAAAAATAATGTAAAAAGGAATCAAAACTATATTAATTACAACATATTGATATAATGGTGTCAATAATTGAACCCGTGAAGTCTTAAAAGATCAAGGTAACTCGTATCCGTTTCATTCATATAAGCATAACTTCCAACGTAAACCCTCTTGTTGTAAGGCTTTCCACCAACAACCGACCGAACCTTGCTACCACTGGTCGTAATCAAATCACCGCTTTTATCTGGAATGCACGCCCCAACAACCGCTGTACTCTCGGATAACGCCCCATTAACTACATGGATTGTCATTTCCTCGCCGCACACTGTACATCTCCGGTGTTCATCCCACTCGGACCATTCTGGGGTGATTGTGGTTGGAACATAGTCGTATTCGGCAGGAATAATCTCATATCCTATACAAATATCATAAGTTGCTGATTGACCATGTTGTGGATATTTTTCAGCATGTAACTTTTCCTCAACACTACCTCTTTTAAATGAACATTCCTTAAAATATATTTGTCCCTCTACCTGAGTTGTCCATATTCCATCTCCATCGAGATCTGTCCATTGTTCCCCATTTTGAGGCTTTTTGTTCCACACACAGTTGAGGCAAACATCTCGTTCCTCTTTTACTTCTTTCTTGTAAGCCGGTTTAATTTCAGTGTATATATTTTCCACTATTGCATCATGCTTTACATAGTTCGTATCTTTTAACATAGTATGATCTTCTGCCAAAGGCGACCACTGATGCGTGTGCGCCGGAATTGTATCATCTGTCTTACCAGTGTTATTTCCGTCTGATTTTCCACTATTGGAATTGTCAGGAGTTTTTGTTTCAATCTTTGTTTTTGTACATGTTCCGTCCGCCTTGATCGTGAACTTGTAATTACCGGATTTTACTGTCTTGGCAGTCCTAATCATTGATCCGTTCTTATCTACATAGAAATATTTTCCGTGGATCTTTACCCGGTCATTCTTATATTTTGCAAGGCTCTGAGCTTTGAAGGCTCCACCTGACACTTTGTAGTATTTCTTTCCAGTCAGCTTTACAGATGCCGTACCGGTTCCGGAAACATAATAAGTATAAACCCCTGACACTTTTTTCCAACCGGATTTCAGTACAATCTTTCCCTTTGAATTAACAAAAAAAATCTTCTTCCCGATTGTTTTGGTTTTATTCTTATAGGAAGAAAGTGATTTTTTTACGAATTTCTTGCCGGAAAAATGATACCAATATCCACCGGAAATCTTCTCGGTTACATATCCCTTTGAGCCGACATAATATACATACTGCCCGTTCTGATTTTTCTTCCACCCGGTCTTTTTATCTGTTTTTCCGGATGCATTTTTGTAATAATACTTATTGTCATTTTTTTTGATCGTACAAGTAGTTGCCAAAAGTTCTGCCGCTTTCTTATCCGTCTTTTCATATGCTGAAATTGTTGCTGTATCATCTGCGGCAGCATATACCACCCCTGACATTGTGAAAATCAATGTAAATGTAATCAGCAGACTTAATAATTTCTTTATTCTCTTCATTCATTTAACCCCTTTCTCACTTTATGCGTATAATAATACCACTAATAAAAATGTAGCACAATAATTCTCAGAAAACAATGGCGGTGTTTAGTTATTCTGAAAATTTAAAGGGCAACATATTCGCTTGTAAATTGCGTATACATCCTGTTCTGTCGGACACCATTCGTCATTCTTGATCTGCCTAAATTTTTTATTAAATTCCAAGTTCTGGAATCCGCTCCCCCAGTGATGCGTTTTACGACTTATTAAGGTAAGAAAGTACCATGTGGATTTTACTTGTCATTCATTTTAACATCGTCCTTATCCGTTAGCTTCATCTAACAATTTTCCACATGTGGAAAATTTAACCACATGTTATTTCATTTCTCTTAATTGCCGATATTGTATTTATATTTCTTAACCAAATCCTAACCATTCTAGAATTGACAATCCAAAGCTCTATGAACTATAATAAACTAAGTCCTTTAATTACACCTTCTGGTTTACGTTTTATCTAACCAGAAGGGATTTTTAATTTATTCCTTTATAGTCGTTATAATCATCCACTTACCAAAAGTTACATCAAACAGTACCATTTATTACATTTATGAACTTTTCTCTTTTATTTCTGATATGGTGGTCTTGTCGACAAATCAGGTACCGGAAATTAAGAGGAATAATCAATGTATAATCCCAACGAAAATAGCAATAATATTACACCTACCACGGCACGCAAATCCGCGTCAGTAGATATCCGTCAAATTTTCCCAGCTCGGAAAAAAGATGACTTTTTAAAAAATTTACAAAAAGATGTCAATACCTTTAGCAAATATCTGGATTTGAACAATGAATGGCGAAATAGATTTGAAGAATTTATGGGAGGAAATAAATCTCTTCCTTTAACCTATGATCCATTCTTTAAAGCACTGTTTAACCCTGATTTCTATCCCGGACGACTATCTCATTTGCTTAGTAGCATCATAGGATTTAACGTTACCGTTCAAAGCGTTCTATCGCAGGAAAACCGTTTACTGCCAACTTCACCATTATTAATTATGGATATCATCGTACAGTTGGAGGATGGCTCTATTGCAAATGTAGAGATTCAGAAAATACATTATGCATTTTCAGGCGAGCGCATGTCTTGTTATTCGTCCGATCTTCTTCTCCGTCAATATACACGAGTCAAGGGAGAAAAAGGAGACCAATTCACCTATCACGATATCAAGACTGTATATACAATCGTCATGTTTGAAGACAGTCCACCTGAATGCAAATCTTCTGATATTTTTATACATCATGGAAAAACAATTTTTAACACAGGCATTGATCTTCATCTTTTGCAGGAATACTATGTTGTCGCCCTTGACGTATTTAAAAATAACAAGTATGCTAAAGAAAAGAATGCACTTAATGCATGGTTAGCTCTGCTAACAGCTGATTCTATAAATGACCTTGCTACACTAATATCCGACTATCCCTGGATGGAAAAGATCTGTCGGGATATGTCCGAATACTTATATCGTCCAAAGGAGGTTATCGGTATGTATTCACAAGCCTTAGCAAAAGCAGATGAAAATACTGTTAATTATATGATTGAACAGATGAAGAAAACATTGGAAGAAAAAGATGCCACAATATCTGAGAAGGACGCTGCTTTATCTGAAAAAGATGCTGCTTTGTCCGAGAAGGATGCTGAAATTGCTGCATTACAGGCAAAACTTGCTGCACTGGAGCACTAACGCATAAGTCGCGTTTTTTAAATTTTCTGTTTTAATAAATTTGTAATCATTGCATGGCTTAAAGTGTCAGATTAAATTGAAATTTTTATCTGACACTTTCATGCCAGCTTTTTATACAAATGTATGCATCAAATCCTATGCTTTTTCCAAAACAAGCAATCTTGAATCTCTCAATTTTAAAGCAAACGACCATTTTGTCTTTTCCAATATTCCGGCAAAACAAAGATAATATTTTGCTGCATCCCTTTTTTCTATCGGAACATCTGCCAAATCATTTCTCAAATAATTATATATGTATGGCGATATAATAACTTCACAAATTTGTTTTTTATTATTCGGACTAAGCACCTTTAGATAATACATTTTTACTTCATTTTCGTTTTGGGGGATGTATTTAACAATATACAAATAGCATCGGCCATAATAAATTTTCTGTTCATCCAAATCAATTTCCAAATTCCCACAATTAAAATTTTTGTGTGGTAAATATTTATTTTTTCCTTCTTTTCCTATTACATCACAAAAATTTCTTCTCGTTTCATTTCCTTTATAATCAACATTTTTTCTATTGTTTATTTTAGTTCTTTCCTTTTTTAACATTTTATTTATACAGCTCACTAAGCGATTATTTATGTCATTGTTATCTAAATCGCTATAAAAACTACATACCTCTTTTTTTGTTGCTTTATCATATCGATACGAACAATCGGCGGCATGCTTTTCCATATTTGATCCAGAAACCTTAAAATATCTCAATTTGTTGCCATGCGCAACTGTCAGTGGTGCTGATTTACACAATGGACAAAATATGTGCCCATCATATGTTCTCATCGCCACTTTCTTATTTTCATCATATAAGTTCCAATAGGTATCTGCGGGGTAATTTCTGTCATTTTCAAAGTAAAACTCATCGTATTTTGTTCTCATTTGTTCCTTCCTTTTCTCTTTTGTATAATATAGAAAGTTCTATATATATAATACTGGTAATTTACTAAAAATTATAAGTAACATTTTTAATTTTTTTGTTTTTTTGCAAAAATATTTGCATATCACCTTTTAAACATTTACTTACCAAAAGTTACATCAAACAGTACCATTTATTACATTTATGAACTTTTCTCTTTTATTTCTGATATGGTGGTCTTGTCGACAAATCAGGTACCGGAAATTAAGAGGAATTTTTATGTATAATAAGAACACAAACACCACTTCACAGAACTCAAATACCAAACATACAATGTTCAATATTTATCAGCTTTTTCCACAACGAACGGAAGATGAATGCCTTACAGAGTTAAAACAATACCCAGAACTTTATTGGACATATAAGAACTGGCCTGATGACTGGAAAAAACGTTTTATGGGATTTATGGAAGGCAAAAAAAGTCTGCCACTAACCTATGATCCATTTTTCAAAAAAATTTTCAACCCGGATATATACCCGGAACGATTATCACAACTGATCAGCAGTATTATCGGCACAAATGTAACCATTAAATATATTCTGTCAAATGAAAACAGCATGCTTCCATCAACCTCTCTCCTACTTCTGGATATTATCGTCCAGTTAAAAGATGGTTCTATCGCAAATGTAGAAATACAAAAAAATCCATACACATTTCCCGGTGAGCGAATGTCATGCTATTCCGCCGATCTACTACTTCGCCAATATACACGCGTAAAAAGCAAACTTGGGAAAGATTTCACATATAAGGATATGAGAACTGTTTATACAATTGTTATGTATGAAAAGAGTCCAAACGAATGTCTGAAAGACCGTTTCGCAAATATCTATCTGCATCATGGCAGAACCATTTTTGATACTGGTGTAAATCTGAATCTTTTACAGGAATACTATGTCGTTAACCTTGACGTATTTAAAAATAGCAAGTATGCTAAAGATATCAACGAACTAAATGCATGGTTGTCTCTGCTAACCGCGGGCTCTACAGACAACCTTGCCACACTGATATCCAACTATCCATGGATGGAATCTATATGCCAGGATATATCTGAATATCTGTATCGCCCTGAGGAGGTTATTAGTATGTTTTCAAAAGCATTAAAAAAGATGGATGAAAATACTGTTAATTATATGATCGAACAAATGAAGAAAGCGTTGGAAGAAAAAGATGTTGCTTTGTCTGAAAAAGATGCTGCTTTGTCCGAGAAGGATGCCGAAATTGCTGCATTACAGGCAAAACTTGCTGCGCTAGAACACTAATGCGCAGTTCATTAACATAATTATTTTTACATAATCCCTCGGCTATAATGCCTATTCATTGACATATTCTTAGAATAGATAGCCCCATCACAAAATAGAGGGGCTGTCAACAATGTGATCATATAAAACAAAGTAATTTCGTTACAACGGATACTACAAAAAAGGGCTGCCGCACTAAGTGATTGGTGCGACAGCCCTTTTTTTCGGTGTCATTGCTCATAATAACATATACACAATCGTACTGCCTATGATGCTGACAAATGTATTCTTTTTCCACACATGAAGAACGACACAAACTGCGGCTGCGATCAACTTCTTATAGCCGCCGCTTAAGAATTCGGTCGGTACTTCCCTCAGGCAGTACACGATCAGCACCGCCATGATGGCTGCCGGAAGGATTCGTCCGAGATACCGGATCTTCTCAGGGATTTGTTTTCTCTTTCCAAGAATGGTAAATGGGAGTGCCCGCATAAATAAAGTAGCTGCCGCCGACACAAGAATACAGATCAATACATATCGATCATTCATGAGCTTCCACCTTTCTTTCACAGATCAGCAACAGGCCTGATACCAGAATCAAAGTTGGAAGAAGGAAATAATCTTTTCCTATTAACAGAAGCAAAAGCACACCTCCGATAAACCCGGCAAGTGCCGGCAAATGCACTTTCACACTTCGCCATTGATCGATCGCGATCGTAATAAATAACGCCGTCATACAGAAATCGATTCCCTCTAATTTCACCGGAAGGATCTGACCGAGTATGCCGCCAAGCACAGCGCCCACCATCCAGGATATACGACTGAATAATGCCACATAAAACATAATATCAAATCTACGTTTCCGGTCATTTGCCTTTTCTGCGTTACGATCTCTTATCACCTCAGAAGACAGCATGGAACAGTTGACGGCATATGTCTCATCCGTCATTGTGTGTACCATATATGGATAACGCCTACCCATTTTCTTGAAATCTTCAACAAATGTCAGTCCATAAAAGAACTGCCTGCTATTCATAAACAACGCAGTAAGTGCGATTGTGAGAATCGATGCCCCACTGCTTAAGAATGTTACCAGCACAAACTGAAATGCGCCGGTATATACCATCAGGCTGGTAAACAGCGACCAGAGCCAAGACAGTCCTGCTTCCTGCATCGTGAGTCCGTATGCCATACTGACAAAGAGATAACTTCCGGTGATCGGCAGAGCATTCACAAATGCCTGTTTTAATACTTCTTTTCTGTCTACAGTCTCCCCAGTCATAATTTTTCTCTGTACTCCTAACTCACATTACAATATCTCTGAAATCTTTTCCAGTACCGCTTCCGCCAGCGCCTTGTGTCCTTCTTCATCCATGTGCTCCTGATCCCGTTCCGATGGTACGGCATAATCAGAAGCCGCCAGATAATATAGTCCTTCTTCTTCCGCAATCTGCCGGTAAATCTCCGGCAGCTCTTTGGACACCTGTACAGAATTCTTTCCAAATTCCGGATCAAATCCATCCCAGACCTTCTCGCCCAGTGCGATTGGTGACATCAGAAGGATCTTTGCTGCTGGCGCACCATCCCGGATCTGTCGCACCAGCTTACGAATACCCAGTCCGATGCTACCTGCCGTTGCACCATAAAATGTCTTACAGTCATTTGTTCCAAGCATTAAAATGATCAGATCTTCCGGCTTATGGGTTTCTAATATGATCGGAAGGAGTTCACTGCCACGTCTGCCCGGGCGAAGCGGATCGTCAAATACTGTAGTTCTGCCACACAGCCCTTCCTCCTGTACAATATATCCCTTTTCCATCAGTCCGGTTCCTACGATTCCGGTCCATCTGGTATCCCAGTCATAGCGTTCTGCCGTTCCCGGCACATAACCATATGTGTTTGAATCACCAAAGCATAATACCTGTCGCATGGCATTTCCTCCTTCTTATATTTTACTAATGCCGTAACGTAATATCATCATGTTTGAACACTTTCGGCATTACCAATCAGAGGACGCTTCCGCTCGTTTCGTCCTGCAACGGTACTAAGCTGCCGCTTACAGCGCCACCTAAGGACCGGCGGACTCAAATGCCTCTGTCTTGGTAATCCGAAGTGTTCAAACTTAATACAATTTTTGTTTCTGCGCATCATTATCTTACTATTCCTATTCGGAATGTATGAATTATATAACAAATTCCAACTAAAATACAATACATAAATATTAGAATTCGTTATAACTTTCTCTTATAGCAAACCTAGTCATGCTATAATCAATACGCTATCCACCATTTACCGCCTGCCTAAAAATAGCAAAAAACTCTACTGCTTCCTAGGGCTGGGTATTATGCTTATTATAAAATAATATTGCGAGATTTCGTTGTTGCCGGATCAGAGTAAGCTACACTAACCTCAAACTACGCTAACGCTCGTCTTCACTAAGTGCTCCGCTCAACCGAACGCGAGTTAGCACAGGAGTATTTACGAATCAGGCATATGCAGTGAACAGAAATCGCAGCACGTTATTTATAATAAGAGCAACTACCAGAGACAGGTAACAGTAGAGTTTTTACTATTTATCACTCCAATTCAAATGCTCCGGTATAAAGCTGGTAATAGGTTCCTTTCTTTGCGATCAGATCCTCATGTGTACCACGTTCAATGACTGCGCCATGATCCAGTACCATGATAACATCCGAATTCTTAACTGTAGACAAACGATGTGCAATGACAAATACGGTTCTGCCTTCCATCAGCCGGTCCATTCCCTGCTGAACCATCGCCTCCGTTCTTGTATCGATCGAGGAGGTTGCTTCATCCAATATCATAACCGGCGGATTGGATACGGCTGCTCTTGCGATCGAGATCAACTGCCGCTGTCCCTGTGACAATCCGCTTCCATCTCCGGCAAGCACCGTGTCATAACCATTTGGCAGCATCATAATGAAATTATGCGCATTCGCAAGCTTGGCGGCTGCAATACATTCCTCATCCGTGGCATTTGGATTTCCATATTTCAGGTTCTCCATAACCGTTCCGGTAAACAGATTGACCTCCTGTAATACGATACCGAGAGATGCCCGCAGATCCTTCTTGCGGATCTTATTAATATTGATTCCGTCATACCGGATCTTACCATCGTCTATATCATAGAAACGATTGATCAGATTGGTGATCGTCGTTTTTCCTGCTCCGGTAGCACCTACAAATGCGATCTTCTGACCCGGTTTCGCATAGAGCGTCACATCACGCAGAATCTGTTTGTCCGGATTGTAGCTGAAATCCACATGATCCAGAACGATATCGCCCTCTAATCTCTGGTAAGTAAGACTGCCATCCTCATGTGGATGCTTCCATGCCCAGATTCCGGTTCGTTCTTTCACTTCCACCAGCTCACCATTTTCCTCTTTGACATTTGCAAGTGTTACATAACCATTATCCACTTCCGGTTCTTCATCGATCAGCTTAAAGATACGTTCCGCGCCTGCAAGTGCCGTTACGATCGCATTAAACTGATTCGAAAGCTGTGAGATCGGATTGGTAAAGTTCTTCGACAACGTAAGGAAGGATGCGATCATACCAAGAGTGGCTGTATTCGTTCCGACCAGCGTCAGATTCGTTGCACCGGAGATCGCAAGCCATGCTCCAACAACCGCTACAACTACATACTGCACATAACCAAGTGCATTCATCATCGGCATCATTCCGCTTGCATAACCATTTGCACTGGCTGCTGCCTGCTGCCATTCCTGATTCTTTTTCTGGAAATCTTCTCTGGCTTTCTCTTCGTGGCAGAATACCTTAACAACCTTCTGGCCATTGACCATTTCCTCGATATAACCATCTAATGCACCAAGTGTCTGCTGCTGTTTTATAAAATAAAATCCACTCTTGCCACCGATGACCTTCACCAGCTTCATGATAAAGAACAGCATCACGACAACGATCAGTGTCAGATAAATGCTCTGATATAACATACAGCAGAATACCGCAACAACCGTACATATCGATGAGATCATCTGTGAAAGGGACTGTGCGATCATCTGGCGGAGCGTATCAGTATCGTTGGTATAGCAGCTCATGATATCTCCGTGTGTATGCGTATCAAAATAACGGATTGGCAGGCTCTGCATCTTCTCGAACATCTCATCTCGTATGGTTTTCAGAGTTCCCTGTGCGATCCCTACCATCAGGTAGTTATAAAACCATGTAGAAAATACACCGATCAGGTAAATAACGCCTACCATGCAAAGTGCCTTGATCAGCCCGGTATAGACCGGATGATCCATTGCAAGGATCGGGATGATATAATCATCGATCAGTATCTCGATAAACATTGCCGACGCTACACTTGCAAGTGCACTTAAGATAATACAGATAAATACAACAACCAGCGTCTTCTTATATGCTCCGATATAGGACAGCAGCCGTTTGGCTGTATTTTTATTGACCCTGCTGCCCTGCTCTCTGTCGGGTGCGTTCATCTGTTTCTTCTGTTTACTCATCCTGACCGCCTCCCTTCTGCTGTGATTCATATACTTCTCTGTAGATCGGACTCTTTACGATCAATTCTTCATGCGTACCTACATCCATGATCTTACCATCATCCAATACCACGATCTTATCTGCGTGCTGAACAGAGGAAATTCTCTGCGCAATGATGATCTTGGTCGTGTCCGGCAGGTATTCGGCAAATGCTTTCTGGATCATCGCATCGGTCTTTGTATCAACCGCACTGGTCGAATCATCGAGGATCAATATCTTCGGTTTCTTAAGAAGTGCCCGCGCAATACAAAGACGCTGCTTCTGTCCACCGGAGACATTTGTTCCACCCTGTTCAATATAGGTATCATATCCATCCGGCATCGCCTCAACGAATTCATCCGCGCAGGCAATGCTCATGGTTAATAAAGAAGTAAAAATTATAATATAAATTAAGATAACCAA
>ERZ857965.2973-NODE-2973-length-13424-cov-3.300621_pt1 | contig 13424 bp, 9 predicted proteins | sample MGYA00519758_ERZ857965 | MGnify/ENA primary metagenome ERZ857965 (study PRJEB31778, sample SAMEA3449381) | human gut metagenome | biome: human gut; feature: human-associated habitat; material: faeces | place: United Kingdom | collected 2010/2012 ...
CGATTTATGTCGAAAAACTGCCTGGAGCTGTATTTCGTGGCCGACACGCCCGAGCAGGCGATGGAATATCTGGCCGGCTATGTTCCCCGGAAGGGCAGCATCCGCAGGCTCGAGGATTATAATAAGTAAATTTTAGCCGTGTGGCAGGTGCTACACGGCTAATTTTACGCCGGGTATATCATAGTGCTGCAAAGTGAAAATTAATTGGAGGCAATGCAAATGATACGAAGAGTTATTCAGATAGACGAGGAAAAGTGCAACGGCTGCGGAAAGTGCGTCCACGCATGCCACGAGGGCGCGATAGGGCTTGTTGACGGCAAGGCCCGGCTCATGCGCGATGATTACTGCGACGGTCTGGGCGACTGCCTGCCCAATTGCCCGACAGGCGCGATAAGCTTCATCGAGCGCGAGGCCGCGGCATATGACGAGGCGGCGGTCAAGGCCGCGCAGAGCGCGAAAAAGCAGGCTGCTTCCGGCTGCCCCGGCTCTGCGCCGCACGGCGTTAAGTCCGGAGATGCGTCGCAGCTTCGCAACTGGCCCGTGCAGATCCGTCTCGCGCCGGTCAAGGCCGCGTATTTTGACGGTGCGGATCTGCTCGTTGCTGCCGATTGCAGCGCCTATGCCTGCGGAAGCTTCCACGCCGACTTCATGCAAGGCCGCGTTACGCTCATCGGCTGCCCGAAGCTCGACCCCGTCGATTATGCCGAGAAGCTCGGCGAGATCCTTGCCGCAAACGATATCAAGTCCGTCACCCTCACGCGCATGCAGGTGCCCTGCTGCGGCGGACTTGAGCACGCCCTTCAGCGCGCCATCGCCGCCACCGGCAAAAAGATCCCCCTCCGCGTTTTTGTAGTGGCGAATTGACGCTGCTACCGATACGGTAGTTGCAGCATCCCGACCGGAGAGTTCAGGCAAAACCATCACAGCGGAACAGGCAAGCCTGTTCCCTACGAGCGGCTGTTGGCCGCAGCGGAGAGCTAATAGCTGTTAGTTAATAGCTGTCAACCCCTCGGCAGCAAAGCTGCCTGCTCCCCTTGACAGGGGAGCCAATGGGGGGCTGTGCAAAACTTAGCACCGCACTACCGGGTTGCGTAGCAGCTACGGTTTCCACCATTGTCCCGAACCGGGACACCAGAGATATATGTATTGGTAGGTGCCCCAATGCGCCACTAAAAAAACTGCATCGTACTTTGTTGTAGTACGATGCAGTTATTGTTTTTGCTGAGGTTTTGAATCGGGCGCGCGGAATTTATTACCGCACTTGCGTTACGCGAGGCAGCCACGATTTCCTCCGCAACCTCGACACCGGGCGACCGGAAAGTTCAGCGCCGCACTTGCGTTACGCGAGGCAACCACGGTTTCCACCGCAACCTCGACACCGGGATACCGCAATATGCGTATCCGTAGCAGCCTCAATTCGCCTCTAAAACTCCTTTGCAGCGGGGGCAGAGGCCGGTTTCGGGGTCTGCGTCCTTGGAGTGCATCCAGCAGCGCGGGCACTTGGTGCCTTCGGCCTCCTTGACGGAGACGGTCAGACCCGGATTGTACGAGCCGGAGGCGGTGACGGCGTCTGCGTCGGCGGTATCGTCCTCTGCAATCAGGCACTCGGAGACGATCAGCAGCTCCTTAAGATCCATATCGGAGATCTTATCGAGCACGGCCTTGCTCTCGCCTGAAGCGCGCAGGGTGACGGAAGCCTCGAGGGGCTTGCCGATGCGCTTGTCGGCGCGAGCCTTTTCGAGGACGCCGTTGACGTCGTTTCTGACGGAGATCAGCGCATCCCACTTTGCCATCTCGGCATCGTCGAGCGCATACTCGGTAAAGGGCTTGTTCATCTCGTTGAGCACGACGTTGCGCTCATCGTCCGAGCCGCGGTGGGGCATAGCAAGCCAGATCTCATCGCAGGTGAAGGCGAGGATGGGCGCGAACATCTTGGTCAGGGTGTCGAGGATCAGGAACAGTGCGGTCTGGGCGCTGCGGCGCTCGAGGCTGTTCTTGCCGGAGCAATAGAGTCTGTCCTTGATGATATCGAGGTAGAAGTTTGAAAGCTCGACGACGCAGAAGTCGTTGATAAGGTGGGAAACGACGTGGAACTCGTACTCGTCGTATGCGGCGAAGGCCTTCTCGATGAGCTTGTTGAGGCGGGTCAGCGCCCACTTATCCAGCTCGAGCATATCCTCGGGCTTAACAAGGTCGTTTGCGTCGAAGCCGTCGAGGTTGCCCAGACAGTAGCGCGCGGTGTTGCGGAACTTGAGGTAGTTCTGGCTGAGCTGCTTGAAGATCTCGTCCGAGCAGCGGACATCGACGTGGTAATCCGACGAGCCTGCCCACAGGCGCAGGAGGTCGGCGCCGTATTTGTTGAAGATCTCGGCCGGATCCATGCCGTTGCCGAGGGACTTGTGCATTGCTCTGCCCTCGCCGTCAACCGTCCAGCCATGGGTGACGCATTCTTTGAACGGTGCGCCGCGGCCGAGTGCGCCGACCGCTACCAGCAGCGAGGACTGGAACCAGCCGCGATACTGGTCAAGACCCTCTATGTACATCGTTGCGGGCCAGAAGCCCTGATCGCGCTCCATTGCGGCATAGTGGGTCGAGCCGGAGTCGAACCAGCCGTCGAGGGTGTCGGTCTCTTTGGTGAAGTGCTTGCCGCCGCAGTGGGGGCAGGTGAAGCCTTCGGGCAGAAGCTCAGCCGCTTCGCGCTCGAACCATGCGTTCGAGCCTTCGGTTTCATAGATCTTGGCGACGGACTCGATGCTCTCGTCGGTGCAGACGGGCTTTGAGCAGTCGTCGCAGTAGAAAACGGGGATGGGCAGACCCCAGCGGCGCTGGCGCGAGATGCACCAGTCGGTGCGCTCAAGGATCATGCTTCTCATTCTGTCCTTGCCCCATGCCGGGACCCAGCGGACGTCCTCGCATGCGCCGGTGGCCTCGTCCTTGAAGGAATCGACCGAGCAGAACCACTGCGGAGTTGCGCGGAAGATGATCGGGTGCTTGCATCTCCAGCAATGCGGATAGCTGTGGATGATATCCTCGGATGCGAAGAGCATGCCGCTCTCCTTCATGTCGTTGAGGATGACGGGGTTACTTTCGTCGGTGCCCATTCCGGCGTACTTGCCGGCGTATTCGGTGTGCTTGCCCTGATCGTTGACGGGAACGACCATGTCCATGCCGTAGCGCTTGCAGGTGACGTAGTCGTCCGCGCCGAAGCCGGGAGCGGTGTGGACGCAGCCGGTGCCGGAGTCCATGGTGACGTAGTCGGCCAGAACAAGGCGGCTGGTCTTGGGCAGGAAGGGGTGGTCTGCGAGCATGTTCTCGAAGAATGCGCCCTCGTGACGCTCGACGATCTCATAGTCTTCAAAGCCGCCCAGACCCATGACCTTCTTGGTCAGAGCCTCGGCCATGATGTACATCTCGCCGTTGGGAGCCTTTACGATGACGTAGCTCTCCGACGGGTGCAGTGCGATCGCAAGGTTGCCGGGCAGGGTCCAGATGGTAGTAGTCCAGATGACGAAGAAGAGCTTGGACTTGTCCAGATTGCCGAGCTTGCCCAGATCGTCGTGCATGGGGAACTTGACGTAAACGGTCGTGCAGGGATCGTCCTTGTATTCGATCTCGGCCTCGGCCAGGGCGGTCTCGTCGTGGGGGCACCAGTAGACGGGCTTGAGCCCCTGGTAGATATAGCCTTTTTCTGCCATTGCGCCGAATACCTTGATCTGCTTGGCTTCAAATTCAGGCTTCAGGGTGATGTAGGGATGCTCCCAATCGCCAATGCCCCCCAAGCGGCGGAACTGTTCCCGCTGACGGTTGAGGAAATCCAGGGCAAAGTTCCGGCACTTGTCCCGGAATTCTGGCACGGACATGGTGTTGCGCTTGACGCCCTTCTTCTGAATGGCGGTCTCGATGGGCATACCGTGGGTGTCCCAGCCAGGAACATAAGGCGCATAGTGGCCGGTCATATTCTTGTAGCGGATGATCATATCCTTGAGGATCTTATTCATGGCGGTGCCAATGTGAATATCCCCGTTGGCATAGGGAGGGCCATCGTGGAGGATAAACGGAGTCTTATCCTTGTTCCGTTCCATCACCTTACGGTACAGATCCTTGCGATTCATTTCTTCCAGCATCCCCGGTTCCCGCTGTGCCAGCTTGGCACGCATAGGGAAGTCGGTCTTGGGCAGATTGATGGTCTTGTTATAATCAGCCATGGTTACTATTGTCCCTTCTTTTCTGTGTCTTTCTAGGGCATCTCTTTCACAGGATGCACCTAGGTAATCGCTATAAACAATCATGAGCCTGTCGGCCTGATCTCAGGCCGACAGGCTTCGAAAAAATGAATAAAGTGGCATTTTCCCGATGGTTTCGATCATTTGATTTCGTAATCCTTCCCGAATTGCAGATTATTAAAGTCAATCCGATGCCCTTCGGTATCTTCCATATCAGCTTCTGCCGCACCAACGGCTGCCGCCGCCGGTTCCTGTTCGGTGCCAGCCTCCTCTTGGAGGATCTGGTTGATACAGTCATCCTTCTGCGCTTCTGCCGTCTCATCTCCGGCCACTTCCGCTTCGGGTGCGGCAGGGGCGGGAATCGGCTCGGCCTTCTTAGGGTGGACAGGCTCCGCCTTGATGGCGGGCAGCTGATCCAGGAAGGAAGCTTCCTGCTTCACCAGATCCCGCATATGCTCTACGAACTGGGCGGTGGCGTTCTTGGCCATCTTCAGCTGGTATTCGGCATCTGCCACTTCCTGTTCCACTTCCGCTTTCCGCTGGAGGGCAGCACGTTCTGCCTCCGCGATCATACGTTTCTTTTCTTCCTCCGCCTGCACGACCATGGAGTTTGCCATCTTCTGTGCCGTAAGGAGGGTGGTGCGCATGGCGTCCTCAGTCTCGCGGTATTCGGAGATCTTCTCCGCCAGCACTTTGATCTTCCCTTTCAACACAGAGTTTTCTTTGTACAGCTCACTGAAGTCAGCGGTCAGTTCATCCAGAAAATCGTCCACTTCCTTCATGTTGTACCCGCCCATACGGGATTTGGAAAAGCCGTGTTCTGCTACTTCCTGCGGCGTCAGCATGGATAATCCCCCTTTACTCTCGGCTCTTTAGGGGTCTTTCTCTTTCCCCTCGCCGTTCTATATTTCTTCCGAAAAGGTTTGTTCTGCTTTGTTTCTGTGATTCTGATGCACGCTCTGCCTTAGAAGTACATCCCGTTGTTTTCCAGCTCGTCAATCAAGTCGCCGATGATATCCACGTTGTAGGGTGTGATAATATAGGTTGCTACCGCCACCTTCTTGATCTTCCCTTCCTGGGCATAGGCTGCGCCGGACAAGAAGTCCACCATACGGCGGGCAACGTCCTTGTTGGCAGATTCCAGGTTGAGCACAACGGTGCGCTTATCCCGAAGGTGATCGGCAATGGCAGAGGCATCCTGGAATTTCTCCGGCTTGACCAGCACAACCTGCAGCTGGGTGGTGGTGTTGATGTTCACCACTTTATCCCGACTGGTATCTGCATAATCCCGTTCCATGTCGTCCTCCTCCCGCTTTCTGCCGCGGGTCTTGCGTTCCTCCTTGGTCTCCACAAAGGGCTCTTCCAGTTCAAAATCTTCCTCGTAATCTTCCTCATCTTCATAAGGGCGTGCCAGACGTCTCAGTTCATCCATTAAACTCATTGTGGTTTGTCCTCCTTTTTATCTCTGAGCAGGGGGCGCCCCCTTATCCGTTCACCCGATTGGCGGGCCGAGCACCAAACAACGCAGTGCCCACACGAACCTGTGTAGCCCCTTCCGCAATGGCATCTTCAAAATCGCCGCTCATTCCCATAGATAGGCAGTCGATATTGACTTTATTATCATACGTTTTCCCCTTTATGTCAATAAAAAGCTGATGCATTGCGGCAAAAACGCTCCGATTAGCTCCCGGTTCATGGGCGACAGGGGGAATTGCCATCAAGCCTCTGGGTTCCACGCTGGACAAAGAGGCCGCCAGCGCCACCAGCGCCTCCGCCTCCTCCGGCTTCACGCCGGATTTGCTGGCCTCGCCGCCGATGTTCACTTCAATGAGAATATCCTGGACGATGCCCAAGTTCTGTGCCCGTTTGTCGATCAGGCGGATGAGTTCTTCTGAGTCCACCGACTCGATCATGTCCACCTTGCCCACCAGGTATTTGAGCTTGTTCTTCTGCAAGTGCCCGATGAAGTGAACCTTTGCCCCTTCATAGGCGCCATCCTGCCAATGCTGGGTAAATTCCTGGGCACGATTTTCCCCGCAGACCGTGATGCCTGCAGCAATGGCCGCTCGAATGGTCTCCGAGGTCTGCACCTTGGTGGCCGCCACTAGGGTCACCTCAGAGGGATCCCGCCCGGCTTTTTCTGCCGCGGCGGCAATGCGTGCCTGTACTGCTTGGATGTGTTCCGCTAACGTCATAGCTGATTCGCCGCCTTTCTCTTTATGTCTTTGCACGACTGCCCACCACTTTTCCGTCGTACAGGTTCATCCCCCGCACCACGATGGTGTCGCCGTCTCGAATCTGCTTTGCTTTTTCCAATGCGCTCTGCTGCACCGATTTGCCGTCCTTGTCCACGGACTTGCCCTGCCAGACCACATAGTAGTCATCCAGTTGGCACAGGATCTCCACTTCCACCTTCCGCAGCTGGGCGCCGCTGACTCGATAGAGGTAATACTTGTCCCCCTCCATCCGCAGCGCCTCTTTGGGCACCCGGAAGCCACGGTAACTCTCATAGATGACCGCCGCCGACTGCTGCCGCAGCAGGGAGGTCTCGGCCAGGTGGCGGGTGGAGGAAAATACCACGGTGACCTGCTTCTGATCGCCCTTGGCGTCCCCGATGGTTTCCACCTTCATGGTCTGTTCACCAGCCACGTTGTCAAAGCGCACCGTCACGGTCATGCCTTCATGCATCCGCTCCACATTCGCCACGTCCATGCTCACCGCATAGTACCATTTGCCGCCGGTGATGATCTTGCCCAGATACTTGCCTTCCTTGACCTCCTGCCGCGCCTTGACCAGCTCATCCAGCTTTGCCGGCGTCAGGCCGGACAGTTTGGCAGGCTCCAGCACCGTCTCGTAGCCATCCACCATAGCGGAGAAGGTTCCCGCCTGCTTGGCCTTGATGGTGGAAACGGTGCTGTCCGCTTCCTTCTCCAGCTGTTTGATCTCCTTGCTCAGCTGGTTGATCTCCTTGGTCACCGCTTCGCTGCCCTTATAAGTATAATCCTGCCGGTAAATCATGTTCTCCACCGACTGGATCTGGTCAGATAGGTCGGACAGATCTTCATGAAACACAGTCGCTCGGATGGATTCCAAGGAGGCAATGACCCGTTTGCTCAGCTCCGCTGTGTCCGAGGACTCGGTGGAGTGGCTCAGGACATATTGCAGCGCTTCTCGCTCGGTCTGCTTGGCCTTGAGGTTCTGGTGCTGCTCCAATGCCGCCTGATCCTGGTAGATACGGGCGATGATCTCCCCTTTCGCCACTGCTTCCCCTTCTGCCGGCAGCACCTCCATCCGCTCGCCGCTGCCTTCCAATAACGTCTCCTGCCGAACCACCAAGCCTGTGGTATCCACGGAGTCCTCCACCCCAGTCTCGTAGACAGTGACGGTGGTGATGTCGTTGCGGAAGGTCTGCACGGCATAGCCGACAAAATAGAGGATAGCGCCGACAAAGAAGGCGACCATGACGATCTTCGGAATCCATTTGCTCGGTTTCACCCTTGTCTCATTCCTTTCCTAGGTCACGGACGGATACGAGGTCCTCCACCGACTTCATAATCCTTCAGATCCACCGGACGTTCCGCCACAATGGTGGAGATGGCGTGCTTGTAGATCACCTGCTGCCGCCCATCGCTGTTGAGCACCACGGTAAAGGCATCGAATCCAGTGATCACTCCCCGCAGCTGGTACCCGTTCATCAGGAACATGGTCACATTCAGCCGGTTCTTGCTCACGTTGGTCAGATAAACGTCCTGTAGATTGCTGTTTTTTTGCATCATTGGCACTTCCTTCTCTATTCAAATTCAGGACAATGCCATTTCTCTCTATGACAGACGGAAGGGCTTGTCCTTGCGCCTATCATAACCCATATTCCTCCAATTTTTCTGTCGAAGCCTGTCGACAAGCCGCAAAATCCGGCTCCGCCCCCCACAGGTACCAGTGGGTTGCCTTGTTCCGGCGGAACCAGGTCAGCTGTCGCTTGGCATATTGCCGTGTTCGCAGCTTCACTTCCTCCACCGCTGTGGCCAGGTCGCCCTGGCCGCTCACCGCCGCCGCCAGCTCCTTGTAGCCAATGGCCTGCATGGCCGTGCAATCTCGGCTGACGCCGCTGGCTAGAAGGCATTTCACTTCCTCCGCCAGCCCCAGCTCCATCATCTCGTCCACCCGCTGGTCGATGCGCCGCCACAGCTGGGGACGCTCCTGGAAATTCAGGCCGATGGTCACCGCCTGGTAGCGGGGAGGCTGCTGCTGTGTTTCCAAATTGTGCTGCGTGATGGTCTTGCCAGTCTCATACCAGACCTCCAGCGCTCGGATGATTCGCTTCTCATCCGCCGGCTGGATGCGCTCGTAAGCCGCCAAGTCCACCTGCTTCAGGGTTGCTCGGAGGGGCTCAATGCCCTCTGCTGCCGCCTGTGCCTGCAATTTCTGCCGCCAACCGGTGCTTTGGACGGCAAAACTGCGGCCGGAAACCAGAGAGTCAATATACAAGCCAGTGCCGCCCACAATGATTGGGCGTTTCCCCCGATGGAAAATATCCTCCACACACTGGGTAGCCGCTTCTACATATCGAGCCGCAGACCAGTTTTCCTCCGGCTCTGCCACATCGATCATGTGGTGGGAAATCCCTTCCATCTCCGCTTCTGTGGGCTTGGCCGTGCCGATGTCCATCCGGCGATAAATCTGCATGGAGTCCGCGGAGACCACTTCTCCGTCTAAAGCGTGTGCCAGCGCCACCCCCAGCCGAGTTTTTCCCGATGCAGTGGGGCCGACCACGCAGACTACCGTTTTCTGCAATGGCTCCGCCTCCTCTCTTTAACTTCGTTTGAACTGCTTTTCCAGCTGCTGCCGGCTCAGCTCAATGGCCACTGGACGGCCATGGGGACAATATTTTACCTGTCCGCTCATCACCGCACGAGCCACCACTTCCAGCTCCGCCCGATCGTTCTTCCAGCCGCCCTTGATGGCGGCCTTGCAGGCCATGGTATGGAGCACCTCATCCCGAACAGCCGCCGGATCGGCAGTGCCGGTGAGCAGCAATTTAGAGGCGATCTCCTCCAGTGCCGGTTCGATCTGATCGGCGCTCAAGTCGTTGGGCGCTTCACGCACCAACACCTCGTCCCCGCCAAAGGGTTCCACAGCAAAGCCGAACTGCTCCAACAGCCCCATCTGCTCCAACAACACGCCGCATTCCTCCGGTGCTAGGTGCAGCACCTGAGGGGTCAGCAGCAGCTGGCTCATGGGTTTCCAATCCGCTGCCCGCATCCGGTCAAAGTTCATCCGCTCATGGGCAGCGTGCTTGTCGATCAGGTAGGCCGTGTCCCCCTGTTCTACAATCACATAGGTGTCAAAGAGCTCCCCCGCCAGTCGCCAGGCCGCTGTATCCGGCGTCTCCTCCGGCTGTTCTGCGGGAGCAGGTGCCGGTGTTTGCCCCAGCCGGATCGGCTCCGGTTTCCGTGTCTGCACCGGTTCCACTTGGGAAACGCCCGGGTTGTACAAAGGGTTTTCCACAGTTTCCACAGACTTTTCCACGCAGTTATCCACGGGTTGTTCCACCAGCGCACGATCTTCCACCGCTGATACCACAATTGGCTCCGCAGCCTCCGGAATGCAAACCAGCTCCGAAGGACGCACTTCCTGCCGCCGCTGCCGCATAGCAGTCTCAAAGGGATCCTCTCGAGGGGGTGCTGGACTTTGCCGCTTGCTGTGGAGCACCTGCCCTGTCCGCCGGTATTCTTCCGCCGTCATAGTGCGGAAGAACGTCTGGTTGGGGGTCACCTGATCCTGCTTGGGCGGCACCTTGGGCTTCAACTCCGCCTGGGGATGCCCCTGCTCCGCCTCCAGCGTCTCCTTCACCGCATAGTATACCGCATCAAAGAGCTTTCGCTCACTGGTGAATTTCACCTCTGTTTTTGCTGGGTGGACATTTACATCCACAGCATTGAGTTTGCACGCCACCCGCAGGACACAGCCAGGGAACTTGCCCACCATCTTCTGATTCTGATACGCCTGCTCCAAGGCAGCGGACATGGTACGGGATTTCACATAGCGGCCATTGACGAAGAAATGCTGTCCGCTCCGGTTCCCCCGGCAGCAGGTGGGACGGGAGATAAAACCCTCCACTGACAGTTCCTCGTCCTTGCGCTTGCAGGGGAGCATCCCCAGCGCCACTTCTCGCCCCAGCACCGCATAGACAGCGGAACGCAGATCCCCGTCTCCCGGCGTGAGCAGCTCCTCCTTGCCCTCTCGGACAAAGCGGAAGGACACCTCCGGATGGCTGAGCGCCACATGCTGCACCACGGCGTACACTGCCGCTCCTTCTGCCACATCCCGTTTCATGAACTTCAGCCGGGCGGGCGTGTTGTAAAACAGGTTGCGGACGATCATAGTGGTGCCCTCTGGGCAGCCCACCACTTCCCGTTCCACCACCTTGCCCCCTTCCAGCGTCAAGCCCGTGCCAAATTCCCTGTCTGCGGTACGGGTCATCAGCTCCACTCGAGCTACGGCGGCGATGGCCGCCAGGGCTTCGCCCCGAAAGCCCAGGGTGCCGATGGCCTCCAGATCAAAGGCGTTTTGAATCTTGCTGGTGGCGTGGCGCAGAAAGGCGGTCTCCGCATCCTCCGGCTCCATGCCGCAGCCGTTATCGGTGACCCGAATGTAGCCCATGCCGCCCCGCTGGATCTCCACCGCCACCGCAGTGGCGCCAGCATCAATGGCATTCTCCGTCAGCTCCTTCACCACGCTGGCCGGACGCTCTACCACCTCACCGGCAGCGATCAAATTGGCCACATGGCGTTCCAAACAGTGGATTTTAGGCATTTTCGGTCACCTCCTGTCGTCTTTTATCCGTCTAGCTTGGCTTTCCAGCCATAGAGCAGGTTCATGGCCTCGATGGGCGTCAGCGTGTTCAGCTCTACCTTACGCAGCTCCTCCAACACCGCCTGCCCTGCCAGGTCGGCAAAGCCCATCTGTTCCTCAGATTCCTCCTCTTTGGATTGGACTGGTGCAGGTCGCTCGCCCGCCTCCAGCTCCTTCAAAATCTCCCGTCCACGGCGGATGATCCAGGCCGGCACTCCGGCCAGCTGCGCCACTTCGATGCCGTAGCTCTGATCTGCCCCGCCGGACACCAGTTTGCGCAGGAAGATCACGTCATCCTGCCGCTTTTTGGCCGCCATATGATAGTTGCGGACGCCGGGAATAGCGCCTTCCAGAGCGCTCAGCTCGTGGTAATGGGTGGCAAAAAGGGTCTTGGCCCCCAGTTTCTTCTTGTCAGCACAGTGTTCCAACACGGCACGGGCGATACTCATGCCGTCATAGGTGCTGGTTCCTCGTCCAATCTCGTCCAAAATGAGCAGGGAACGATTGGTGGCATTTTTTAAAATCTCCGCCACCTCGCTCATCTCCACCATAAAGGTAGACTGCCCCGCCGCCAAGTCATCGCTGGCACCGATGCGGGTGAATACCCGATCTACTACCCCAATGTGGGCGGATTTGGCCGGAACAAAGCTGCCGATCTGCGCCATCAAACAGATCAGCGCCACCTGACGCATATAGGTGGACTTACCGGCCATGTTGGGGCCGGTGATGATGGCCAGCAGGTTGCTGCTGCCGTTCATGTGGGTGTCATTGGGGACGAACATATTCCCCTTGAGCACCCGTTCCACCACCGGATGCCGACCGTCTATGATGTCGATGACATCGCTCTCGTCCACCTCCGGCATACAGTAGTGGTTGCTGGCCGCCACGACAGCTAAGCTGTTGAGCACATCTATCTGCGCCACCGCCGCAGCAGTCTGCTGGATGGTCTCCACCTGGTCGGCAGCCGCCTGCCGCACCTGGCAGAACAGGTCATATTCCAAATCGGTGATGCGATCCTTGGCGGACAAAATGGTGTGCTCCAGCTCCTTCAGTTCCTGGTTGATGTACCGCTCAGAGTTGACGGTGGTCTGCTTGCGCACCCAGTCTGCCGGCACCAGGTCGGTCTGGGACTTGGCCACCTCGATGTAGTAGCCAAAGACCTTGTTGTACTTGACCCGAATATTTTTGATGCCGCACGTCTCTTTGGTGCGGTTCTCGATGTCCACCAATAGATCTTTGCTGTTGGTCATCACATTGCGCAGCTGGTCTACTTCCTTACTGTACCCTTCGCGGATAATCCCCCCATCTCGGACGGAGAAGGGCGGTTCTTCCACCAGGGCGCCGTCAATGCGCTGGCACAGGTCGGACAGCTCATCCAGCTGCTTTCTCAGCCGTTGGAACAGGGCGGCAGGCAGGGTGGCCAGCAGGTCATGGACTTTGGGAATCCGATGCAGCCCTGCCGAGAGAGCCACCAAATCCCGTCCTCCGGCAGTACCGTAGACGATGCGGCCAATGAGCCGCTCCAAGTCGGTGATCTCCTTTAAACAGAGTGCCAGTTCTTCCCGAGTTACCATATCCTCGGTCAAGTCACGCACCGCCATCAACCGGCTGCGAATCTCCACCGGATCCAGCAAAGGCTTCTCCAGCCACCGCCGGAGCAGGCGGCCGCCCATGGCGGTCTTGGTCTTATCCAGCACCCATAGCAGGCTCCCCCGCTTCTCTTTGCTCCGCAAAGTCTCGGTCAGCTCCAGATTGCGGCGGGCAGTTAAATCCAGCTCCATGAACCGGCCGCTGGCATAGTATTGCAGCTGACGCAAATGCCCCAGCTTGTTTTTCTGAGTCTCGTATAAGTAGGACAACAGGCCGCCCACCGCCTGCAACGCCTCTGGCCGGTCGGCGGGGATGACCTGATAGTTTTCAAACTGATTGCTGGCCGCTGTGCCGGCCACCACATAGTCAAAGCGCTTGACGGAGCCGAACTCTCGGCGGCAGTCCAGCTTCAGCTCCATGGCCTGAGACAGCGCCGTGTTCTCCCACGCCTCTGGGGAGAGCACCACTTCTCTCGGCTCGAACCGCCCCAATTCGTTCATCAGGTGGGTCAGACAATCCTCCCCACTGCAAGCTGTGGCGTACACCTCACCGGTGGACAGATCGCAGAAGCACACACCGCACCGCTCCCCCTCCAGGTAGATGGCGGCGATGTAGTTGTTCCGGCTCTCCTCCAGCATGGAGGCATCCACTGCCGTGCCGGGGGTGACGATGCGGATGATGTCCCGCTCCACGATGCCGGTGGCAGCGGCTGGGTCTTGGGTCTGCTCGCAGATGGCCACCTTGTAGCCCTTGGCCACC
>ERZ857965.2979-NODE-2979-length-13393-cov-3.319688_pt1 | contig 13393 bp, 9 predicted proteins | sample MGYA00519758_ERZ857965 | MGnify/ENA primary metagenome ERZ857965 (study PRJEB31778, sample SAMEA3449381) | human gut metagenome | biome: human gut; feature: human-associated habitat; material: faeces | place: United Kingdom | collected 2010/2012 ...
GTGGGCGGTTAGAGGCGATTTTGAGATCCGACACCTACGTAGACTTTCGCGAGTGCCAGCTGGCACTCGTGAATGATAGTCGGAGTTGGTGGCTAGCTCAAAACGCCTCTGCCCACGTTGCCCCACCCCCGAACCGGGAGGCTGGTGCGTCCGTCTTACGACAAATCCTCTCTTCTATTTAACCTTACATGAACGTTCTCCAATATCCAACCTTACGCTCATTAATCTCCTGAATAATCTCCGATTCAACCTTGAAGTTTCTTTCCATATCCATCAATCCATTGATCTCCTGCTGTACATCGCTGACCTGGGTGTAACAGAAGCCGCAGCAATATGGGATTTTCTTGACGGCTGTAGTAATATCATCAAAACGCTTGATAAAATCTTCTTTTGTATTGACTTTATTGCCATATCCCCATCCGGAATCATCGTTGTTGAAAGCGATTCCACCATACTCGCTGATGATGATCGGCTGACCTTTGTACTCGTAGCCGTTTGCCAGAGCAGATTTTCCGCTGTGGTATACTTCTGTGGTCAGAATCTGGTCTTTGTATTCGGTGTAGCGTTTGTACAGAGTATCGCCCACTTCTTCATAATCATGAAGAGTGATAATATCGGAAACGGTGTGTTCCCATCCGTCATTTACAATAACCGGACGCATAGTGTCCAGACTCTTGGTCAGATAGTATACCGCTTCTGTAAAGTGCTGTTCTACTTTTCTTGTTTCAATCTGGCTGACACCCCAGGATTCGTTCATCGGAGTCCAGGTGATGATGCATGGGTGGTTGTAGTTCTGTCGGACAATTTCCATCCATTCTTTTGTAAATTCTTCTACCGCATAATCGGTATAGCGATAGGCGGCTGCCATCTCGCTCCATACCAGCATACCTTTCACATCACACCAATATAAGAATCTCTCATCTTCTGTTTTCTGGTGTTTTCGCAGTCCGTTGTATCCTAGGGCATGGATCTTGTCGATATCCTCGATCAGTGCTTCTTCACTTGGTGGTGTCAGATGAGAATCCTTCCAGTACCCCTGATCCAGAATCAGTCTCTGATACAGTGGATGACCGTTCAATAAAATGTTTGGTCCATCGATACGGATCTCACGCATTGCGAAATAAGAACCAACCGTATCCACGATCTCCCCTTTGTGAGTAACCGCAAAATCAATATCATACAGATCCGGTTCTGCCGGAGTCCAAACACGGACACCCCATTCCAGTCCCACTGTTCCTTCATAGGCTACATTAATGGTTGTCTCTACATGTTTCTGATTTGCCAGCACACACTGCTTTGCAACCGTTGTTCCTCGAAAACTAACGGTAGCTGTGATCATCAGATCGTCATCCAGATCTTTTTCCGCTGCTGCCACTTCATATTCCAGTTTCAGTGCAGCATTTTGCAGATCCGGTGTCATTTTTACGGATGCCAGGCTGATCTTCGGTACGTATTCACTCCATACCGTTTTCCAGATACCGGTGGTCTGTACATACCAGCATCCAAAGTTTTCGTTGATCCATCGCTGTTTTCCTCTTGGCTGCTGGGTATCAAAAGAGTCTTCTACTTTTACCGTCAGTTCATTTTCTCCGTCATGCACCAGATTGGTAACATCAAAAGAGCATCTTGCATAGCCGCCTCTGTGGCTTCCTGCATAGGCACCGTTTACCCATACTTTTGTAATAAAATCGCTGCCCTCAAAGTGCAGGATATAACGATTGTTCTCTAGCTTCACACCATCTACGTTAATTGTACGATGATACCAGATAAAATCATGGCGGGTTTCATCCTGAATGCCGCTTAACTTTGTCTCATATGTGAACGGAACATTGATCTTTTTATCACCTTTGAATTCCTGATACCATTTCTCTTTTTCCCCGGCATTTTCATCATCAAAACCGAAATCCCAGGTTCCGTTCAGATTTTCCCAGTCAGTTCGCACAAACTGTGGTCTTGGATAGTCCTTGATGTAACATTTCATTTTTGCTTTCCTCCATAAATGCTTGTAAAATCCCTTTCCGTCCTTTTGACGATTTTCCCATACGAGTTTATTTTCTCAGAAAATACATTTTTTTCATATTACAATACTGTACAATTTTTTTCTTTTTCTTTGTGTAGTTTTCCCTTTGTTCAGACAACAACTGTAAAAAAACGTCTCGTTTCTATTTTGCAAAAAAAGATGGTACGGAGTTCTCCATACCATCTTTTCTATATTTCTGAAATTTTTTATCTTCCCAGCGCCTTCGCCAGCTTCCGGATGTATTCCGGGGTGGTTCCGCAACAGCCGCCTACGATTCCGGCACCGACTTCTACCAGGTGTTTGGTGTGTCTTGCAAAATCATCTGCATTCATATCGTAATGAGCTTCGCCTTTGTCATCGATAAACGGCATGCCTGCGTTTGGTTTCGCGATGATCGGAACAGTTGCCACTTCTTTCATGCTGGCAACTACTGCTTCCAGCTGATCCGGACCTACGGAACAGTTCAGTCCTACGGCAGCCGCTCCCATCTCCTGTAAAGTCAGAACTGCTTCCACGGCATTACCTCCGTACATTGCGCTTCCGTCTGCTTCCAGAGAAAGCGTACAGATCATCGGAAGATCGCAGACTGCCTGTGCTGCATCCAGTGCAACCACCGTCTCATCCACGCTCAACATGGTTTCTGCAACAAACAGATCCACTCCTGCATCCACCAGGGCTTTCATCTGTTCCTGATACGCCTCATACAGTTCATTATAAGTCAGGGTTCCTCTCGGCTCCATCAGCTGTCCGGTGGTGGTGATATCTCCCGCTACCAGAGCCCGGTTGCCGATTCCGTCTTTACAGATCTTTACCAGCTTTGTGTTCAGTTCGGTTACCCGATCCTGGAGATTAAAGTTTCTCAGGCTGATAGGATTGGCTGCGAATGTAGGAGCATATACGATCTGGCTTCCGGCATCCACATAGGCACGCTGCAGTTCCTGTAAAACTGAAGGATTTTCAAGTACCCACTGCTCAGAAGATATGCCTACCGGCATACCTGCTTTTCTCAGGTTGGAACCGGTGGCTCCGTCCAGAATTACTACCCCTTTTGCTGTCAGTTCATCAAATTGCTGTCTTGTCATTGTTTTCTCCTTCCTCTGTATATCCAAAACACTATTTCAGTATTATCAGCTTTTTTATCTTCCCACGGACTTACAGAGGGAGTGTCCCATTACTGTTTCCGTTCACAGAACTCGATCCGTTCTTTATTCGGTCCTTCGATAATAAAGAAAGCCACACCCTTTTCCCAAAATGGAAGTTCTTCAATTCCATTCGACAACACTTTATATCCCTGCTCACAGATCCAGGTATAAGCAGCCTGAATGTCTGTGCAGTTTAAAGCGAAGTGATTGATGGCACCGTCCAGACCGTTGCCGCCCTCGGCATAAGTTTCGATCATCAGGTTCCCCAGCTGCAAGAATGCAACTTTGGCTTTGTTTGCCGGCACCTGATTCGTGTGCATAGTCTGAAATCCCAGACCTTCATAGAACCGGATCGTTGTTTCTATGTCTGATGTAGGAATTCCGATATGCTGGATTCCTGTTGTCCACTGTGTTACACTCATCCTCTATATCCTCCGCTTTTTCTCTGACTTCCGGATGCTTTCTGTCCCTGTTTTTACAGGAAACGAAGTTCCGGAAGTCGATTCTCTATAACTCTTATTTACTCAGCGCTGTCCTCTGCTGCTGTGTCTTCTGTTGTAGTGTCTTCACTGTTATCCTGTGAAGAGGTATCTTCTGTACCGTCCTGTGCGTCACTGGATTCTGTATCATCGCTGCTGTCGGCACTCTTGTATACAAAAGATGCACTGTCGGTGACTGTGATCTGATCCCATACTTTATCTTTGACTTTAATCTTTTCTTCTTTTACCCAGTCTTCCAGTGTGCTGTCATACAGATCAGATTTTCTTTCTGAAATAACCGTCTTCTCTTTGTTTTCTGTCGCATCTTCATCCAGCATCTTATCCAGACGTACCACATAGTAACCGTCATCACCTTCGATGACTTTGTCGGCAACCTCTCCGTCTTTTAATTCCAGAGCCGCGTCCTGCACTGCTTCATCCAAGGTATCATCCGTATCTCCTGCCGTGGTAAATGCCGGTGCTGTCGCACTTAAACTGTCATCTACTTCTTTTGCCAGTGCATCCATGTCTGCGTTTGCCACGTCATCGGATGCTTTTACTTTATCAAGTACCTGCTGTGCCAGGTCTTTTTTCTGTGCTTTTTCTTCATCGGTCAGATCAATGGTATTGCCGTCATCATCTTTTTCTGTTCCTTCTGTAGAAACTTTTACGATAGTGACTCTTGTCTGATCTTTTTCATTGGCGCTGACTTCGGTATCTACATCTGCAGTCATCGGATCGTGCATCTTGCTGCGGATTGTTACCAGTTCCAGATACGTAACGATATCATCTTCAGATACTGCCAGTTTTTTCAGGATCTTTTCATCGTTATCTTTGATAAATTCCGCTGCTGCTTCTTTGATCGCTTTTTCTTCATCCTCCGTAATCGTAACGTCATAATCTGCCGCATGTGCTTTCAGTACATACAACTGATTAATTGTCTTCATGACGCTATCCTTGGAGCTTTCCCCAACAGTTTTCCCGTCGTCTCCTTTCTGATCCCACACATTAGATGCGGAACCGCTGACACCATACTGTGACATCAGCATATTATAATAACTCATGGTCTGTGCCTGCTGGTCTCTTACCATATAGCTTGCCAGACCCAATGTTACTTTTTCATCTCCTACAGTTGCTACGGTTTTTGTTCCATCAATTGCTTTTGAGCATCCGGACAGTGTACCTGCTGCAAGAGCAGCTGCCAGAATCCCACATGCTGCGGTTTTATTTAACTTTCTCATGTTTTCCTCCGTTACCCTTTTATGTACTCCGGGAGTACATTTATTCACTAATAGCATTTATTATAGACTATTTCCTCCTATGGGGCAACTTTTTTCCTTTTATTTCAATCTTTTTTCACAAGCGCTCGTTACTGTTCACTACGTTCTCAGTAACACGCTTCGCGATGCACTGAATTTATGCTGACCACAAGAATTTGCCTGCACTTATACCAGACACTGCATGACCGTCAGTAATTCAGTCGCCTTCTCCTGCATCGGCACTGCTTCCTTTGCCTTTCGGTTTCTCGGACGATACAGAAAATACGGATTTGTTTCGATTTTAAACTGCAGTTCTTCCGGATACTGATTCAGTATCTCCGGTATCTTCGCTGTGTCAATCTTCGCCCGCTCATACATGGTAAGTTTCAGGCTATCGTCAAGCTGCTTAACTTCGGTCAGATAGATCCGGTGAGCCATGGCTTTCAGGCTTGCCACTGCGAGGAGGTTCTGCACCATCTTCGGCGGTTCTCCAAAACGGTCCAGCAGCTCTTCCATCATATCCTCATACTCTTCCCGGTTCTCGATCGCCGCGATCCGTTTGTAAATATCCAGCTTCTGATATTCATTCGGAATATATTTTTCCGGAATGTACGCATTGATCTGCAGGTCGATCGTCGTCTCGAAGTCTTCCTGTACTTCGATTCCTTTTGCTTCCTGTACGGCTTCATTCAGCATCTTACAGTAGAGATCGTATCCTACCGCTTCCATATGACCGTGCTGTTCCGCTCCCAGAAGATTGCCCGCACCACGCAGTTCCAGATCACGCATGGCAATCTTGATCCCGCTTCCCAGTTCAGTGAATTCGCGGATCGCATGGAGGCGTTTTTCTGCGATTTCTTTTAACATCTTATTTCTCCGGTACATCAGAAAAGCGTATGCGGTCCGGTTGGATCGTCCTACCCTTCCGCGCAGCTGATACAGCTGGGAAAGTCCCATCTGATCCGCATCATGGATGATCATAGTATTGGCATTGGAGATATCAAGACCGGTCTCGATGATTGTTGTGGAGACCAGCACATCGATCTCTCCGTTGATAAACCCGTACATGATCTTTTCCAGTTCACGCTCGCTCATCTGTCCGTGGGCAAATGCCACATTCGCCTCCGGAACCAGTTTTCGGATCTGATTGGTGATCTCTTCAATGTTATTGACACGATTGTATACATAATACACCTGACCACCGCGTGCCAGTTCCCGGCTGATCGCCTCCCGTACCATCTCATCGTTATATTCCATCACATAGGTCTGGATCGGTGTACGGTCCTGTGGTGCTTCTTCCAGAACACTCATATCCCGGATTCCGATCAGACTCATGTGAAGAGTTCGCGGAATCGGCGTCGCTGTCAGGGTCAGGACATCGATATTCTGTTTCATCTGCTTAATCTTTTCTTTGTGAGTAACACCAAAGCGCTGTTCCTCATCGATGATCAGCAGTCCCAGATCTTTAAACTGCACATCTTTGGACAACACCCGATGGGTGCCGATCAGAATATCCACCAGACCTTTTTTCAGATCCCCGATCGTCTTTTTCTGCTGGCTGGCGGTACGGAACCGGCACAGAAGGTCCACGCGCACCGGAAAATCCTTCATCCGCTGTGCAAATGTATTGTAATGCTGCTGTGCAAGGATCGTGGTCGGAACCAGATAAACCACCTGTTTTCCCTCCTGGATCGCCTTAAAGGCCACACGGATCGCAATCTCCGTCTTCCCGTAGCCCACATCTCCGCAGATCAGCCGATCCATGATCTTCGGGCTCTCCATATCCTGCTTTGCCGCCTCGATCGCCTGCAGCTGATCCTCCGTCTCTTCAAATGGAAACATCTCTTCAAATTCCCGCTGCCATACCGTATCCGGTCCATAGCGGAAACCGGCTTCCTGCTGTCTGGCTGCATACAGTGCCACCAGATCTTTTGCGATATTCTTTACAGCTCCGCGGACCTTCGTCTTGGTCTTCTTCCATTCCTGTCCGCCGAGTTTGTTTAACTTTGGTGTCTTTGCCGCATCGGAACCGGCATATTTTTGCAGAACATCCAGCTGGGTGGCGAGAATATACAGGTTACTTTTTCCTGCATACTCGATCTTGATATAGTCTTTCACCACACCATCCACTTCCATCTTCTCGATGCCGCGGTACACGCCCAGCCCGTGGTTTTCATGAACCACAAAGTCTCCTACGGAAAGCTCCGAAAAGCTCTGGATCTGCTTTCCGCTGTACTGTGATTTTTTCCGTTTTTTCTTCTTTTCTTTGCCGAAAATATCCGTCTCCGAGATCACCACGTATTTGACCATCGGATACTCGAAGCCACGGCTTACCCGTCCCCAGGTGACCTTGATCTGTCCCGGCTGGATCAGTTCTTCCGGATCCTCACTGTAAAAAGCTGACATTTCCTGATCCTGCAGATCTTTTGCCAGTCTGGCCGCCCTTGTTCGCGAAGGGGATAACAACAGCATCCGGTAACCGGATTTTTTCCAGCGCAACAGATCTTTTACCAGCATCTCAAAACTGTTGTTGTACGGGTTGACCGATTTTACAGTCAGCTGCATCTCCATAGTGAAGTTCCACCCGGTTCCCCGTGGCTCCATCGTGGACAACGACAGTGTATGCATCTGATGAAACCGATGCACTACTTCCTGATGGTTTCGGATCACTTCCATCTGTCCGGGCAGAAGATACCCCTTTTCCAGACGGTGAATCATACTCTCCCGGAATTCTTCTTCTGTTGTCTTTGCATGTTCTGTCAACCGGTTCGGCTCGTCGATCACAACCAGCGTGTTCTCCGGCAGATATTCCAATAACGATTCTGTTTTCTTATAAAAATACCGGACAAAACTTTCTGCTCCGGCAATATGCTCCATCTCTTCTAACTGGTCTTTTAATTCAGCGGCGATCTGGCGGACTCTCGCCCCTTCCTCTGTCTTCATCTCATCCCGGAACTTCTTCTGACACTTCTGTGACTCTTTTTCAATGGCTTTGATGCCCTGTCGGATCGTCTCCTTATCCAGCACCACTTCCGTCGCCGGATAGATCGTAATCTCCTCCAGATTCTCGATCGAGCGCTGGCTTTCCGCATCAAAACTGCGGATGGAATCCACCTCATCTCCCCACAGTTCGATACGCCACGGATTATCCTCGGTCAGAGAAAATACATCCATGATTCCACCACGGATAGAAAACTGTCCCGGAACCTCTACCTGCGCCGCCCATTCATACCCGAGTTCCACCAGATGTCTTTTCATCCGATCCAGGTCAACCTCGCTGTCATTGCGAATCTTTATTACTTTTTCCTTCCACACGGCAAGCGGCACCAGACAGTCCAGGCAGCTGTCGATCGAAGTAACGATCGTCACTTCTTCCCGCTCCAGCAGTGCGCGAAGCACCTGGATCCGTTGTCTGGTAAGAAGATTACCATGGATATCTGCCTGATAAAAGATCAGATCCCTCGCCGGATAATACAGTACTTCCGGGTCATACAGACGAAAATCCTCATAAAATGCCTTGGCTTTCAGATCATTTTCCGCAACGATCAGTCGAAAAGGAAACTCCCGGAGAAGCCCGTTGGTAAAATGAGCTTTCTGGGAGTCCAGGCATCCGGAAACCTGTACGATTCCCGGTTTCTTCAGTTGTCTTATGATCGCATCAAAATCGGCCAGTTCATATAATGGTTGTACGAATGCATCCATCGTTTTCCCTTTCTAGTTAAACTGATTCATCGCCTGATCCACTTCTCCCTGCACCATCAGTTCCACGGCCCCTGCCGCGCGTTTCAGCGCGTCATCCACCAGTCCCCGGTCTTCTTTGGAAAAGTGTCCCAGCACATAATCTGCCAGATCCCAGCCCTTTGGCTTTTCTCCGACTCCAACTTTGATTCTCTGGAAGTTCTGGGTGCCCAGCTGTGCGATAATATTTTTGATGCCGTTATGGCCGCCCGCACTTCCTTTTTTCCGTATCCGGATCTTTCCCGGTTCCAGACTGATATCATCATAGATCACGATCAGTTCTTCTTCCGGATCGATCTTATAATAATCTACCAGGGCTCTCACTGATTCCCCGCTCAGGTTCATGTAGGTCAGCGGTTTCGCCAGGATCACTTTCTGACCCGCGATCACTCCTTTTCCGTACATTGCCTTATGTTGTTTTCCCGAAGAGGGTACGCGATACTCATCCACCAGAAGATCAACCGCGTCAAATCCCACGTTATGGCGGGTATTTTCATACTGTTTTCCCGGATTGCCCAGGCCTACGATCAGATACATAATGATAACTCCTTCATCAGCCGAAGTATACCAGCTCCTGCTCCGGTTTTTCTGCCGCTTCAATCTCTGTTGCGTACAATACCGGACCTCTGCCGTTGTATACTTCCATAAATTCGTCTTTAACTTTTGCAGTTACCGTTACCCAGCTGCCGATCCGCAGTCTCTTGGCTGCCGGATTCTTACAGATATAGCCGATAAACTGGGTATCGTCCGCACAGCAGGTCATCGCCATACGTCCGGGCACGAAAAATCCTGCGTTCAGCTCACGACTTTTCAACACCTGTCCTTTAAACCGAACCGTCTTATCCACATATTTTTTCAGATTATCCATCATATCCACATACCAGATACCGTAATCGATATCTTCAATATCAATGATGTCCGCATTCATATCATACGGCATCTCATCCTGGAAAATATCGTCAATTTCGCCCTCTTCATTTTCAAAGACAACTTCTGCTCTGGAATTGACAACTTTGACACTGCGACGGAAGTTTGCCAGCGGATGTTCATCCTGACAGCGGTTGAAAATTACCAGATCCGCGTTTCGGATCATCTCCATGAACAAAGATTTCATATTGTTCATATAGATCTGGAAGGTGCTGGCATCCACGGTTACGATATGCTGTGCCAGATCCCAGTAACGTGGCATATCGGTCTGATAGAACTTATCCACAGACCACAGCGGATTGTACTCTACCAGAACTCTTCCCGGATGATGTTTTTTATTCAACATCTGCAGGGTATCCGCGTTAAAGTCTTCCGGATCTTCGATGATCTCGATCACCGTATTCATTTTCTTCAGGCTTTCCTCATCGTACTCCTCTTCTCCCTCTTCACAGAGAATCAGAAGCGTTTTGTCCGGAATCTGAAAATAACTCTGATGAATGGTAAAATCCAGAAACTGGGTTTTGCCACTCTCTAAAAATCCTGTAATTAAATATACGGGAACATCTCTCTTCATCATTACTCATTCACTCCAAAAATTTCAGCAATTTTGTCTTCTGCCATCTTGGAACCGATCACACAGATCTTACCTGTGATCTGTGGAGTACCGGTGCGTACCTCATACTCTTCCGGAACCATATCAAAGTAGATCCACTGTCCGTCTTTTCCGTCCACCATACCTTTGGCACGGAGGATCACACCAAGATCTTCTGCTTCTGACAGAATCTTTAATGCAGCTTCGATCTCTTCTTTTGTATATTTCTTAGCAGTCTCACGACCCCAGCTTGTAAATACTTCATCTGCATGATGATGGTGATGATCGTGACCGCATCCACACTCGCCATCATGGTGATGATGTTCGTGATCGTGGTCATGTCCGCATCCGCACTCATCGTCGTGGTCGTGATGATGATGCTCATGATCGTGGTCATGTCCGCATCCGCACTCGTCATCGTGGTCGTGATGATGATGTTCATGGTCGTGATCATGTCCGCATCCGCACTCGTCGTCATGGTGATGCTCATGACCGTGGTGTCCACCGCATACCGGGCAGAAATCTTCGTCTTCTTTTCTTCCCTGCTCCATCGCTTCCAGAATCTGTGCACCGTCCAGTTTTTCGATTGGAGTGGTGATGATCACTGCATCCTTGTTCACTTCGCGGATCAAAGCGACTGCTTTTGCTACTTTCTCTTCGGTAGCCTTCGGTGTATCGGTACGGCTCAGAATAATCGTTCTTGCATACTGTAACTGGTTCTCGAAGAACTCACCGAAGTTTCTCATATACATTTTGCATTTGTTTACATCTGCTACCGTTGTATAGCTGTTCAGGCTGATCTCACAGTCCACATCCACACCTTTTACCGCTTTGATGACATCCGACAGTTTGCCCACACCTGACGGTTCAATGATGATACGATCCGGATGATACGTTGTAATCACTTCTTTCAGAGAAGTTCCGAAATCACCTACCAGAGAACAGCAGATACATCCGGAGTTCATCTCACGGATCTCGATACCGGAGTCTTTTAAGAATCCTCCGTCAATACCGATCTCTCCAAATTCATTTTCAATCAGCACTACCTGCTCGCCTTTTAAAGCTTCAGAAAGCAGTTTTTTAATCAGTGTTGTTTTTCCGGCTCCTAAAAATCCTGAAATAATGTCAATCTTTGTCATGTTTTTTACCTCCTGAAAAACGCCCAAAAAGGGCTGTTTTCTCTAAAACAGCCCTGAATTTTTGTCTGCATATCCTGTGAGTTCTTTCAACAGTTCCTGTCAAAAGAACTCACAGGATATTCTTACCGAATAGTTACTCCTCTATACTTTTATCACGTTTTGCCCAAAAAGTAAAGCCCCCTTTGCGTTTTGGTTTCATACAACTAACCGTTCTTTTCATGCAAAAGGAGCTTATTTTTCTGTATGTATTATCCGTGGATCATCAGATGCACGATCTCCCGGTCTGTCTCAAGCATACCTTCAGATGCCAGTTTACCAACACAGCGGATCGTATTTTCCACTCCTTTTTTTACGATACCGTCACCGCCGATAAACTGCTGTCCGTTCTTATACATAAAGTAACCAAGGATTCCCGCGTCTACAGAGGATGCGATCTTTGCTGCACAGGACGCTTTCGCTCCGTCACAGATCATACCTGATACAATAGCAAGACCGTTGACAATGGCATGTTCGCCCTCCTTCTTGCCGTCTCCGTACAGGTAGGCGATCCCTGCGCCACAGCCACATCCGGCTCCTACTGCACCGCAGTATGCGGAAAGTCTGCCGATTCCTTCTTTGATATGGATCGTTGCCAGATTTGAGATCACCAGAGCCCGGTACATCGTCTCTTCCGATACCTGCAGTTCTTTTGCAAAAACCACGATCGGGACAGAAGCTGTGATTCCCTGGTTGCCGCTTCCGGAATTGATCACTACCGGAAGTTCACAGCCATTCATTCTTGCATCGGAACCGGCAGCCGCCATGGCTTTGGCGCGCACCTTGACATCCTGATCGCCGTAAGTGGCCAACAGGACCTTTCCGATATTGGCTCCATAATTACCACAGAGCCCTTCCTCGGCGATCGCCATGTTGTAACGAACCTGACGTTCCAGTACTTCGCGGACATCTGCAAGATCCACTTCCTTTGCAAATGCAAAGATTTTTTCTATGGTAAGCGTCGATTTGTCTGCCAGTGCGGATTCTTCTTTTCCGGTAATCTCTTTTGCCAGAAGAATCTCCCCGTTTCTGGACACATGCACCAGATTCGTGTGGAAATCGGTGATCCGTACACTCGCTCTATCTTCTCCGTGATATAAAGTAATCTGAATATCAAAGATCAGATCAGAGGATGCCTCACAGACACTGCACGGAACCTCCTTCAGGAAGGTTCCCATTGCTTCGATGTCTTCCTGTTCCACATGGGAGATGACCTCCAGTTCCTTCGCAGCATCTCCTGCCACGATTCCGGCAGCTGCGGCGGCTTCGATTCCACGCAGTCCACCGGTATGTGGAACAACCACGCTTTTTACATTTTTTATAATATTTCGGCTGACCGCAACCTCCACCCGCTCCGGCAGGGCTCCCAGTGTCTTTCTGGCAACAGCTCCCGCATAAGCGATGGCGATAGGCTCGGTACATCCCATCGCCGGCACCAGTTCATCTTTCAGGATCTGGACATAAGTTCGGTAATATTCTTTTGAAAGCATATTTCTATCTGTTCCTCACTCTTTTTATTTTTTCCAGCATGCCACCATATGGCCCGGTGTTCTCTCTTCCAGTTCCGGTTCCTGCTGTCTGCACTGATCGGTCGCGTAAGGACAGCGCGTATGGAAACGACAGCCGGACGGAACATGCAACGGACTCGGAAGATCTCCCTCGATGCCGCAGTGTTCCAGACTGAGTGCCCGCTTGGGATCTGCGATCGGAATGGAGGCCAGCAATGCCCGGGTGTATGGGTGGCATGGATTGTCATACACTTCATCGCTTTCTCCGCTCTCCACGATCTTACCAAGGTACATCACACCGATCCTGTCGGAAATATGGCGCACCATGGACAGATCATGTGCCACAAACAGGTAAGTCAGTCCCAGTTCCTGCTGCAGATCTTCCAGCACGTTGACAACCTGTGCCTGGATCGATACGTCCAGTGCGGAGATCGGCTCATCGCAGAGCAGGAATTCCGGATTGACGGATAAGGCTCTTGCGATACCGATACGCTGACGCTGTCCGCCGGAAAACTCATAGGCATATTTTTCCATATCGTCTGCCTTCATACCT
>ERZ857965.2992-NODE-2992-length-13367-cov-3.253155_pt1 | contig 13367 bp, 8 predicted proteins | sample MGYA00519758_ERZ857965 | MGnify/ENA primary metagenome ERZ857965 (study PRJEB31778, sample SAMEA3449381) | human gut metagenome | biome: human gut; feature: human-associated habitat; material: faeces | place: United Kingdom | collected 2010/2012 ...
TCCTGTTCACCGAAGATAAGCCCATCCTCTTCGCTTTCCACGGCTACCCCTCCCTGATCCACGAGCTCACCTATCGCCGGAAGAACAAGAACCTTCACGTCCGGGGGTACATCGAAGAGGGCACCATCACCACCCCCTTCGACATGCGGGTGCTCAACAACCTGGACCGGTTCCACCTGACCATGGACGTCATCCACCTGCTGCCGGAGAAGCTGGGCACCCGGGGTGCCTTCCTGGTCCAGCAGCTCCAGGACAAGCTGGTGGAGCACAAGCAGTATATCGCCGAGTACGGCGAGGACCTACCGGAAATCCGCGACTGGAAGTGGAACGACGGCAAGGGCAACTTCGCCTGATCCCATTACGCCCCATGGAGGACCCATCGGGTCCCCTTTCGCCCTCCCCTGCCCCGCTTTCCAACGGGGCGGGGGAGGGCTTTCTACTTCCTCCACGCCCCAAAGCGGGACCTTCCCTTTTCCTCCAAAGTGTGCTATGATAAGCGGGCGGCCTGCTCTCCCAGGCCGCCTTCATTTGCCAGAGAAAGGAAGTCCTTCGTCTTGTCACTCGCCCATACCCACAACGGGGCCGATCTGGGAAAGGATCCCGTCCGCCGGCTGCTGTTCCAGCTGGCCCTGCCCTCCATCCTGGCCCAGCTAATTAACCTACTGTACAACTTGGTGGACCGGATGTACATCGGCCACATCCCCGACGTGGGCGCCACCGCCCTCACCGGCGTGGGGGTCACCATGCCGCTGATCCTGTGCATCTCCGCCTTTGCCGCCCTGGTGAGTATGGGCGGCGCCCCCCGGGCCTCCATCCTCCTGGGGAAAGGGGAAAAGGACCAGGCCGAGCAGGTCCTGGGCAACTGCACCACCATGCTGGTGATCACTGCCCTGGTCCTCACGGTGGTGGTCCAGGTCTTTGGGCCGGATCTCCTTTTGTTCTTTGGGGCCAGCCAGGCCACCCTTCCCTATGCCTGGGACTACACTAGGATCTATGCCATGGGCACCCTCTTTGTCCAGCTGGCCCTGGGGCTCAATGCCTTCATCAACGCCCAGGGCTTTGCCCGGACGGGGATGCTCACCGTGGCCCTGGGAGCGGGGTGCAACATTGTTCTGGACCCCATCTTCATCTTCGCCCTGGACATGGGGGTGCAGGGGGCTGCCCTGGCCACGGTGCTGTCCCAAGGGGCTTCCTGCCTGTGGATCCTGTGCTTCCTCCGGGGAAAGCAAACCACCCTCCGCCTGCAGCGGCGGACGCTGCGGCTGCGGCGGAAGATCCTCCTCCCCTGCCTGGCCCTGGGGGTGTCCCCCTTTATCATGCAGTTCACGGAGAGCATCCTCAACGTCTGCTTCAACACCAGCCTCCTCCAGTACGGCGGGGACCTGGCGGTGGGGGCTATGACCATCCTTGCCAGCGTCATGCAGTTTGCCATGCTCCCCCTCCAGGGGTTCACCCAGGGGGCCCAGCCCATCGTGGGCTTCAACTACGGCGCCGGCAACCGGGACCGGGTGAAGGAGACCTTCCGACGCCTGTTGGTCTGCTGCATCGTGTACGCGGGGATCATCTGGGCGGTGGCCATGTTCCTGCCCCAGGTGTTCACCGCCATCTTCACCAACGACCCCGCCTTGGCAGAGTACACCCAGTGGGCCATCCGGATCTACCTGGCCCTGGCCTTCCTCATGGGCATTCAGGTGGCTTGCCAGCAGACCTTCATCGCCCTGGGCAACGCCAAGACCTCCGTCTTCCTGGCCCTGCTGCGGAAGGTGATCCTCCTGATCCCCCTGATCTACCTGCTGCCCCACCTTTTGCCGGGCAACCAGGTGATGGCGGTGTTCCTGGCCGAGCCAGTGGCAGACGCCATCGCCGTGGCCACCACCGGAACCCTGTTCTGGCGGCAGTACCACAAGTTATAACGACAGCATTGGTCCCCAGGGTTTCACCGCCCTGGGGACTTTTTTCCTCCGGTTTCCTTCCTGCTCGTTGCGAACTGCAGCCGCCTATGCTACCCTATGGTTAAGGAAACCATCCCTTGTGCGCCCTCCCCGCTTGGAGAGGAGAAAGGAGCCCCCTATGGCACCAAAGACCTCCCCCGACCCCCTCTATGACCGGATTGCCCAGAGCTTCCGCAGCCAAACTTTTCTCACCCTGCTGGGGGCTCAGCTGCGGTCTGTGGAGCCGGGAAAGGTGGTGATCTCCTGCCGCCGCCGGCCCGAGTTGGGGCAGCAGCAGGGCCTGCTCCACGGGGGCGTGGTGGCCACCATCGCCGACGTCACCTGCAGCTACACCGCCCTGACCACCATGCCCGAGGGGTATGAGGTTCTGACGGCGGAGTTTAAAATCAACCTCCTCCGCCCCGTGCTGGCAGAGGAGATCGTGGCCACCGGCCAGGTGATCAAGGCTGGCCGCACCCTGGTGATCACCGAGGCCGAGGTCCGGGATGGCAATACCGGAACCCTCCTAGCCAAAATGCTGGGGACCATGGTGCCTACGCAGTTGTAAGCGGTCCCGCTGCACGTTCGGCCAGGGAACACCATCCCCTTTGACAAAAGGGGGACTCTGTGGTATCTTTATTTAGTTAGCCTAAGCTAACTAAATAAAGAATTGGGAGGACCCCTATGGACCACAGCCTTCTCCTTGCCTTTCTCCTCACCCTGCTGGCCGGGCTGAGCACCGGCATCGGCAGTGTCATCGCCTTCGTCACCCGGCACACCAACCGGCGCTTCCTCTCCGGGAGCCTAGGCTTTTCCGCCGGGGTGATGCTCTATGTCTCCCTGGTGGAACTTCTGCCCCAAGCGGGAACCGCCCTCCAAGAGGACTTGGGAGGGCGCAGCGGCAGCTGGGCCGCCATCGGCGGTTTCTTCGGCGGCATGCTTCTCATCGCCGTCATTGACCGGTGCATCCCTGCCCAGGAGAATCCCCACGAAGCCAAACCGCTGGAGGCAGAAGCCCCCCTCTCCCCCGCTCCCCTTCTTCGCCTGGGAGGGATGACGGCCCTGGCCATTGCCATCCACAATTTCCCGGAGGGGCTGGCCACCTTCGTCTCCGCCCTCCAGGACCCCGCCATCGCCGGGCCCATCGTGGTGGCCATTGCCATTCACAACATTCCCGAGGGGATCGCCGTCTCAGTCCCCCTCTACCAGGCCATTGGCTCCCGGCGGAAGGCCTTTGTCTGGTCCTTCCTCTCCGGCCTGGCAGAGCCGGCGGGAGCCCTCCTGGGCTGGCTGCTGCTGGCCCCGGTGATGAGTCCCACCCTCTTTGGCCTGCTCTATGCTGGTGTGGCGGGGATCATGGTGTTCATCTCCCTGGACGAGCTTCTCCCCGCCGCCCGGGCCTATGGGGAGCACCACCTGGCCATTTACGGCCTCATCGGCGGTATGGCCGTGATGGCAGGGAGCCTACTGCTCTTTGAATAGGGGGAATAGAAAAAAGACACCAGCCTGTTGGCTGGTGTCTTTTTGGCAGCGGGAGAAGGATTCGAACCCTCACAAACAGAGTCAGAGTCTGTCGTGCTACCCTTACACAATCCCGCTATATGGCCGGGCCGCTGGTGCGGCACCCCGTGACTGTCTCGGCTTCTCTCACAGGGCGAGATTTATTATATCCCCGGCCGGCGGATTTGTCAAGCAAATTTTTTCGATTTTTTCAATTTTTTCTTTCGGCCTATCGCTGGGGCCTGTCTGCCTCACTCCAGGCCCTGGGGCGGGTCCTGTTCCTCCTGCTGGGGCGTGGCCTCCCCCTGCCGGGCCCGGGCGGCCTCCTGGAGGAAGAGCATCCCGCCCAGGGAGGTGTAGGGCGTGACGAAAATGTCCATGGCCCCATAGGTCACCTGGGAGACCAGGAACCACAGGATATAGCTCAGCCGGAACCCAAAGAAGGCGCCCCGGAAGCCCTTGGCACTGTCCAGCCCCCGGCGGAAGACCTGGCCCAGGGAGTATTCCGGGTGGGCGCACAGGCAGTACCGCACCGGCAAAAAGATGCTGTGCAGCCAGAAGGTGAACACCAGGGCGGCAATGGCCAGCACCGTGGCCCCTATCTGGAGGAGGGAGCTGGTGGTGGTATAGGCCGCCATGGAGGGGGTGGTGGTGTAGAACAGGTAGAAGAGGTACAGGCTGGGTACGGTGGCCAGGATACCCGCCAGGCGCACCCCGGCGCCCAAGAGCAGCTCCACCACAACAGCTTTGCCGAACTTGCCGCCCTGGCGGAACCACCGCAGCACCGGGCGCACCCCGGCCTCGCCGCTGCCCCGGAGCATGCTCCAGTACTGCTCCATCACCCCCAGGCGGATGGGGGCCAGAATGAGCAGAACCACCACGCTGAACACCACGAAGCGGATCAGCTGGGCATAGGTGACGGGGATGGCCAGCACCATCTGGGTCAAGTCCATCCGGAAGAGGATGCTGAAGCCTTCGCTGTTGAAGTAAATGCCGCTCACCGTGTCCCCATACTGGGCTAGGCTGGCCACGCCGTAGGTCAGCGTAGCCCCCAAGAGGTACCGCAGGCCCACGAAGGCCACCTGAAGGCCCACCAGCAGCAGGGTGACCCGCATACAGATGGGGTGGAACATCAGGCGTTTGGCCAGCATCTTCAGCTCCCGGCGGGAGAAGGCAAGTCGTTGTTTGCGCATGTCAGGGTCCTTTCTGCATGGGTTACAGGCCGTATTGGGCCGCGTCGTCGGGGCTCACCAGGATCACCTGGTCCCGGGGGCGGTAGACGCTGGTGCTCTCCAGCTTGGTGTCTTTCAAGGCGCCGTTCTCGTAGAGGTTGCGGTAGACCTTCACGGTGTAGCCGGTGTAGGGGGTGGTCTTCACCTTGGTGGTGCCGGCGGGAAGGCTCTCATCCACCTGGTAGACGGTTTTGTAAGGGGTGGTGCCCACAACTTGGTTGGTCATCTCCACGGTGATGTTGTCGCTCTTGGTGCCCAGGATATTCACCGTCAGGGTCCGGCCGGAGACCGAGGCCACCACCTTTAAGGGGAAGGGGGTGTCGTTCTGGAAGCGGAAGTCCTTGGCGCCGTAGTACACCGTAGCGTCCATCCCGTCGGGAACGTAGCGGGTAATGTACCCGTGGGGGTACCGCTCCACGATCTTCAGGTTGGCCCGCAGGGCGGCCAGATACACGGTGGAGGAGCCTTGGCACACCCCGCCGCCGGTCTCCTGAACGGTCTCGCCCCCCACGTAGGCGGGGGCGGGCAGGAAGCCCCGGGCCGCCGACCGGCTGCCCACGATGCCGTTGTAGGAGAAGGTCTCCCCCGGCATCAGGACGGTGCCGTTAAAGTACCGGGCGGCCAGGCGGATGTTCTCCACCCGGTTGGTGCTGCCGGAGATGTTGGTGGAGCAGCTGCCCAGCACATCCTGGTAGAGCTTGGGGGTGAGGTCATCCACGGTGGTGGTGGGCTGGGTGATGTCCAGGGGGAAGTCCTGGGTGGCCCCCCAGTCCAGGCCGTCATAGGCCGTCTGGGCGGCGGCAGCATCGAAGGAGATGCCGGGGTGATCGGTCTGGAAAATCTTAGCAGCCTTGTCAAAGGCGGCATTCTGCACCGGGGTCTCCACCTGGGACAGGATGTCAGCCAGGTCCAGCTCCCCAGGGAGGGTCTGCTGGAGGGTGACGGTAAACTGGGGTTGGGCCTCCGCCGTCAGTTCCACCATGTCGCTGCGGCCCAGGGTGTCCAAGATCTGTCCCTGGAGGGCCTCCCGGTCCAGCCGGCTGCCCGGGGTGCCCCGGGTGAGGTGGAGGGTGGTGTCGTCGGTCTCCCAGGTGGGCTCCACCGGGTCCCGGGCCAGGTCGGCTTCCACCTGGTCCAGGATGCTGTCCAGGCTCTCCCCGCCCTGGTAGGCGGGCAGAACCTCCTCCCCGCTGAGCAGGCAGCGGAGGTAGATCCCTCCCCGCAGGGGGAAGGGATCGGCATGCCCCACCTGCCAGGCCCGCTGGGTGGAGGCCACGCTGTCCGGTGTGACGCTGGCCAGGGGGACCTGGTAGGTCTTGGACTCCCCTTCCACCGTCTGGGCGGTGAACACCACGCCTTGATTCTCCCCAGCGTCCCCGGCGGGACGGCCTGGGCCGCCGGCTTCCTCCAGGGCAGCTTGGGCCGCCTCCTGGGTCAGGCCGCCTAGGTTCACGCCGTTGACGGTGACGTTGGGATAGATGGTCTCCCGCCCTGCCCCGGCGCACAGGGCGGTATAGCCGATCACCAGCACCGCCGCTGCCAGGCAGCACAAGAGGATCCGTTTCTTCCGGGGAGAGGAGGGCACTGCGCCCTCGCCCTGGTTTGGTGTCCGTTGGTCTTTCTTTTCCATGGGTTCCATGGGAACGCCCCTTTCCGGCCCTGGTGGGCCGTGGTTCGGTATTTTCATCATGCTGCCGCGCCGCCCAACAGCCGTCGCCGGGTGGGGCTGCCCGAAAAACCGGCAGCCTTCGACAGGGATATGGTTAGGTTATATTATATGGAATTCCCTCGGAAAAATCAACACGGGACGGCGGGTTATTTCCTCCCGCCCTTTTTTCGTTCCCATATTTACTTTTTTCGGGAAAGCTTTATAATGAAGGTATCCCATTCCCGCGTCATTTTTTTGAAAGGGGGACCTTCCCAAATGAAGATCAACACCGTGTGGGCGGCCTATTTCAGCGCCACCGACACCACCAAAACCGTGGTCACCCAGATCGCCAAGGAGCTGGCCCGCCACACCGGCCGGCCCCTGGAGACCTTCGACTTCACCCTGCCCCAGACCCGCAAGACCCCCAAAGCCTTCGGCCCCGGGGACCTGGTGGTCTTCGGCACCCCGGTGTACGCCGGCCGGGTGCCCAACCTGCTGATCAAGTACGTGGCCTCGGTCCAGGGCAACGGCGCCCTGGCCGTGCCGGTGGTGTGTTACGGCAACCGCCACTATGACGATGCCCTGATGGAGCTGCGCAACACCCTCCGGGACGGGGGGTTCCATCCCGTGGCCGGGGCGGCCTTCTCCTGCCAGCACGCCTTCTCCCCGAGCCAGAACGCCGGCCGGCCGGACATCAGCGACCTGACCATCGCCGCAGGCTTCGCCTACGACGTGTTCCAGAAGGTGGAGGGCCTCACTGACCCCGCCGCCACCGTCCCCGTGGCCGTGCCCGGCAACGACCCCGTGGGCCCCTACTACACCCCCCGGGACCGCCACGGCAACCCCATCAACATCCTCCCGGTCAAGCCCAAGACCAGCGACGCCTGCACCCAGTGCGGCCTGTGCGCCCAGCAATGTCCCCTGGGGGCCATCGATGCGGAGGATGCCCACCAGGTCCCCGGCAAGTGCATGAAGTGCAACCGCTGCGTGAAGCACTGCCCCGTGGGCGCCAAGTACTTTGACGACCCCAACTACCTCTACCACAAAAGCGAGCTGGAGGACCTGTACTCCTGGCCCCGGAAAACGCCGGAGCTGTTCCTGTAACCCCATCCCCAACGGCGCAAAACGAAACGGAGAGAGCCTATGGCTCTCTCCGTTTTGTTTTCCTGGGTGGGGGTTACTCCGCCACGGTCTGGCAGAACCGCATGAGTACCGCGGCGATCTGGGCCCGGGAGGCATTTCCCTGGGGCCGCAGACTGTCGTCCTCAACGCCCAGCACCAGGCCCTGGGCGTTGGCCCAGGACAGGGCCTCCTGGGCATAGGTGCTGATGGTGCCGGCATCCACAAAGCCGGACAGGTCGGCCCGCTGGCTGACGTCGTAACCCTGGTAGGTCGCATACCGGTACAGGATCACCGCCAGCTGCTCCCGGGTGATGTCGTCCCCGGGGGCAAACTGGGTGTCGCTGACGCCGTTGACGATGCCGTTCTGGGCGGCCCAGGCCACCGCGTCGGTGTACCAGGTGCCGGTTTCCACATCCGAGAATCCGCTGTCCCCGCTGGGCGCCGGCTGGCCGGCCAGGCGGTAGAGGATGGTCACCAGCTGGGCCCGGGTGGTCTCGCTGTTGGGAGCGAACAGGCCCGCCCCCACCCCGTCCATGAGGCCGTTCTCATAGGCGTAGGTCACTGCGTCATAGAACCAATCGCTCTCGGTCACGTCGGAGAAGGGGAGGTCCGGGGCCTCGCCCTGGAGGAAGGTGACCTCCACCGTCACCTGGCCGTCTGGCATGACGAAGGTGTAGGTGCCGTCGGCCTGCTGGTCCACGGCCACGGCCTGGCCGAAGCGGTCGGTGACCGACACGGTGCCCACCTGGTACCCCACATCGGGGACGGGGGTGATGGTCACGGTGGTGCCCTCCTTGGCGGCGGTGGGGTTCACCGTCACGGTGCCGTTCTCTGTGTCTCCGATGGTGATTTTATAGTTGGGGTTGGCGGGGGGAAGGTAGGCCCACTGGGCATAGAGGGTCTGGTCCCCCGTCACCGGCTGGGTAAAGTCCCAGCGCGCCCCGCCGGTGGCCGCCGTATACCAGCCCAGGAAACGGTAGCCGGTGCGGGTGGGGTCGTCCGGCTGGGAGACAGGCTCGCCCACCGTGATGTCCTGGCTGGGCACCTGGCTGCCGCCCTGGCTGTCGAAGGTGACGGTCACGGTGTACTCCACATCCCCGCCGGGCTGGAGGGTGCCGCCCTCGGGCGGGATGGTGACGCTCTCCCCGTCGCTGCCGGTCACGGTGGAGCCGCCGGGGAGGGTGACGGAGCCGTCGTCGTTGGGCGTGACGGGCTGCCCGCTGGGCGGGGTGATAGTAGTTGTATCTTCTCCGCTGCCAATGACAACGCTGCCGCCTTCATCCGGCGTAACCGCGCCGGTGTCGGGGTCTACCGTGCCGCCGCCGGGCAGGGTCATCTCGGGGCCGTCGCCGGTTTGGACGGTGGAGCCGTCGGGGACGGTGATGGTACCGTCCTCGTTGGGCGTGACGGGCTGCCCGCTGGGCGGGGTGATGGTGGTTGTATCGTCTCCGCTGCCAATGACAACGCTGCCGCCTTCATCCGGCGTGACCGCGCCGGTGTCGGGATCGATTGTGCCGCCGCCGGGGGTTGTGATTGTCGTGGTATCGTCGCCGCTGCCGATGGTGGCGCTGCCGTCCTCGGGCAGGGTTACGCCGCCGTCCGTGCCGACGGTCGCGCCGCCCTCGCCAACGGTGATGCTCGGGCCGTCGCCGGTGGTCACGGTGGAGCCGCCGGGGACGTTTACAGTGCCATCACCGGTGTTGACGGTTACGTTGTCGTCAGGTGTGATAACCGTTGCTGAACCGCCATTACCCGGGGTGATGGTTATTTTGCCCTCGTCCTTAGTAATTTCAGTGTTGGTGTCGTCCTCCGTGGTGATGGTCTCGCCATCGGCGAGGGTATCTCCACCCTCTGCGCCCAACGTAACGATGCTTGTGCCGGTGCTGGCCGGGGATGCCTCATAGTCATCGGTTTCAGCATAGCGGGCGTAGAAGGTATAGGTCGTGCCGGGCTGCAGGTCAATGAATTCCGTGCTTTCCTGCCAGTGATAGTCTGAAGAATCTCCAGCCGTAGTATAGCCATACTGGACAGCGCCTTGCCTGATGGGGCTTTCAATATAGTTCAGTATAACACTGGTGGTTGTGCGGCTGACCATAGTGGGCGCTGTGGGGGCAGCAGTCTGGTTGGATTTGGTGGTGACTTGGGTGCTGGCCGACCCGCTGGCAAAGGCGGGATTTTCGCCCTCCGTCACCGCGGGATAGCGGGCATAGATGGTGTACTCCGTTCCGGAGATCAGGCCATCAAAGGTCAAGCTGCCGGTATCAGAAGTCTGCCATTCTCCATTACCTCCCAGCCGGTATTGAACGCCGTCAAGGGCGGTAATCGTGATGCTGTCATCTGTCCGGTCGGTCGTCGTGGGTGCGGCGGGGGCCGCACGCCGGGCCGGGATGGTCAGGCCCGCTGTGGGGGCGCTGGCGTAGTTGAGATCCGTGGCCGCTGTGCGGAAATAAACCGTCATTTCGTTGCCCCTCCAGCCAATGTTCGCCAGGGACATATCTGCGGTGCACTTCACCCATTCGCCGGTGTTGCCCTCGCGGTACTCCATGCCCGCCGTATTGCCGGACAGGGCCTCGCCCTCATAGTTGATGGTGGGGGCAGTTGGCGTACTGGCCCGTGCCGGGGCGGTGAGGGTCTGGACGGCGCTCTTAAAGGAGCTGTCCGTAGCCGCCTGATAGATGTAGATGGAGTTGCCCGGCTCAATTTTGACAAGGGAGCCGTCACCCTGCGTCCATGTGTTGGAATAGTCCTCGCTGGTGGTGTTGTAGGAATAGCCACTTGGGATGGTTACGCCCTCGGCCTCATTGTCAATAGCCAGTATGGGAGCGGCGGGCCGGGCCTCGACGTTCACGGTCAGAGGTTCACTGGCCGGAGCGCCGTCCATGGCCGCCGCGTGACGCACTTGGAAAGTACCGCCGGGGGTGATGGAAAGGGCGGTGCCGCTGGCCGTCCAGCCATCGCTTTCGGTGGGCCGCACCTCATAATTGCTTGCCGCCGTTACGGTTTCATTGGCATAATTGATGGTGTAGCCTTCGTTTTCACCGGGGGCAGAGTAGGCGGTGTAGACTTCCACCCCAGTGCTTACCACTGGCTCATAAAAACCGTTTCCAGAGTAGCGGACATAGATAGTATGTTTCGTCGCGGGGGCCAAACCGCTGAATGTGGAGCTGCTGCTCCAGCGTTCCGCTGGTATTTCCTTTTCGTTTTCAGTCGTATAGCCGTACTGCACATTGCCGATGGCACCGTCAGGCTTGGTAACGGCCTCGATTGTCAGGGTCGTATCCGTCACCTGGCTTGCGCTGGCGGTAGGTTTACCAACGTTCTGCTCAAACTTCGGGATAATACTGCCCGTTCCCGTGATGGAGCCTTGGATGGTCATCGTTCCGTTGTTTATAATTTCACCATCCACGGTCAAGGTCACATCCGTCGGGATGGTCAGCGTCTTGCCCTTCTCGATGGTCAGAGTATAGCCCTCGGGGATTTCCAGGTCATCCACGATTTCAAAGGAATCGCTACCGTAGATTTTACCCTCGCCTTGGGTTTTGGTGATAATCAGGCCGCTCCAGCCAGTGGTATTATCGTTGCCGCTAATGCTGCTGGCGATAATAACCGCATTGCCGTTATTGCCGGTGGAGAAAGTACCGCCAATGCCCGCATCATGTTCTCCTGTGGCCGTTACGACGCCGCCATTGACCGCGACCGCACAATCACCAGTAGCGGTTCCACTGTATCCATCCTCTCCACTGCCGATTCCTGTCCACCCGCCGTGTGCGTCCACGACGCCGCCATTGATCGTGATGGAACCGCCTGCCCCTTTAAAGCCTCCACCAATACCAGCGCTATAAAAACTTCTTTGACTGCCGTTCGCGGTGACATGACCGCCGTTAATGGTAATGGTGCCGCCGCTTGTGCCTTCACGGCGGCCACCAATGCCCGCGCCGCCGCTGCCGCCGGTGGCCGTTACCGTGCCGCCGTTGATGGTAATGTTACCGCCATCGCCGCCGATGCCCGCAGCGTTTGTTCCGCCAGTAGCCGTTACCGTGCCGCCGTTGATGGTGATAGTGCCGCCTGCGCCGCCAGAAGAACTTCCGCCAATGCCTGCGCTGCTGTAGCCACCGGTGGCCTTCACCATGCCGCCGTTGATGGTGATAGTGCCGCTCGTGCAGTTAGCGGAGTCGGCTCCATAGAACCATATTCCGCCGATGCCTGCTACGCTCACACTTCCCGTTGTGATCAGTTTGCCCATACCCTCCCCGGCGGACTGGGCATAGATGGTCAGCGAATTACCCTCGCTGACGTTGATGCCCTTTGTCGCATTTAGCGTGAACCCATCCTTGAGGATGAGATGCACGTCACCGGTGACGGTGACGCGCGTGTTGATAGTCACGTTACTGTTCACCACATACCAGTGCTCTTGACTGTCACTCGCGCCCCAGGCGGTATCAGTCTCCGTCACCACCGTGGCGCTGTCGCAGGTCTGCTTCGTTTGCTCCTTTGTTGGATCTATATAGGAAACCTTCTCCTGCGTTGATAGCAAGCTGATCCCGTCATTGGCCAGGGGCTGGGTCTTCGCTTCTCCGCTGCCCTGGGGCAGGGATTGGCCGCAGTCCTCCGGCGCTGCCCCTTCGGCGCCGCAGACCGGGCAGGCTGTGTTCATGCCTCCCTCTGTACAGGGCGCCGTGCAGGTGCAGACGGCCTCCTCTGGGCCTGTTTCTCCCAAAGCGTCGGCCTCCGCCGCCAGCGCACTCATCGGGAGCAGCGACAGGCACAGGGCCAGGGCCAGTAAGGCTGCTAAAATACGTCGTTTTCGAAAAGTCATGGGGTTCTCCTTCCTAGCCTGGGCAGAGTGTCTTTTTCCGTTGGAATCTCCAACGGAAAAGAGGCATATGCCTCTTTTGCTGCATGGGGTTGTTTCTCCGCTCTCCAGTGTACTGGAGTTTTGGGGTTCTTGCAAGGTGTGTTTCCCCTTCCCAGGGGGAAATGGGGCAAAAAGTTGCACAAAAATGCCCCGGGCGGCTGGGTGCCGCCCGGGGCTGGGGGTCTTACACCGTGGGGTCGTCGATGGGGGCAAAGCCGCCTTTGGGGATCACGAAGATCTCCTGCCGGCCGGGGGCCTCGTCGTTAAAGAGGGCAAAGCCGCCCCGGACCAGGAAGTTGCGGATGTCCTCCTCGGCCTCGGTATAGTCCAGGTCGGGGTCGGAGAAGGAATTGACAAAGTCGTCCAGGTGGGCCCAGAGGCGCTCGGCCGGGGCGCTGAAGTCCTTGTCGATGCCGAACTCCCGGTTCATCCCCACCCGGAACTGCTTGGCGGTGAGGGTGTCATACACCGGGGTGAGGAAGAGGTTGAACTGCCCCAGGCTCTCGTAGTTGTAAAAGCCGTTGTAGCGGGCCAGCTCCGCCGGGGTGGTGACCTCGGGGCAGAGGAAGGCGGTTTCCGGCAGCTCCCCGCCGTTGGCGGCACGGAGGGCGGCCTCCTCCTGGGGGGTGTAGCAGTCCATCCCGCAGAACCGTTCCAGCCAGTCCCTCACCAGGTCCACCACGTCCTGGACGTTGTGGTAGCTGGAAAAGTGGGTGAAGTCTTTCCCTTTGATGCTGGTGCCGTAGATGAGTACGAAAAAGCGGTCGTTCATGGTTCCATTCTCCTTTGCGTTAGGGTTCTCGGAAGGCGGCGCCCAGAAGGCGGACCTCCGGCTCCAGCAGGACGCCGGTCTGGTCCCGCACCACCTGGCGGACGTGGTGGATGAGGTCCAAAATATCCTGGCAGGTGGCCCCGCCGGTGTTGATGACGAAGCCCGCGTGCTTCTCCGACACCTGGGCCCCGCCGATCTGGTACCCCTTCAGGCCGCACTGCTCAATGAGGCCCCCGGCAAAGTGGCCGGGGGGGCGCTTGAAGGTGGAGCCGGCGCTGGGGTACTCCAGGGGCTGCTTGGCCCGGCG
>ERZ857965.3001-NODE-3001-length-13310-cov-2.687891_pt1 | contig 13310 bp, 8 predicted proteins | sample MGYA00519758_ERZ857965 | MGnify/ENA primary metagenome ERZ857965 (study PRJEB31778, sample SAMEA3449381) | human gut metagenome | biome: human gut; feature: human-associated habitat; material: faeces | place: United Kingdom | collected 2010/2012 ...
TCACGCTGCCTACGGAACAGCAGGGCGAGGTGGCGCTGGATCTGTCGCAGCTGACCGTAACGCCTCCCGCTGGGGAGGACCCCTATGCCGAGGATGCCGGCGAAGGGGTCTATTTGCCCATGGGCACTGTATACGCGGATTTGGATTGGAGCGGGTACATCCGCCAGCTCCGCCTGTCCGGCGTGGTATACAGCGATACCGCCTATATTATTCAGTGCACCCTGCCTGACGGCACGGTCAAAAACTTCTCCAGCGTGTATGTCTCCGCCCTGGGCGCTGACAATATCCAGATTGGCGAAAACGTAATACACATACGCTTCTACACGGACATAGGCGACCTTACCCTGACGGAGATGGTCATTGACAACACCGCCCGCCTGAACCCTGTGCGTATGCTGTTCAGCGGTTTGTGCGTAGCGGCGGTGTATCTGCTGTGGATGCTCCGCAAGCTTGTGGGACACATCGATATCGAACTGCTCCCCGTTTGGCATCATCACACCGAATACATTTTCTTTGCCCAGAGCCTCTACGCACAGCGCTGCGACCACCGAACTGTCCTTGCCGCCGGAAAGCCCGACTACCGCTTTGCAGCCCTTACCGTTCTCCTCGAACCAGTCACGGATCCACTGTACGATCTCATCCCTTATTTTTTCTGCATCAAAACTCATTTCGTCACCTCACGTTCTTCTATACTATTATATTTATTCTTCCAGTTCTCCTGCACGGCCATGTAAAATCTCTATCTGGCACAGATCCATAGCCTTCAGAGCCGTCGTGTGTGTTTCCGGCATCACGCCCGCGCAGCACTCAGCGTCCACCATGACCTGAAGCTCCGGGAACCGGTTCTTCACCAGCATCGCGTTTGAGATCACACAGATGTCCGTGCAAAGCCCTACCAGCTCCACAGATTCCAGAGCATCCTCCTGATCCAGCTCTTCCAGGCGCTCGATCAGATCATAGGATCCAAATGTCGGTTTGTCGATGATCTCACTGTCCGCCGTATCCAGTTTCGATGATATTTTCCATCCATGGCTTCCGCGAATGCAGTGCTCCACCGGAAGTTTTCGACCTTCCTGTGTCAGCAGATAATCCTCTCCGTGGGTATCTCTCGTAAAGATCACCGTCTTTTTTTCTGCACGATACGCCTCGATTTTTTCCTTTACATGCGGAACGATCGCCACCGCCTCCCGCGTTCCCAAAACGCCGTCAATAAAGTCATTCTGCATGTCCACAACGATCAAAACCTTCATGGCAGCTCCTCCTTTTATTTTTCATCCAAAGCACGCAGCGCAGCTTTGATAATGTTCTTCGCATTTATTAAAAACGCTTCGATAGGCTGCTCCTGCTCCATGATGGGATCCCAGTATCTGTCTCGATACCGCTCCAGCATCTGATCCGCATCAAGTCCTTCTTTCTTCATTTCTCGCACCATCTGTATCCTGTCTTCGCAGCCCTGCTGAAACTGCATCCAGTACTCCTCATTGAAATCCTGCGGGATCAGTCCGAAATGAGGCAGGCAGATGTATTTCGCACCGTATCCCCTGCACTTTTCCAGAGACGTCATGGCATCTGCAAAGCTTTTTAAAATAGGTGTATTGATAGCAAGACCGGCTTCTACTATGCCCGTACTTTCGCTGGTGAACAGTATCCCGTCCGGCTCCAGCGCATAAGCCATGGAACAATCGGTGTGTCCCTTCGCCTCGATCGCCTGGATCGTTTCATCTCCCAGGCTGACCATATCACCGTCTTTCAGTGCTATATCCACCGCCAGATCATCTACCGGGATTTCTTCCTTACTGTCCGGCCTGTAAAGATCCCGCGCCGCAGTCCCCAGCTTCTTCATCAGCACCTTTGCATTAGGCCGCTGCAAAATCTCCTGGCAGTGTGTGCTACCGTATACGATCACCTCCGGGAAAGCCCTCCGGATATATGGAAGCGCTCCCATATGATCGTAATGAGAATGAGTCAGAAACGCAAAATCCAGCGTGTTCCTCCGCCAGCTTGTCCTTGATATTTTTTACTACATCACCGCCACAGTAAGCCATGCCGCAATCAATGATCGCAGTCTTCTCGCTTCCTATGATGAGGATCGCTTCGCCGCCGCGTCCCGCCGTCACACGGTACTGTTTTCCCGGGAACGCGAATCGGTCGAAACCATCCCCAAACACATTAAATATTTCGATATCGTCCTTCACATTTTCCTCCTGAGTTTTCATATCTGTGCGGGCATTCTTATGGCCCGGATCCTGCGAGGGCTGTACCTCGCATATACCGGCTGCCTTCGCCTCTATTTAAAATTCTTCCGGTCGCCCCGATCCACCACGATCTGAAAGCCTGCCGATGCCACACGGTTTTCCAGGCATCCGCGACATTCCGCCGCTTCCTCACCTGTGCAGATCTTATTATCATAAAGGCTGTACTTTTCACGCACGCCAATCGGCGACAGATTCGGCATCACCACGTTGGCTCCGGCTAAAAGACCCAGTTCACGCCCGCTTGGATGGATCGTACCCAGCGCTGTCGTCGCAGGCAAAAGCACCTCCGGAAACAGATGTCTTAAAATCGCCACCATCCGCAGACAAAGAGTCAGTTCTCCGCTGGGAAACTCCCGAAACGGCGTATCCTGATGGGTAATAAAAGGACCGATCCCGATCATGTCCGGCTGCAGCTCCTGTAAGAAGCGCAGATCGCAGATGAGATCTTCCGTCTTCTGATATGGCGATCCTACCATAAATCCCGACCCGACCTGATATCCGATTTCCTTCAGATCCCGCAGACATTGCATCCGTTTTTCCTGCAAAAGCTCCGCCGGATGCAGCTTTCTATAGTGTTCCGCTCCCGCCGTCTCGTGGCGGAGCAGGTATCGGTCAGCGCCTGCATCAAAATACTTTTGATAACTTTCCCGGGATTTTTCTCCCAGTGAAAGCGTCACAGCGCAGTCCGGAAATCGTTTCTTTATTTTTCCTACAATGTCACAGATCCGCTCGTCCGTAAAATACGGATCCTCACCGCCCTGCAGCACAAAAGTCCGAAAGCCCAAGTCGTAACCGGTCACGCAGCATTCCAGGATCTCCTCTTCAGAAAGCCGGTACCGCTGCGCCTTCTCGTTGCTCCTGCGGATCCCGCAGTAATAGCAGTCGTTTTTACAGTAGCTGCTGATCTCGATCAGCCCCCGGATATACACATCTCTGCCGTAAGCTTTTTCTCTTATATCCACTGCCGAAGCAAACAGCTCCTTGTCGTAACCATCCGTTTCGATCAATTCCTTCAGCTGCTCATCGGTCAAGTTTCTTTTCTCTCGTAACTGTTCGATCAATTTGCTCATATCGTATTCCATTACCCCATTTCTGCTGTGAATCTGCAGATTGCAGATATAGCTATTTTATCACGGAACTTACGAGAAAGGAAGAGATTGCGCAGGGATTCTCGCTGAGAAGATGCAGAAGTATTCTTCATGAGACTTCAGTGAGGAAATGCCGCAGACTCAATGGACGTTGAGATAGAATATCCTATTTCTAACCTGAAAAGCTTGTCAGGATATTATATGTTGATCCAAACAAACTCCTAACAGAAAAAATACCCTGATTGCAGGTGTTACACCTCGCTCAGGATAGTAATCGTATAATGATCGCTGTTTTTACAGCCATGACCCCTGTATATCTCGCATATATCTCGTAAAAAATCGTTGCGAATAACCTGTGAATCCATCTAAATGAAAATCGTGGTATTTTTACTGTTCCAGATCCTGCTTCCCCGGCGAAAACTATCCCCAAGCATAACTCTCAAAAGCATTTACGTTATTTTTAATGTCCGACGGGGATTTCATCTTTATTCCATGAATTATAGACAATTAAGATGAAAGCGCCGCCAATCTCCGCTACTTGCCGGCACCTATCAGCTGGCTCTCCGCCACCCTTCCCACAAAAAAACAGCCCATCAGCAGAGCGTTTTCACTCTGCCGAAAGACTGTTCTTTTATTTCGTGTTTTATTCTGTCACAGCTTGCACCGTCAAAGCATTAGTTTACAGAAAACTACATTCCGTCGCCTTGCTGACGATCTGCACCGTGATCAGTCCGATCTCCGCTTACGCTGTCGGATTTGCAGGCTTAGGAAGTCTTTCTACGATGACGTTCATCAGACTGTCAGTACACTTGATCGGATCTGCGAACTTGGCATCGCCGATCACAGCCAGTCTTGCATCATCTGCCGGTTTCAGCACACCGCCCAGAACTTCGTCTACGACTGCATACTTGTAAGCCGGAACTTCATCGTTCATGGCAACAGAGATATCTTCTGTGTTTTCCCACTCGTAATCCACTTCGAATACGTGCGTGATCTCGGCAGCGATTTCCCAGTTTGCCAATTCCACATCTTCTTCGATAGCAGCCTGTACCAGCTGGAGTCTTCTCTCCGTGTTGGTGTAGGTACCATCTGTTGATGCGAATCCGGTTCCCGGGATCACAACGTCCGCCTTAGCAGCCAGAGCTGTCATGTGCGTGTCGCTTACTGCCAGGAATTCCAGGGCATCTGTATCGATATCAGCCTCTTCACCGAAGACTACCAGGGCTTTTACCCCTTCCAGTTCTTCTGCACCGGCTGTGATTCCCAGATCAACAAGACCCTGAGAGTTGTTCTTCGCCTTGACCTGCAGGATACCGTCTCTCGGTGTACCGATGTGTCCACTTACCAGAGCGATATCAGCCAGCAGAGAAGCTGCTTCTGTTGTGATCAGATTCTGGTTGAATACGATCATAGCCTTCTTCGCTTCCAGATACATGTCAGCGACAGCCTTTGCATCATCACTTACCGTAACATCCTTAACGCTTGCTGCGAACTCTTCATAGCCGTCAACGCCTGCACCCCTGCCGCTGTCAACAACTGCCTTTGCGACCTCTTTCAGGAAGCTCAGATCGTTTTTCGTGTAGACAGCCTTGTTCAGGAAATCAATGTGCTGCACGTAATCTTCCGGATTTACTAAAACGACTTTAGCGCCTGCTTCCGCAGCCTGCTTCATCTTCAGCTCGATCACCGGATTGTCCGTTGTATTGAATCCAACAGCCAGGATCATATTCGTGGAAAGCAGTTCATCGATAGTGTTCGGGGAAGCATCGAATCCCAGAACATCAGCGATACCGCTTGCTCTGTTGTTCATGGAGAAGATCTTAGCACCCATAGTTTCAGCCATCTTCTTGATAGCAAATGCTTCTTCGTTGGTATATCTGTCGGAAACAGCAACGCCGATCGCATCCTTTCCGTATTTCGCGCCGATGGACTGACATCTCTTAGCAATCAGTACCAGAGCTTCGTGGTAGTCAGCTTCGCGGAAGTCGCTGCCGGACTTGATCAGAGGTTCTTCCAGCTTGTTTTCCAGCATGGAGCAGTCAAATCCCCATTTACCTTTTCCGCAGGCCAGACCTGCATTAACAGTTCCCTGCTTGTCCGGGTTCGCCTTGATCAGCATGTCGCCGTAAGATTCCAGCTTCAGACTGCAGCCTACGGAACAGTAAGAACATGTCGTGTCAGTTTCCACTGTATCTACCGGAGTTTCCTTGATCATCGTAGTACGTTCCTGCAAAGCGCCCGTCGGACATACGCTGACACACTGTCCGCAGGATACGCATCCGGATTCGATCAGCGGTTTTTCCATGTTCGGTTTAACCACTGTGTCGAAGCCTCTGTGCACCAGACCAAGCGCACCTACGCCCATGATCTCATCGCAGACTCTTACACACAGTCCGCACAGGATACACTTGTTCGGATCTCTTACAATGAACGGATGATCATCTTCGAATTCGATAGTGTTCTTATCTCCTGCAAAGCGTTCCGGCTTCACATCGTACTGATGAGCCAGGTCGATCAGCTTACATTCGAAGTAATCGTGGCATCCGCATTCCAGACATCTGGAAGCCTCAGCTTCTGCCTGCTCTGCCGTGTAGCCGTCAGGAATAACTTCGCTGAAGTTGTTCTTTCTTTCTTCTGCGGAAAGCTGCGGCATCTCAGGTCTGCATTCTCTTTCTCTGTCTTCGAAAGTCTTTTCGTTGATGTCGTCTCTTTCTACAAAGTAAGGTTTTTCGTAGCGGATGATCTCACCGTCCAGGTATGCATCGATAGATTCCGATACTTTCTTTGCATCAGCAATCGCTTCTACCGCAATAGAGATCTTGTCGTTACCGCAGTCTCCGCCGGCGAATACGCCAGGCATGCTGGTCATGAACGTTTCTTTATCGTATGCGATCGCGTTCTTTCTCGTCTTGTCACAATCGAAGATAGAAGCATCAACAGCCTGTCCGATTGCCAGGATCATCGTATCGATAGCGATGGTTTCCGTCTTGCCTTCTACCGGGATCGGTCTTCTTCTTCCGGAAGCATCCGGTTCACCCAGTTCCATAACCTGCAGAACGACTTCCTTGGCATGGCCGTTTTCATCCTTGATGACTTCGATCGGGTTGGTCAGGTTCTTGAAGATCACGCCTTCTTCTTCCGCCTCTTCGATTTCCACCATGTCAGCCGGCATTTCATCCTTGGTTCTTCTGTAAATGTTGTAAACTTCCCTGGCTCCCAGTCTTACAGCTGTTCTGCAAGCGTCCATGGCTGTGTTACCACCACCGACGATCGCAACCTTTTCGCCAAGTTCGATTTCTTCGTTTCTTACTACCTTGCGCAGGAAGTCGATACCGCCGATCACACCGTCAGCATCTTCGCCCTTGCATCCAACGCCTGTGGAGATCCATGCGCCGATTCCCAGCAAAACAGCATCAAAGTCTTCACGAACTGTTTCAAACGGGATATCTACACCGATCTTAGTGTCTGTGATGATCTCCACGCCCATCTTTTCGATGGTCAGGATCTCTTCATCCAGAATTTCCTTCGGCAGTCTGTATTCCGGGATACCGTAACGGAGCATTCCTCCAGCCTTCGGCATGGATTCGAATATAGTCACATCGTGACCCTTCTGACGCAGGAAATATGCAGCAGAAAGTCCCATAGGACCACCACCGATAACTGCAACTCTCTTGCCAGTTGCCGGTTCACATTCCGGAATGAAAGCTTCCTCACCCATCAGATCGTTGTCAGCAACGAATCTCTTCAGCCACTGAATGGAGATCGGTTCGTCGATCAGTCCTCTTCTGCACTTTTCTTCGCATGGATGCGGACAAACTCTTCCCAGTGCTGCCGGAAGAGGGATCTTATCCTTTACCAGTTCCAGAGCTGCTTCATATTCCCCGTTTGCGATCAGACCAACGTATCCCTGACAGTCAGTCTGTGCCGGACATGCCAGTACGCATGGAGGTCTGCAGTCTCCCGTGTGATTGGAAAGCAGCAGTTCCAGGTTCGTCTTTCTGGATTCGATAACTCTCTCAGTATTTGTACGGATCACCATGCCCGGAGCGATTACCGTCGCACATGCCTTGCACAGTTTCGGATTGCCTTCCACCTCGCACATGCAGATGCCGCAGGATCCGTAGATCTTCGTTCTTTCATCGTAGCAGAGAGTCGGAATGAAGATGTCATTTTCTCTGGCAACTTCTAAAATAGTCTGGCCCGGAAGTCCTTTGACTTCTTTGCCGTTGATATTCAGTTTAAATTTTTCCATTATTGTTCCTCCTCCCTATTTCTTTTCGATCGCGCCGAACTTGCATGTGTCTAAGCACTTGCCGCACTTGATACACAGATCCTGGTCGATAACGTGTTTTTCCTTGACTTTGCCGGAAATCGCACCAACCGGGCAGTGTCTTGCGCATAACGTACATCCCTTGCAGGCATCGTTGATGCTGAAAGAGATGAGTGCTTTGCAGGATGCAGCCGTACACTTCTTGTTGTAAATATGATCTTCATATTCATTGCGGAAGTATTTCAGCGTCGTAAGAACAGGGTTTGGAGCTGTCTGTCCGAGACCGCACATGGAGCCGTCCTTGATCTTGCCGGCCAGTTCTTCCAGGAGTTCGATGTCGCCATCTTTTCCCTCGCCTTCTGTGATTCTTTCCAGGATCTCCAGCATTCTCTTGGTCCCGATACGACAGTAGTTGCACTTACCGCAGGATTCGTCTCTCGTAAAGTTCAAGAAGTATCTTGCCATATCTACCATGCAAGTATCTTCATCCATTACGATCATACCGCCAGATCCTACGATAGCACCTGTCTTGTTGATATCTTCGTACGTTACAGGCGTGTCGATAAGCTCAGCCGGGATACATCCGCCGGAAGGTCCGCCCATCTGAACAGCCTTGAATTCTCTGTCATTTTTGATGCCGCCGCCGATACCGAAAATAACATCGCGCAGCGTCAGACCCATCGGAACTTCCACCAGACCGCCCTTCTTGATCTTGCCGGCCAGTGCAAATACCTTTGTGCCCTTACTCTTTTCTGTACCCATGGAACCGAAAGCAGCCCCACCGTTATATATGATCCAAGGAACATTCGCAAGTGTTTCTACGTTGTTGATATCCGTAGGTTTCTGCCAGTAACCCTTTGCAGCAGGGAAAGGAGGCTTAAGACGCGGCATACCTCTTTCACCTTCCAAAGATGCGATCAGAGCTGTTTCTTCACCGCATACGAATGCACCGGCACCAGCCTTGATCCGCAGATCGAAATCGAATCCGCTGTCGAAGATGTTCTTGCCCAGGAAACCCTTTTCTCTGGCCTGAGCCATAGCGATCTCCAGTCTCTTGATCGCAAGAGGATACTCCGCACGGCAGTAGATCACGCCCTGAGTCGCTCCCATAGCGTATCCTCCGATGATCATACCTTCAATGAGGGAATGCGGATCGCCTTCCAGAACGGATCTGTCCATGAATGCACCCGGGTCACCTTCGTCAGCATTACATACCAGGTACTTTTCATTGCCCGGACTCTGCTTGGCAGCATTCCACTTGAACCACGTCGGGAATCCGGCACCGCCTCTTCCTCTCAGTCCGGAGACCTTGATCTCTTCGATCACTTCCTCCGGCTTCATGGAAGTCAGCACCTTCTCGATAGCCTTGTATCCGTCTACAGCGATATAATCCTCGATATTTTCCGGATTGATCACACCGCAGTTTCTCAAAACGACTCTCTGCTGTTTGCCGACAAATTCCTTGTCCTCTTCTGTAATGGCCTGATCTTCTGCCACCTGATGCTGCATCAGATGCTCCTCTACGATCTTTTCGACCTTATCCGGCTGTACCTTGACGTATCTCGTCATTTTGCCGTCATCATCATATACGTCCACGATCGGTTCCAGATAACAAGTACCTACGCATCCGGTCACTCCGAGCGTTACATTGCTGATATTCTTTTCTGCGATCTGTTTTTCAAATTCCGCAGCCGTTTTCTTGGCACCTGTGGCAATACCGCAGCTGCCCTGTCCGATTACTACTCTCACACCTTCACCTCCTAAGCTCTTTCTCTGATTTCACCGAGGATCTGCTTTACGGAATCCTTCGTCAGATTGCCGTAAGTCTCATCGCCCTCAACGCTCTTGATCATCATAACAGGAGCCAGCGAGCAACATCCCAGGCAGGCAACGTTGTTCAAGGTAAAAATACCGTCTTCCGTTGTTTCTCCGTCTTTGATGTCCAGGTACTCACAAATGGCTTCTTCGATCATTTCGGAGCCGTTAACGTGGCATGCAGTACCCTGGCAGAGCATGATCAGATACTTGCCGACAGGCTTCAGTCTGAACTGTGCATAGAAAGTGGCAACACCATAGATCTTAGCAGGTTTAATGCCGGTTTCTTCCGAGATGTAGTTGATAGCATCTAAAGAAAGGTAGCCATAGATATCCTGAGCCTTCTGCAGGATCGTGATCAGACTCCCCGGCACTTTTGCATATTGCTCCAGTACAGGCGCGAGATCTTTGAACTCGGCTGCTCTGTTCTGCGCGCAATTGCAGTTACAACCTTTTTCACTCATGTTAGTTCCTCCTAAAAATAATTTTACATTTATATCATGCGAACAGAATAATTGTAACAAATGTTCTGAAAAAAAGCAACTACACAAATCGGTTTTTTTGTTTTTTTCAAAACTAGTTACATCGTTTAAATTTCAATGGTTTTTCCAGTAGGTTTTCTCAGCATGCATTTCCCTTTTCATGCAAAGCCCCCCGCACTTCACATTACGATCTTGCGAAAAAAAAGAAAGGCACCCAAGGTGCCTCCACTCTCTAAAACTCTATGCCCGTGCTGATTCCCGCCTTTTCTGCAAAACCCATCCATCCGGGCTTTCCCATTTTGCAACAAGTTTGCGGTACATTTATGGATATTCTTTACAGCTTTGCTATGAAGTATTCCAGCGCCAGCTGACCGTCAAAAAGTCCCGTCTTGATATGCTCATCCACCTGATAAGCCTCCGACAAAATATTTTTCAGATAACTCACCGAACAGTTACCACCCACAGCAGCCGCTTTCTTCACCCTGAACTGGTGCACTCCTAGCTTCTTTTGGATCTGCGTCAGATTCATACCATTCTCCTTCATCTCCTTGATAGAAAGGATCAGTTCCAGCTGTCCGGTGATCATCCGCAGCAGACTGAATACCGTAGTCCCCGATTCCAAAAGATTATAAAGAAGTCGCAGCGCCTCGTCCTTACGATTCCTGCCAATAGCGTCCAGCATAGCGAACACATTGTTTTCCGGATTGACGGAAAGCACGGCGCCCACGTCAGAGGCCGTGATCTCCTCACCGCTGTATGCAATGACTTTCTTTAAATCATTGTCCAGATTGTAAAGGCTGTAATTGATCGCCTTGTTGCCGTAGCCGCTGTTTGAAATGATCGCCGAGACCACCGACGGCCGGTAGTTCTTGCCGCTGGCTCTCAGTCTCTTTTCGATAAAACCGTGAAGCTGCTTGTCCTTCAAAGGCTGAAAATCGTAAACCTTTCCGCACTTTTCCACCGCTTGCCGTATCACATTTTTCTTCGGTTTCTGTTCTTCCTGATCCGGCACGCACATAAGCAGCATACTGCCCTCCATCACCTGAGGAAGATACTCCGCCAGCGCCTTGCAGTCTGATTCCGGGAATCCCCGCACAGCCTTTCCTGCCGCCGGAAGAAAATCGGGTAAGAAAACGACCTTTCGCTCCGACATCAGACTGACGGTTTCCAGCCCTTCCCTGATCCGTTCCAGGGTAAGGCTGTCCCCCTCCAGACGCACCAGATCCAGGGCACGACAGGCATCCGATACATACCTGCGAATCAGCGTCTGCGCATACCACTCTATCAAATACTCCTCGCTGCCGCAAAGAAGCACGACACGCGGGACTTTCCCGCCCTTCAGATCCTTTTCGATTGTAATAAAAGCATGTTCTTTTTCTCTATAATCCATTGCCATGATCTTCGTCTCCTGCCGTTTATTATACCGTTAAGGGAGCATTGTGACAACCTCTAACCGCTTTTTACCGACTGCCGTATCCCCTTGCCGGCAGGAAAAACCAACCGCGCCCTGCAGATCATTGCGCCAGATCCCGGCTTCCATTCGCTGATAATTTTCTATGATCTCACCGTTGGGATGGCCGTAATTGTTTTTCCCCACCTGAAATACTGCTGCCTGGGGCTTTGCATAACGTGCAAAATCCTCCGACCAACTGTACCGGCTTCCATGATGCGCCACCTTTAGCAGATCCGTTTTAAGACCGTTCCGATACTTTGCCGCCAGCCGGTCTTCACACGCAGCATCGATATCCCCTGTCGCCAGCAGACTCAGCCCGCCCGCATGGATCTTCAGGACCAGACTGGTCTCGTTTTCATCCTCTTCTTCTGAATCCAGCCCCTTCTTTTCTCCGGCACTCGACCCGTTATCCGTACCGAATCCCTGCCTCCTCTTCTGCAAAGCCGTCCCGGCATCTCTTCCTGCTTCCGGCCATAAGACCTCCACTCGCTCTGACATATTTTTTGCAAAGCCCGCATCGTTCATCACACTCTTTGCAAAGCCCGCATCGTCCAGCGACACGGTCTGTCCGGCACGAAGAAACACCAGATCCTCCGCAGACATCCCGGTTTCCTGACAGATCTGCCCGGTCTTATCCCGGTTGCCCTCATAAAGAAACAGCTTCTTCACCATCCCTTCCCGGCACAGCTCCGCAACGCCCTTGCAATGATCCGTGTGTAAATGAGTGACAAATGCCCCATCCAGCCGTCGCACACCGTTTTTCAAAAGATAAGGTTTCAGCGTTTTCTTTCCCAGATCATAATCGATTTTACCGCCGCCGTCCACCAGATAATTTTTACCGTCCTTCGCCTTGATGTGCATGCAGTCTCCCTGTCCCACATCCACGAATACAATAGAAGCATTTTCAAATCCGGTGGCGGTCACCTGCCCGAATATCGCCGCTGCTGCCAGGCATAAACAAATCAGTGCAGCTACGGCTTTCTTCCGTTTCCGCAAGATCAGAAGACGCCCTTCTTCCGACAAAAACAGGAGCAACAACAGGTAATATCCCGCCAGTAATGCGCGCGGCGGACTTGTCACTTCAAATGATGTGACACCTTTGATACAGGTCATACTGTTGCAGCTTGTCAGCAATCCACACAATCCGTCTATAGCCTGTCCCATGATTTCTATTGATACCGCAGTCGGTTCCAGCAAGATCAGGCTCAGGGCAAATCCTCCGATCCCAAGCGGAACCAGAAACCCCGCCAGGAAAATGATCGGTACATTGATGAACACCGCAGCTAAAGACACATAGTTGAACACATAGGCTGTGTACGGCAAAAGTCCCAGCTGCACCACACCGCTGGACAAAAATATACCTTGATAGAACTTTCGAAAAAAAGGCGCCGCAGCAGAAAGTGTCAGAACTGCAAGAAACGACATCTGCAGACCTGTATGGAACAGCTGCATGGGATTTTTCAGCAGGATCATAAGAAGTACTACAAAGGAAGCCGAGCCAAGATCGTACCTCAGATGCCGCACCTTTGCATACAGATGCAGAACGATCATGACCGATGCACGCACGACAGAAGGCGAAAAGGACGCCAGGAAGCTGTATCCGATCAGCACCATCGTCACCATCCAAAAGTACAGCCATCCTTTTTTTCCTCGCCAGAGTTTTCCCAAAACGCCGTACAGGATCCCGATATGCAGTCCGCTGACTGCCAGAATATGAGCTGTCCCGTTGCGCTGAAACTCTTCCAGTGTATCCTCTTCTATCTCCGTTTTTTCGCCGAACAATATACCGCGCATCAGCCCTGCTGCGGACTCTCCAGCGGTACCCTTCAGCTGGTGCAGATATTGCTCCTTTTGCTGAAACAGCCACCCTTGCAAAGAATGACTTTCTTCTTTTATATGGATAGTCTGCGCAGTCATGACCCGCTCTATCCCGATGGTTTTCAAATA
>ERZ857965.3002-NODE-3002-length-13308-cov-3.610579_pt1 | contig 13308 bp, 9 predicted proteins | sample MGYA00519758_ERZ857965 | MGnify/ENA primary metagenome ERZ857965 (study PRJEB31778, sample SAMEA3449381) | human gut metagenome | biome: human gut; feature: human-associated habitat; material: faeces | place: United Kingdom | collected 2010/2012 ...
GCACCTCCACGCGCACGCCGAAGGGCGCGCAGCGCTCCTTGAAGTTGGTGTAGTGCTGCTGCGCGAGGATGGTGGTGGGGCACAGCACCATGACCTGCTTGGAGTCCTGCGTCGCCTTGAACGCGGCGCGCAGGGCCACCTCGGTCTTGCCGAAGCCCACGTCGCCGCAGACCAGCCGGTCCATCGGCACGGGACTTTCCATGTCCTGCTTGACGAGCTGCGTGGCCGTTTGCTGGTCGGGCGTGTCCTCGTAAATGAACGAGGCTTCCAGCTCGTGCTGCATGTAGCTGTCGGGCGAAAAGGCGAAGCCCCGGCTGGCCTGACGCTTCGCGTACAGCGCGATCAGCTCGCGGGCGATGTCCTTGACAGCCTTTTTCGTGTTGAGCTTCATGCGCTGCCATGCCCCCGAGCCGAGCTTGTATATTTTCGGCGGCTCGCTGTCCTTGTCCTTGTACTTCGAGATGCGGTGCAGCGCGTGGACGTTTACCAGCAGCACGTCGTTGTCGCGGTAGACGAGCTTGATCGCCTCGTGCACCTTGCCGTTCTCGATCGTCCGCGTCAGTCCCCCGAAGCGGCCGACGCCGTGGTCGATGTGCACGACGTAATCGCCTACTTTCAGCGAGTTGAGTTCCTGAATCGTCAGGCTTTCGCTTCGGTCCAGCTCGCCCCGGATACGGTAGCGCTGGTAGCGGTCGAATATCTGGTGGTCGGTGTAGAAACAGTTTTTCGACGTATGGTCGACGAACCCCGCGTGCAGTGCCAGAGGAACGGAGTCGAAGACGACGTTCTTCTCTCCGATCGAGTTGAAGATGTTCGACAGCCGCTCGATCTGAGCCTTGTTGTCGGAGAGCAGACAGGTCGAATAGCCTCTCAGACGGTTCGCGTTGATGTCGTCGGCCAGCAGATCGAATTTCTTGTTGAATTCGGGCTGGGGCGTCGTGTCGAACGCGACGCGGACTTCGGCGGGCCGCTCGCGGACGTTGTCGCGCAGCAGCACGAAAGCCGCCTTCTTCGCGTCGGAGAGAAATCCTTTGCGGCTGGTGACCAGCGTGTCGATCGACGACGGCTCGTCCAGATCGCCGAGAATCTTCGTCCGGATGTCGTCGAAGCGCTTGAGCGTGTAGTCTCCGTCGGCGATCCAGTAGGTGACTTCTCCCGCGAACCGGGCCAGCGAGACGCGATGCTCGACCGAGGTTACCGTCTTGAGGTTCGGAACGATCTCCACCTCGTCGAGCGTGCCGGTCGAGAGCTGCGTGCCGACGTCGAACGGCCGGATCGAGTCGATCTCGTCGCCGAAAAAGTCGATCCGATAGGGTTTGTTGTCCGAATAGGAGAAAATGTCGACGATGCCGCCGCGAACCGAGTATTGTCCCGGTTCGTAGACGAACTCGACCCGTTCGAAACGGCATTCCCGCAACGCTTCCTCGACGAAAGCGGTCGACAGATTGTCCCCTCGGCGCAGCTTCAGTACGCTGTCGCTCAGCCGCTCCCGGTCGGCGACTTTTTCGGTCAGCGCCTCGGGATATGTGCACAGAATCAGCGGCTTGTCCGCCGCGCTTCGCAGTGCGTTGAGCGCCGTCGTGCGTTGTACGAGGCCCGACGGGTCCTCCTGTCCGTACTGGATCGAGCGCTTGTAGCCCGTTGGAAAGAAAAACAACCCCTCTCCGCCCGTGAGCGGATAGAGGTCGTTGTAAAGATAGCCCGCCGCATCCCGGTCTTCGGCGACCAGGACGTGGACGCCTCCGAGACGGGCGATCGCTCCGTGCGCGACGAGCGACAGCGACGATCCGACCAGCGACGCGAGTTGTACCGTACTCCCCGGACGGATGCTCTCGGTCAGTTGCCGGAAAGCCTGCTGATCGGTGAAAATCTGTTCCAGCTCGGCGATCGTCATATGCGCGTCAAATCAATTCTTCGTCCTCGCGGTTGAAGAAGCGGGTCTCGATGATGCCCGTCGTATTGTCCGAAGCGACGCGGATGCGGCAACGGTACTTGAACATCCACCGCGTGCGGAGCGACGGGAAGCCCTTTTTGACGAAGGCCGCCACGACGGGGCTGACCCTCAGTTTCAGGTAACTCAGCTTTTTCTCCTTCACGAAATAGGCGATCTGCTTCTCGATCTGGTCGTCGATCAGCACGGCGGGCGCGACGAGGCCCGTGCCGTGGCAGGCCGGGCAGGTCTCCCGCACGTCGATGTGCGTCTCGGGCCGTACCCGCTGGCGCGTGATCTGCATCAGCCCGAACTTCGACAGCGGCAGGATCGTGTGTTTCGCGCGGTCGCCGGCCATCAGCTCGCGCATCTTCTCGACCAGCGCGTTGCGGTTCTCGCTCTTGTGCAGGTCGATGAAGTCGATCACGATGATGCCGCCCATATCGCGCAGCCGGAGCTGACGCGCGATTTCGGCCGCGGCGGCCAGGTTCACGTCCATCGCCGTGCGCTCCTGGTCGTCGTCGACCTTCGCACGGTTGCCGCTGTTGACATCCACGACGTGGAGCGCTTCGGTGCGCTCGATGATCAGGTAGGCACCCTTGCGCAGCGATACATACTTCGCAAAGAGGGACATGATCTGCTTCGACACGTCGAAGTTGTCGAAGATCGGCGTGCTGCCCTTGTACAGCTTGACGATCTTTTCCTTGTCCGGGGCGATCATCCGGATGTATTCGCGGATTTCCTCGTATACGGTGTGGTCGTCGACGTAGATGCTGCTGAACGACCCGTTGAGCAGGTCGCGGATGATCGTCGTCGTGCGGTTTTCCTCGTTCAGGATCAGCGACGGGGGCGTCTGGTTGCGCAGGCCGTCGAGCACTTTTTCCCAGCGACGTACGAGCGACGTGATGTCGTGCTCGATGTCTGCGTCCTGCTGGCCCATCGCGGCCGTGCGGATGATGACGCCGTAATTCTTGGGCAGCACGGCCGAGGCGATCCGCTTGAGCCGGTTGCGCTCCTCGTTGGAGCGGATTTTCTGCGAGATGGATATCTTGTTCGAGAAGGGAATCAGCACGACGTTGCGTCCGGCCAGCGAGATGCCGGACGTCAGCCGCGGACCTTTGGTCGATATGGCCTCTTTGGCGATCTGCGCGAGAATGGGCTGGCCGCTGGCTATGAAACCCGAAATCTTGCCGGTCTTGCCCATCGCCTTGTCGAGGCGTATGTTTTGAAACAGAGGAGCTCTCTTCCCGGAGGTCAGCGTGCCGACGAGCTTGTGCAGCGAGGTGAACTGCGGGCCCAGATCGAGATAATGGATGAAAGCGTCCTTCTCATACCCGATGTTGACGAACGCGGCGTTCAGGCCGGGCATGATCTTCTTGACTTTCCCCAGGTAGATGTCGCCGACGGAGTATCCTGTCTTGCACTTTTCCTTGTTCAGCTCGACCAGTTGCTTGTCCTCGAACAGGGCGATGGCGATCTCGCTGGGGGTTACGTTGATAATTAGTTCTTTATTCATCAGAGTCTGTGAGGTTTCTTCGCACGCGGAGTCCCTTGAGGGCGGTCGGGCCGCCTTGTTCGGCGACGCGTGCGGGGGAGTGGGTTACGGACATTCAATATGCAATAAACCTAAAGTACCCAAGGGTCTTTAGGTTTATAACATTCCGACACATAAAAGTGCTACCTACTTTTTCTTTTTATGTCTGTCTTTTCTCAGACGTTTCTTGCGCTTGTGGGTAGACATTTTATGCCTTTTTCTTTTTTTACCGCTTGGCATAATCGTAAGGTTTAATAAAGATGGTTAATTATTTGGCATTGGCTTTTACTTTGCCTGCGAAACTCTTGGCCGGCTTGAATGCCGGGATGTTGTGGGCAGGGATCGTAATAGTCGTGTTTTTCGAAATGTTGCGGGCCACCTTCTCCGCTCTTCTCTTGACGATGAAGCTGCCGAAGCCCCTCAGGTAGACGTTCTTGTTCGAGGTCAGCGAGTCCTTGATGCTTTCCATGAACGCTTCCACGATCTGCTGCACCTGCGCTTTTTCGACACCGGTGCCTTTTGAAATTTCGTTAACAATATCCGCCTTTGTCATAATCCAAAAATATTTAGTTTAAACTTATTTTTCCCCTTAGTCCATTGGAGTGCAAATATATATCTTTATTTCCTTATAAAGAAATTACGGGAGTAAATATTTTTTCCTGCTGCGGGAAAATGCTAACTCTTTCACTCCTATTCCGTTTCTATTTCCCGCACACGCAAAAATCAGCCCAAAGTAGTGAAAAACAGTAAATTTTTAGTTATCGTATTGTTTTTCAGTTGTTTGCAATCTGAGACGGTGATATTCTGCCGCATGCGACGCGCTTTCGCCGTCCGAGGCGGCGGCTTGATCCCGGTTTGCCAGTGATATAACGCTGAAAGTTACCGGTTAGTCTGCGGCTCCGGACAATAAAAGTCCGGTTTTTGCATTATTTTGTAAAGGGCATGCGTCGCGCCGCGCGACGCATGTGCCGAATTTAGCTATCTTTGTATGAAATAAAATCGGTGAAGCGATGAGTGCAGCCAAAATCCTGTGGGTCGACGACGAGATCGACCTGCTTAAGCCTCACATTCTGTTTCTTCAGGGCAAGGGCTACGACGTGGTTACGAGCAACAACGGCTACGACGCGATCGATTTGGCTTCGTCCCAGCCGTTCGACCTGATCATCCTCGACGAAATGATGCCCGGCCTGACGGGTCTCGAGACGCTCCCGCGAATCAAGGAGCTGCGGCCGATGACGCCGGTGATCATGGTTACCAAGAGCGAGGAGGAGAACATCATGGACAAGGCCGTCGGGTCGAAGATCGCCGACTACCTGATCAAACCCGTCAATCCGAATCAGGTGCTGCTGTCGATCAAGAAAAACGTCCACAGCCAGCAGCTCGTCACCGAGCAGACGACGGCCGACTACCGCAGCGAGTTCGGTCTCATCGCCTCGTCGTTCGCCTCCGCGCGGACGTTCGCCGACTGGGTGCAGATATACAAGAAGCTCGTGGGCTGGGAGGTCGAGCTGACCGAGTCGACCGATCCGGGCGTGCGCGAGATCCTGTCGTACCAGAAGAACGAGGCGAACAACGAGTTCGCCAAGTTCGTCCGCGCCAACTACCTGAGCTGGTTCTCGGACCGCGATGCCGACGCTCCGGTGCTGTCTCACCAGCTGGTCCGCTCGAAAGTCTTTCCTATTGTGGACGCCTCGGCCAAGACGACCCTCTTTCTGATCGACAATTTCCGGCTGGACCAGTGGCGGATGATCCGTCCGGTGCTGCACGGACTGTTCGACGTCGAGCAGGAGGATTTCTATTGCAGCATTCTGCCGACGGCCACCCAGTATGCGCGCAACGCGATTTTCGCCGGGCTGACGCCGCTGGCGATCGACAAGATCATGCCCGATCTGTGGCTCAACGACAACGAGCACGGAGGCAAGAATCAGCACGAGGAAGATTTCCTGCGCCGGCAAATGCAGTCTCAGGGCAAGAGCTACAAGCTGTTTTTCGACAAGATCGTCAAGACCGACTCGGGCAAGCGGCTGATCGAGAATTTCGACCGGGTCGCCGCCGCCGACTTCTCGGTAATCGTCTATAACTTCCTCGATATCCTGTCGCATGCGCGGACCGAAACGCAGATCATCCGCGATCTGGCCGAGGACGAGGCGGCGTTCCGCTCGCTCACGCGTTCGTGGTTCGAGCACTCGGACCTGCTGGAGCTGATGCGGCTGGTCGCCGATCGCGGGCACACGGTCATCGTCACGTCGGACCACGGCACGATTCAGGTGGACCGTCCGGTCCGCGTGCAGGGCGACCGCGAGACGTCGTCCAACCTGCGCTATAAGACCGGCCGCAACCTGGGCTTCAACCCCAAGGAGGTGTTCGCGATCACGAAACCCGAGCAGGCTCACCTGCCCAAGTCGAACATCACGTCCACCTATATTTTCGCCTACAACCGCGACTTTTTCGTCTATCCGAACGATACGAACCGTTTCGTGCGCTATTATAACGATACGTTCCAGCACGGCGGCATCTCGATGGAGGAGATGATCATTCCCTTCATCGTCATGAAGCCGAGGTAGCGCCGGTCCCTTTGCCCGGAGTCGCGGCGTGCCGGACGGCTTCCCCGGGTTCGGACAGCCTCGTCCGGTCCGTTTCCGGCCGTGCGCCGGCGGATTTTGCGGTTCGCTGCGGGAGCAGGGCGGCCGCGGGCGGGACCGTGCGCCCGCTTTTACGTTTGCCGTCCCGCGCAGGACTTCGGGAAAGAGCGGGAGCGGAAATTCCGCGTTCTGTCGGGCGGATGGCCGGCGGACCTGCGGAGCGCGCTTTCTGCCGGACATGCGGCGGACGGAAAACCCGCGCGGTTTTGAAATTCGCTCCGAACCGTTATCTTTGCCTCCAAAGAGAGTGGGAAAAATCCATGAAAACATTCAGGATACGTTCGACGAGCGATTTGCCCGAGGTGGCCGAAGCGATTCTCGACGCGCGGGCCGGCCGCACGGTGATCGCGTTTCGCGGCGGGATGGGCGCGGGCAAGACGACGCTGATCCGGGCGGTCTGCGACCGCCTCGGCGTGACCGACACGGTGACCAGCCCTACGTTCGCTATCGTCAACGAGTATCGCGGCGACGGCACGCCTCCGGTCTATCATTTCGACTTTTACCGGATCGACCGGATCGAGGAGGCGTTCGACTTCGGCTACGAGGAGTATTTTTTCAGCGGAAACCTTTGCTTGGTCGAGTGGCCCGAGAAGATCGAGAACCTGCTCCCGGACGATGCGATGAACGTGCGCATCGACGTGCCCGACGAGGATGAGCGCGTGATCTCGATCGACTGACTTTATTCTGTTTTGCCGTATCGCCGTATGGCTTCGGGAGAGTTCTTCCCGTCGCTTCTGCCGGTTTTCGCGTCATAACGCGCTTTGCCGGAAGTAGGGGGGCGTCGCATTGTGCGATCGCTACCGGCGGAGTCGTACCGTCGTCTGGCGTGCGGATTGTCGTGAGCCGTGTCCGGCCGGCTGCCATGCGTTTTTTGCGCGAAGCCGCACTGAACTTCCGGTCGGATCGTCTTTTGAGGCGCTCGGTCCGCGTCGGATGCGTTTTCTTCGTGCGCGTTTCATCGTTTCGCATGGACTGGAGGTCCGCCGCCGTTTTCGGCTGAGCGACGCCGACTCTCTTCCCTGCCTTATTTTCCGATCCGGGCGATCGTTTTCGGATCGGTCAGCTCGCGCAAGGCGTCGCGGCCGATCCAGCGGGCCGTACGGTCTTGCGACGAGGCCAGCGTCCGGCTCAGCCCGACGGCCTCGCCGTGCAGCCGTAGGCTTCGTTTGCCGATCTGTCTCAGAGCCCAATTGACGGCTTTCTTGACGAAATTGCGCGGATCGTCCGCAGCTTTTCCGATCAGTCCGAGCAGCGGCAGAAACCTCTCGTCGGGCGACCGCTTGTCTCCGATCGCCAGCGCCGCCGTCAGCGCGAAGGCCGTGCGCCGGACGTATTCCTCCTCGCGCGGAGCGTATCGCTCGATCAGCTCGTAGGCGAACGCAGTCCGGCGCAACAGGTTCTGACAGCACAGGTCGCAGACGTCCCATGCGTCGAACTGTTGCGTCCAGCGGTCGACGAGTTCGACGGTCGTCTGCCGGGGATCGGCGATCATCGGGGCCAGCAGGCGGGCCTCGTGCCAGCCCGTGTCCCAAAGCGCGACGGCCAGCGGGTGGTCCGTACCCGTCTCCCGGGCGATTTTTCTCAGCGCGGGAACCGCAATGCCCAGCGCCCGTTCCGTCGGAATGCCGAAACGGCTCATGCCGCTGCGGTGTTCGGGCGAGGCCGCTGCCCGGAGGATGGCTATCAGGTCGTCTGCTCGGTTCATCGTGGTCGTTTCTGTCCGGTCGCCGCTGCTCCGCCGCTTTCACGTCTTCCGGCCGGGGACGCGATTCCCGGAAAAGGCGTGATCCGTTCGGCCGGCCGCGGCGGTTTCGGGAAAAGCCGGAACGTGCCGGAAATGCGAAGGCATGCTTCCGGCTCGTCCGTTTGCACTATCTTTGTCTGCAAATGTAACGAAAAAACGATGAGGTACGACTGCCTGTTTTTCGATCTCGACCGCACGCTGTGGGATGTCGATCGCAATCAGAAGAAAGCCTTGATGGTGCTGTACGGCCGTTACGGCTTGGATCGTTCCGGCGTCGGGTTCGAGCGTTGCTTCGCGGTGTTCGAGCGGATCAATGCCGGGTTGTGGGACGATTACCGCGACGGGAAAATCTCGCGCGAGACGCTGCGCGACACGCGTTTCGAGCGGATGCTCGACGAAATCGGCCTGAGCGACCGGGCGCTGGCCCGGACTCTGGCCGACGATTACCTGAAACTCGCCCCGACGTTCCGCGGCCTGATTCCGCATGCGAGGGAAGTCGTCCGCGAGCTGAGCGGGCGGTATCCGATGTATGTCGTGACCAACGGTTTCGCCGGAGTGCAGCAGATCAAGCTGCGTCACAGCGGGTTGGACGGCTATTTCCGGGGCGTCGTCTGTTCCGAAGACGCCGGGGCGAACAAACCCGATCCGCGCATTTTCGAATACGCCCTCGATTTGGCAGGGGTAAAGGCCGGCGCGGCCGTGATGATCGGCGACGACCCGTACAGCGATATTCCCGGTGCGGAGCGGGCCGGGATCGATTCGATCTGGTTCGATCCCTCGGGTATGCCGTGCGAATGCCGTCCGACGTACAGGATCGGATCGCTCAGGGAGCTGCTGGCGTTGTTGTAGGCTCGGGCTTTCCGTCGGGAGGGCCGGCGGAGTCTTCCTGTCTTGCGAGTCGAAAACCTTTTCCTGATATCCATAACGGCCGGTTTTTTCGTTCCGGCGCTGCGGGGCGGACGAACGCCGGCCCCGGAAGTTCGGCGGTCTCGGCGGTTCCGGACAGATCGTGTTGCAGGCCGCGTGCCGGTTTTTCTTTTCCCGTTTCCGGGCTGATCGTCCGGCGGCGGTACGCTCCGCAGGTCGGGAATCGTGCCGATACGGCTGCCGGACGGGTACGCCCGTCGGCTGCTCGCCGGGTCGGATTCGTAGAAAATGCGGTCCCGTCATAAGCGCAAAGCCGAATACGCTCGGTCCATGCAGCCGAAACGCCGCGCTTGCCCCGAGAGCTGCCGTTTCCGAAGCGGGCGCTCCTCCGGGACTATGCCTATTTTTCTGCCGGATCGGGCCGGGATTTTTTCAGCTCGATCAGGATGACGCTCGATTCGGATACGGTGCGGACTTTCAGAGGACCCGAGACCGTCCCGGCGGAAAAAACCTTTTCCAGATCGTGCGTCGGGTCGAGCATCCGGACCTCGACGGAGCCGAACCGCTCGATTCCGTCGATATCGAAAGCGATTTCCAGAGGTCCCGATTTCCAGCAGGCCGTCAGTATGGCCAGATCGCCCGCGGCGTTTCGTCCCGCCAGCGTGCGGGAGCCTTCGGGCAAGTTCCCCGCCGCCGCTACCCGTTCGCCGTAGCGAGTCAGCTCGCCGAAGGCTTGCATGCCGTAATAGGTCTTGTTCGGCGTCCGGTCGTCGTACAGGCCCCAGCGCGTCGTCGTGACCGTGTAGTAGAATGCCCGGTCGATCGGCGTGTCCTGCCATCCGATCAGCACCGTGTTCAGGAAGGCGGCCGACTCGAGTCCGCGCATGAACCGGATCGCCTCGTTCTGCTCGACGGGCCCCATGCCCCACAGCGCGCCTCCGTAGGGATTGTAGTGCCATTCGTTCAGGTGGATTTCCGTATCGGGGAAGCCGCTCTCGTCGAGCCATCGCCGGGCGTCGAGAGCCATTTGCAGCAGCTCGGTGTCGGACGGAGAGTAGTAGTGGAACGAATAGAAATCGAGCGGAGCCCCGTGCTTCGCGCAGTTTTCGGCGAAGGCTTTCACCTTCTCCTCTCCGAAAGCGCAGTGACCCGGCCCGCCGAACTTCAGGTGCGGGAACCGCTTTTTCAGCTCCCGGGCCAGGTCGATGACGGATTCGCCGGAAGAGATGATATCGTCGGCCACAAAGATATCCTTTCCCTCCACGGAGTCACCCAAGTACTCATGAGCCACAATGGGGTTGCGTCCATTCACAATGCGTGTGTAGTCCCGACGCTTGTAGAACAATCCCATATCCAGCCCAAGTACGGAAGAATAGTGGCGGATGACGTTCGACACGACGTCGATCCATTTGCCCGCGTCGGAGGGCGGGTCGGTGAAATATTTGTTGCGGCTGTGCTCGATCGACGTGCCGAGGCGGTAGTATACCTGCGTGCCGCTTTCGACGCAATTGCGGATGTAGTCGTCGGTCTGATCGAAATAATAGTTGCGGGGATCGTTCGCGTCGGCATGGAAGTTGGCGAATATCAGAGGAATGTCGACTACCCGCATGCCCGCGTTCTCCAGCGGCGCGTCGTGCAGCCGGGTGATCGGGATGTTCAGCCGCGCGAACGATTCGCGGATGTCGCAGCCGGGCATCTCCTCGTCCATCAGCGGAGGGGCCAGATTGCCGCCGTTCAGTTCCTTGATCGGTCCGGCCGCGCTGTCGGCGAATATCCGGACGCTCGCCTTTGCAACGCCGGTCCCGCCGTCCCGGTCCGGTCCTGCCATTGCGGAACCGGCCGTCGCGGCGAGCAGGACGCATACCAGCAGGCGCATGCCGTATTTCGATGCAGTCGTCTTCATTTCATCTTGTGTTCGGGTTGTTGCTCGCCGAAGCGGGCTTCGGTCTCAAAGATACTCAAAATCTCCGTTTCCGTCAAGAAACTCCGTCGCGGTCCGGCGGGCAGACGTTTCCTCCCGGCGGGAAAATGGGTGCGGAATTGCCGTGTATCGGATGCGGAAGGTTAAAATTTTTTCTATTTTTGCATGCAGGAGTGGATTTATGTTAGAAAAGTTTTATATTTTTACCCTAAAATATCCCGGAAAAGAGTCCGGACCGGCATTTTTCGTGTCGTTCGCGCGCTTTTGTTCCGGGGCGTTGCGGTACGGAGAACATGAATAGAATCGGATAAACAGCAGAAACGAGAGAGATCTGGATTTACTAACCAAAAGTTACTTAACAAATTAAAACGTATGAAAAAGCTTTTTTACTATTGTTTGTTACTGCTTCCGACTTTGTTGATATGGCAGTGCAAGGACGACGACTATCCACCCCTGCCTCCCGTGGATACCTCGCTCAAATTTCATGTTGAGGATACGCTGGTGATGTCTACGGCCGGCGGTAGCAGCACGATTTCCTTGCAGTCGGCGAAGGATTGGAAGCTCGACGTCGAGTACGACGCGACCGATCCCGACAAGGACTGGCTGTCGACGGACCCGACCTCGGGCACGGCGAGCGGCACGGCTTCGGTGACCGTTACGACGCTTGCCTCCTTGGCAGAGCGTAAGGCTACGCTGGTACTGTCTCAGGTAGGCGAGGATACGGAAGCGCCGGTGCGTCTGGTCGTTAGGCAGGACGTGGACGGTTTCTCCGTGGAGAAAAAGAATTATCCTGTAGGCTATGAAGAGTCGGTCGTTCATGTGAAGTTCCTGACCAATGTGACTAACTATGCCGCCGAGGTGGCCGAGAAAGACCAGAAGTGGATCATTCCTCTGCCGGCTACGATGGCTACGACCGAAGGCAGTCTCTCGTTCACGATCAAGAAGAATACGGGTCCCGCCGCCCGTACGGGTACGATTACCATTTACGATGCCGACGGCAACGCTTCCAGTGTGGACGTGACGGTGACCCAGGAGGGCGCTCCGGTTACGGGCTCGATGATCTATGAGGGAGATAACGCGCTCGACGCCGTGATGATGAACGTGAACGGCGAGTATGTCTCTTGGGTGCTGAGAAAGGATGCCGACGAGATCGTACAAGGTGAAGCTAACCATATTTCTGAGACGGGTTGGTGGTATGCGACCCCTCCGGTTAGCGGTTCTAATATTCAGTATGGCGGTGCGGCTTACGGCGGAGTCGATTACACGTTCGATCAAGGACCGATCGCAGTGCGTTTCCCGATGCCTTTCCCGATGACGACGCTGTGTTTTATCGGAACGAACGTGAAGTTCTCGCTTTATCCGTGGAATACCGACTATGCGACGACGACGGCTCAGACGCCGGTGCTGGAGGAATCGTTCACGAGCGGAGAGTGGCAGTATCCGGGCGGTAACCCGGGCGGAGGTGCGACGGGTCGCTGGGATCCTTCCGGAGATTATCTGGCCGTGATCGAATCGATCGGCGACGGAGCGATGGTCGGCTGCAACGTCGTGCCGAACGAGTCGCATCCGGAATGGAGCGATATGATGAGCGGATACGAGATGTTCCTCGACGGCGAATCGAGCGGGCAGACCGGAACGTTGATTGGGCTGTCCTGTGTGATGAATAAAGATTCATCTCAGCCTTGGTCGATTCCCGGTACGTCGAATCTGAAAAGAGTTTTCTCTTCCGACGGTACAGCGTGGAATATGACCGACGAGTATTACCTGAACAAGGCGATGGTCGATGAGACGCCCGTTCCGGGGGGGAATGTTCACTCAGGAAAATACGGATATGCCGATAACGTAAGCGCCGTGAAGATCGGTACGAAGACGTTTATCGCCTTGTCCGACGTCAACGGCAAGATTTGGGTGGCTTCGACGACCGACGGCAAGGACTGGGCGATCGTGAAGGAAGAGCTTTCGCTGACCGGTTCGGTTTCTTCGATGGTGGTTAAGGACGGTACGCTCAACTTCTACTATGCGAAGGACGGAGCGCTCCATCTGGCGACCGCGTCGGCAACCGACGGCTGGGTTGATGCTTTGGCCGATGCCGGTCAGGTTCTCCAGTTGCCCGACGGCGTGAACAACGGTACGGTCGTTTACAACGATGTGAACAGCCAGTTCCAATTCATCTACGTATCCGCTGACGACGAAATTCTCTCGAAGGTGTCGGATGCTGCGAACGGTTCGTTCGAACAGGGCGGTATGCTTCTGGAAGGTGTAGGTAACGGAGCCGACAAGCCGTTCTTCGTGACCGACGGCGAGGGTCATATCGGCGCTGATGCCGGTATCGCCTATACGTTCGACAGCGGCGTGTACATGCAGATGTAATACCGCAGAGATAAAAAAAGCCTTATGAAGGCCGGTTCGGTGGCTCTCCCAAGCATTGGGGGAGCCACTTTTTTTGGAGCGAATGGTTCATGCGAGCCGCAGGAGCAGAACTGCCGAATTCCGATCGAGCGAAGGCATGTTGCCATGAAAAAGCGCGGCAAACCGGGTTGTCTTTGCAAAAGCCGTGCACTATGCGAAGAACCGAATCGGCGGTATTTGCCCATGTATTCCGCTTTCTGTGATTTCGGTGCCGCTTCGATTTGAAACCGGTCGCAGGCATGACGGCATGGAATGAAAAGT
>ERZ857965.3008-NODE-3008-length-13294-cov-8.914193_pt1 | contig 13294 bp, 10 predicted proteins | sample MGYA00519758_ERZ857965 | MGnify/ENA primary metagenome ERZ857965 (study PRJEB31778, sample SAMEA3449381) | human gut metagenome | biome: human gut; feature: human-associated habitat; material: faeces | place: United Kingdom | collected 2010/2012 ...
TATATTTATTGTATCAGAACAAGTGTTTTTGCGATTTTTTATGAATTTGAGCAGATATGCTCGAATGTGCAATTCATCCCATCACCTATAGATGTGAGGGAATTCTTGCTACGGTTGTTAAACTCTAACTTTCATAAAGTGTAACATATTGTTATTGAATTCGTCTATCAAAATTTCTTTACATTCCACAATGTTTCTATTAATACGGAGAATCCGGATGTAAGTGGTGTAGACTTTCAGAACTTTACATTCCACGATGTTTCTATTAATACTCTTTCTTCCACTCATAGCAAATCCAGGGTGGTTCCTTTACATTCCACGATGCTTCTATTAATACAGATAATCAGATGCATGAAGTTGATGCTTATTGCATCTTTACATTCCACGATGTTTCTATTAATACGATGTATTGAAACAATATAAAATGTTGTATATAACTTTACATTCCACGATGTTTCTATTAATACGGGGCAGGCTGAGACCTGTCCTTTTGTGATATGAACTTTACATTCCATGATGTTTCTATTAATACGCCGGGGCTTTAGCTGGAAGCATGGAAAGTGCAACTTTACATTCCACGATGTTTCTATTAATACAAAAGACCGGTTCTGCGACAATCACTGCTACATATCTCTTTACATTCCACGATGTTTCTATTAATACAGCTGCACATTAAAATGAAATTTTCGCATAGGCTTCTTTACATTCCACGATGTTTCTATTAATACAATGTATCAAACTGATCTAACCAGTCGTATACATCTTCCTTTACATTCCACGATGTTTCTATTAATACTTCCTTTGATGATTATATAATACCACCAATTTGGCTTTACATTCCACGATGTTTCTATTAATACGATTGATGTAAATACACAATAAAGGAGATTATATTACTTTACATTCCACGATGTTTCTATTAATACGATGTCTGATATCGTCCTTGAACTTTCTCAGATGGGTCTTTACATTCCACGATGTTTCTATTAATACCTATTGCTGAAAGGTGACTTATTTCTAAGTCATAAAACTTTACATTCCACGATGTTTCTATTAATACAAAAGATAACGGTGAATGGATAGAGGGATACCTGTCTTTACATTCCACGATATTTCTATTAATACCGGGTTTCTGTGTTCGACTCCGCATTCAGAAGAATGCTTTACATTCCACGATGTTTCTATTAATACCAGTACAGTTCGACGCTGGAAATCAACCCAGAATCTTTACATTCCACGATGTTTCTATTAATACATGAGCCGGATGACGAACTGAAGCATGGAGATACACTTTACATTCCACGATGTTTCTATTAATACTACGTTGTGCCGACTTCCTACGGCGGTGATACATCCTTTACATTCCACGATGTTTCTATTAATACCGGATTCACAACGCTCTTAATCTTAACTGGATTCTCCTTTACATTCCACGATGTTTCTATTAATACTGTATTCTTTTACAGATTCACATCTTGACTCATAGTCCTTTACATTCCACGATGTTTCTATTAATACAGAATGCGGATCTGTTTGGAAAGATAGACATAGCACTTTACATTCCACGATGTTTCTATTAATACCCATAGACAACTTTTTGTTTCCGTTCCATATGTAGATCTTTACATTCCACGATGTTTCTATTAATACAGAATTTGAATCCGTCTGTGATCGGCTGCTGGGCAACTTTACATTCCACGATGTTTCTATTAATACCGGATTACCGCGTTGCTCATTGCGTAATTAAGCAGCTTTACATTCCACGATGTTTCTATTAATACGCCGATCGCTTGCTATATAACACAACCGGTGTTCCTTTACATTCCACGATGTTTCTATTAATACTGATGTGAATATGTGATAATTTTATCTGTTTTTATGCTTTACATTCCACGATGTTTCTATTAATACGGTTAATCATTAATCACTTGCTTTTTTGTTTTACTTCTTTACATTCCACGATGTTTCTATTAATACGAAAAGGCTATTGCATGTGAGAAAAGCCATAAGACATCTTTACATTCCACGATGTTTCTATTAATACGCTACAGTTTCCAGAGCATGAAGTGCATCCTGTACCTTTACATTCCACGATGTTTCTATTAATACTTCACTCCGTCTCCTACCTGACGCGCCATTCCAATCTTTACATTCCACGATGTTTCTATTAATACCAAATCATCAAAATAATAGTCCCATAAGTCACATCTTTACATTCCACGATGTTTCTATTAATACTCCACACCAGAAACCAATTGATATGGAGTATATGACCTTTACATTCCACGATGTTTCTATTAATACGATTTAAGGGCTTTTATATCGTATATGATAATTATATCTTTACATTCCACGATGTTTCTATTAATACGGAGTATCAGTTTTGACTTTGATTCTTCTGATCTGGCTTTACATTCCACGATGTTTCTATTAATACCCGTCGTCTATTCATCCTTACAATACAGATATAATCTTACCACTTTCTGTCAATCTTGTCACTTCATTATTTTTATACTTATTTTTATCTTTCTGGACAGCTCTCATTTTTGAAATTTTCCTGATATCTCAAGCATTGTCGACCTCCTGAAGTTTTTACTCTATCTGACGTCGACAATCATAATATGAAACTCGTTAAATCATCCTTCCTACCCCAAAATTCTTTATCCAACCATTTTTCCTGCCGAGATTTAAAAATAATTACAGAATCTAATTCTTTATCAATATACTCTTTTAATTCTTTTTGCAGCTGTGCTAGCTGTCCTTTTGACAATTCACCTTCAAATACAGAATTTTGGATGTGCGTCAGATATTTTTTACATATTTTAAAAATTCTTGACCAGCGTCTTGCACCGTTTTCTTCCTGACTTACATCATAAACTAATACTATATACATAACTCACCACCATATTCTGAATCCCTCATATTCTTTTTCGCCAATCAGATGTTTTATCAGTTTATATGATTCCAATCTTAATAAATACTGATAAGATACCTGTCTGCCTAAGTCTTTATGCATCACTGATTGTTTCAACCTTTTTTCGAGTTCTGAGACAATCAGTTTAGACGCATCTTTTTTCAAATGTAAAAAATTTAATTCCTTCGTAAAGCTATCTTCCGTAATCTGCTTTCGATTTAACAGTGAAAAAATCCATCTGTCTCCGATCAGTGGTTTAAACACTTCTGCAATGTCCAAGCTCAAAGAAAATCGTCTTACCCCAGGCTCATGTAAATAACTGATTGTCGGATTTAACTGCGTATGATAAATTTCACTAAGCACTTTTGTATAAATCAATGTATTCACAAATGAAATCAACGAATTAATCATATTATCTGGTGGATGCATAACTCTTTTTTCAAATTTTATTTCCTGATTTACGATTACATTCCACGCTGCATAATACCTTCTTCGGATATTTCCTTCAACCCCCATTAATTCTTCTATTGTTTTTGTTTTTCCAATCTGCTTCCGCAATGAATCCACATCTCTAAGATATTCTGCTACATCCTTTCCTCTTCCATTATAATATCTCAAATTCCTGTAAATATTATCTGCCGCAGCTTCTATAAATTTTTTTGCAAGTATCATTCTTTTCTCATAGTCCGTATAGTTTTCCACCTGTTTTACCAATAGCTGTCCTGCCAACAGGCCTTCTCTCGGATAATAACTTCCAGTATAAAAATTATAGTAATTAAAGAAATGAACTGGTATCCCATACTGAGAAATGTAATTGATAAATGCTGTATTAAAAGACATTTCTGACATCACATAAATATCTGATATTCGCTCTATTGGAATATCTCGCTTTTCACCTTCATAGGTTGTAAATTGCAATGTATTATCTTTACGTTTCAAATCCCCATTATTATAAACATAAAAGCTTTGCTTCATAACCTTCTCCTAATTATAAATTGAATGTTTATATAAAACACAAATCATAATAAGCACATTTTTTGCATAATTTAGAGTTTACAATCATCGGTGGCGTATCCATGCACTCTATCTCTGTAATTTCACCAATAATCTTCTCCAGCGTTTTTATATCATTTTCTGATAGCTCAACTATCACCGACTTTTTTAACAGCGGATAGTCAACCTTTCCTTTAATCCCTTTGACTCCACGTTTCCATAAATAATATAGATAGTACTTAACCTGCCATATTCCAGCGTCCTCTACTGCTTTGCTTTTCTTCACTTCATGCAATTCTTTATGTTCACTTATAAAATCAATGTTAATAATGTTATCAATATTTATATGCTTCTCATTTTTACTGTAACTGCTTTCATCAAGTATTTTTCCTAATATGACATCCTCATTTTCTGCTTCCATTCGGATTTCATGACAAAAATACCAGAGTTTTCGTTTGCATACAAAATAATAATAAATCATCACTCCTGTTATCCGATTTTCCATATCCACGCTCCATATTTACACAAATATTCCATCCAATTCTAATTGTTCATCAAACAATATTCCACGTCCTTTCCCGCTTTCAATGTCAAATTCATAATTATACTGTGCTCTGTGAATACCTGTAATTTTTCTGTTTTCGCTTAACCCAATTGTAGTTCTGTCCACTTCTGCCGGAAATTTTTGATAGAGATTTAAACTTAATGTAAGATTTTCCAATTTTGATTTTATCAGGCTTCTGGCTTCCCTGCTCATATTAGGTTTCTTCAAAAACTCTACTCCGTATTCGAATAAATTCTGGTTTTCAACATAAACATTTTCCGGAACAATAGTTACACTTCTGATATCCCGAACTTCAGCCTCATCAGCAGAATACTCCGTTGGATGAATTTCAGAGAATAATTTTAAATCTTTTTGAATGTTTTCAAAGTATATGGTTTCTTTCACACCATCTACACTATAAACCTCATTCATGTATGCAGTTTTTTTATCTTCAGAAAATAATATGTGTTCGTATTTGCTCAGTAATTCCAAAGACCTGTCATATAATTTGTCTTCATAAACACTCCGTCTTTTTCCTTCACTGACTCCATTTCTATTATCAAATACAACAATGTTCGCTTCATTCGGACAATAACGACCTTTACGATTACATCTTCCCATTCTCTGTAAAAGACTATCTGCCGTACACATTTCTGTATACAAAATATCAAAATCTATATCTAAACTAGCCTCAACTATTTGAGTTGTAATCCATATTCCAGATTCACCTGACTCCGAAAATCCCATAATTTTCCTTTCCAGAAATGCTCTGTCTCTTCTAATATATTTTGAATGTAAAAGCCATACATTTTCTCCCTCTAATTTCTTATAAAGCTTCTGAGCTTTAGAAACAGTATTACAGATAACTAACACTTTTCTATTTTTTCCTCGCAGCCTGATTTCATCTAAATTCATTTCCGAATGTCTGATTTCAACTTTATGTCTTGGATATTTCTCCACCTGATATTCTTTTCCGGTGAAATCTTTAAATATGTATTGTTTTCCCTCAACCAAACCATATTGTTCCATAAAATATTTAAGTACAGGTGGAAAAGTTGCTGTAATAATTGCAAATTTGCCACCCATTTCCTGTATCATTTTTAATCCATAAATAATAGTTGCAATTACACGTGGTTCATATGCCTGAATCTCATCCAGAACCAACTTTGAATATTTCAATGTAGCTGCAAATATCTCTGTTCCTAATGCTCTGTATACAAATCTAAACAGTTGGTCAACTGTACAGACAGTCAATGGTTGTGACAACATTTTTGACCTTTCATATTTCTCTCCAATATCTTCATTACCATTATACTCTCTTAAATACACCGCCATAGCATCAGAATGTAACAATGCAACGTCTTTATATTCATAATTTTCCTTTATACGTAAATATATCGCATTAGAAGATACCTTCAACGGTAATGTATAAAAACTTTTTTCACCATTCATCCATAATAGCGATGCTTCTGTTTTTCCAGATCCTGTAGGTGCTATAACAATCAGATTTTTATCTCTATTCATCTTCATAAATTTTTGCGCCGGCCTTAATTCTTTTCCGTTTAGAAATTTTTCTATATTCTTTACCAATTTTTTTTCATGAAGATCAATGGCGCTTTCTGCATTTTCATATCCTGCACTGACTGTATAATCAAATTTATTAAGCAAGCCTTTTATCAATAAATATTCTTTCCAGGCATTTGAATCTGGTATATATTTTCCAGTATATACATTGTTACGAAACAGTAAATCATCTAAATTACTGCAATTTAATTTTCTGATTTTTCTATTCAGATATTCTTCAATCTGTTTCATATAATACTTTTCAGCATATTTTCTAATTGCCGGACTGTTATAATGATCCTCCCTGTCATGATGATAATAAACCGCTGTAATAAATGGTCCAAAATCTTTATCCGAAAACAATTCCGACAAATCATCAAATTCATCTAAAGAAATAGTAACAGCACTTAAAAAGCCATGTGGAATCTGCTGAGTTTTTCTTACATCTATATGAAATTTTTCAGCTAATTTCGGACATATCATTGCCTGAAAAACAAGGTTAACCTTTCCCAGATCATGAATCCTGCATGCCTCAACCACCAGTTTTTTTTCTTTTTCAGTAAAATATTCCCCATATTCTAAAAAAAACATCTCAGCACACGTTACTATGTCCTTATGATGTTCTTTCAATGTTTTCTGCTTTTCTTCAGTTTTTTCGGCTATATCGGTAATACTACTATTCAATATCTCAACATCTGTTTCGGTAAGATTCTCTTTCAAACATTCCTCAATATTCTTCATATTTTTCTTTATTTCATTGATTCGCTCCGAAGTGAATTGTACTTTTTTTGACTTTGCATAGTACTCCATACATATAATCCTTTCTGAAGCAAGACAGCCTCCATAGCTGCCTTGCTCTATATATTTATACAACAGGTTATTAACAGAAAACTATAGCAGCATCCTCTTCAATATTATCTACATACGCACCTTTTCTTAACGTCATTCCCTGCGGACAATAATATGCTTTGATTCTTCCATTTTTCTTTTTCCATCGCCGTAATCCCTGCTTTGTAATTTCATATTCTTTTGTAAGATTATAAATAGTCATTCTTGGATTTTTGATTTTTATCTTTTCTTCATCCTTTTCCCATTCATTTTCTACCGGAATATACATATCTCTTTTCAAATCCACTTCATTTTCCGGATGAATTCTTACAATATCAACTCGTTCTATGTCCAGAAGATCTTCATATCGTCCCAGTGCCAAATATTGTGGAGGATTTTTTAATGATTGATATACCGTATCAAAGTCTTCTTCATCTGGAACAATATGAATAACCATACGATTTTCGCATATAAGTTCTACATTTGCAATTCCACGAAAAATACCATATTTTTCATCATCTTCAATGCAAATCTGATGCCTTCCTTCCTCAAATTTAGCTCCCGATGAAAAAGAATATCGCGTATATAATTCTGACACTGTACCACAATTTGTTCCTTGAATGCAAAGCTTCATTGGATGAAATTCCGTATAACCACATGCAGCATGAATCATTCCCAGTACAGTGGAATAAGGAGGTAATGGAAATGTTTCTTTAATAATAAAACTGCTGGGTTTTCTATAATTGACCAGATTTTGAAAACACTGTAATCTAATTGCTTTCTCCATAATATAGATTCACTTCCTCTTTCAAATGCTTAAATACTGTTCCAACAGATTCTGCTTTTAACTCTTCTCTGACAATCTTTTCGTTATCAAAAATACCTGACGTAATTCCGGTAAAAGTATATCCGGCAAGTTCATTATCTTTAATCAATTCCTGTAACGTTTCTACATTTATTTTATTATCATCAACCTTTACCCTGTTTTCAAAAAACGGATTTTTTCTGCTATATCTTCCTCCAATAACAAATAACGGACTCAAATTTTCACGTCTTCCTTTGATATCTCTATATAGATATTGCATAGTATCCAACAGGATCTTCACACGTTCTGCCTTTTCTTCTTTATCAATATCAATCTCTCCATCGATACCTACTCTGTCCAAATCAATTGACATAGTATATGCGTAATAAGAACGATGAACCTCACTTTGCGCAATTCCATTTTCCAGATTTCCTCTTACAGCCAGTCCCATATTAGTAAGAAATTCCAGATTTCCCTGAAATGGTTCCAAAGCAATAGCATTGCTAAGTCTGGCAACTGCAGATCTCGTAGCAGCACCTCCCTTTTGCTCATCACCTTTCGCTGTTGTTTTCATGTATCCAAACAAATCAATTTCGGGGTAATCTTTAATAGTTGCAGATGGTGCAAACTGTACAACTCCGCTTTTTCCATCCACCGGAGTTGTATCCCAATTAGACTGCTGCACAATATTATATCTCATAGCCTGTCTGGAAATATAAGAATACTGCTCATGATTTCCCCTCGTCATTTTTTTGAGAGAAGAAATGTTTCCAATCCCTTCCCCATAATTTGCACTTTCTGCCAGAAAAATCATCGTAATAGTTAAGCCTTCTCTTTTCATAATCATTTTTCCTCCTTTTTCTCATAGCATCCTTCCAATCCCATTACAAATGCATATCCATATCTTGTAAATTTTTCCGAATTTCCCAGCATTTGTACAAGACCTGTTGGAATTAATAACTCCTGACCATTTTCGTTTTTACGTGATCCGTACGCACTATACAGTCGCAATACAATATCCATAAATTTCTCTACATTTCTTACAGACAGAGCATTCAACAACTGATATTCCATTCCCCGCAGGCATTCGCCGGAAGACTCACCCTTAGCAGACATGATTGCTCTTCTTAAATCTGCTCCACTTTTTTTCATACTTGTGTACATAGCAATCTCCTTTCTCTTCTCTTCTTCTGTATAATATACAATTTCTGACCGCAGCTGAATTTCATATATACAGTTAACATAAAAATTTAATGAGCCTGTTTCAACAGCCGCTTTCAATACCTTATCCAGCAATTGATATTGATTACGATATTGCAGCAGATTAATAACCACTATTTCATGTATATTGACAAATTCATTCTTAATTTTTATATAAGGATATTTTCCCAACAATTGCAATGCATTTGAAGTACCAGGCATACTTATAATGTCCAGCATACTTTTATGAACAATACCAAGCAGATACCTGTCTTCTGCCCTTATTCCACGCAAAATCACCTGAATATTAGAAATCTCTTTCGTTTTTTCTTTCAGCAATATATTAATTGTTCGGGCAAACCACTGCGAATATTTTTCATCCTCCTTTTTTTCTCCCTCTATACTGTCAGTTCCGTTTTTCGAATTAACATCCAATAATGCATGAATATCATTATTAATATTCATAAAGACAAATTTATTTACAAACAGCCGAAATCCCAACGGACTCAGAGCATAAACAAACGTACATCCCGGACAAAGAAATGCATCTACTTTGCAATCCCAGAAAGCAGAACGTTTTCTTGTAAAATCATCCCCCACTTCATTCATAAATGCAATTGAATTCTTCTCTTTAGGTCCTATCGTTGCTCCACAGTCAATGCATAAATCTTTTGCTTTTACATGATCTGTCTTCAGATATTTCCTAAACGGCTCGGAAAAATCTTTTTCAAATAATTCCCGCATATCTTTTTTTGCATTTGCCCGCAGTAAAAAACACTTTCCGCTCCAAAAACGATTAATATATGTATATATCACACTTTTCATAATAAATGTTTCCCTGCACTTTGGTTGCTGAAGAAATTTTTCCAAATCAATTAATCGTTTTTCCAAATCTGTCACGTCTAACTTGTCATTGAGTTTATCCTTTTTTAGAATTTGGTATACTTCCTGCATTTCAATATCATGTTTTATATTTTCAAATCCAGCCTGATAACTATTAGAAAGCAGTTTGTCATTAATAAATTTCAGATCTTCCTTTTCTTCCTTTCCTGGATTCCATTTTCCAATCTGAATTTTATCTATACACTTACTAATTCTGTCAAGGACTCCCTGATAAACTGTAAATGGTCCAAAATACTGTACACAGGCTTTAAAGTACATGTCTGTCCAGTCAGCATTCAATGCGAAATCCATATCAATCCATAATCCTTGTCCGTCTTGCGTAATGCCAAAGTCTGAATCTTCTTTTGCATCTGCTGCTTCTAACATATATCTGAAACCTACGATTCCTGCATTCTTCAGGAAATCCCCCAATGTAATTACATATTTATCCAAGAAATCACCGCCTCCTACTAAAATATGATTTCAAATTTCCCGTGTCCAGCAGAACGTCTAGTTCCAATTCCAGCTGCATACAATATTTCCAACAGTCTGAGATTTCCTGTTATTTTATAGATACCAATATTTCCATCTACAAATTGCCCCATAGTTCTTGTAACTACCTTTTTTCCTTTTAAAGGTACAATAGAAAAATCACTTGTATCGCACTCTATGTTTATCCTCTGTAAAAAGATTTTCAGATTCTCCTTTACAATATCCGAAAATTCCGGCTCATCAAAGGTATAATAAACATCAGTATTATCATCACTATTATGTTTTCTCGCTATTAATGAACTCTGCATTTTTACAATCAATTCCGTTTCTTTAATTGTCTGAAGTTTCCTTGTTTTCACCGACAGCAGTTTCATGGAATTTCTGTTCATATGGAATATTTTATGCTTCATAAGACTAAATGCATTAAAAAATATCAGTAATTCTCCCATATCAATATCAGAAAAAGTTAACATAAATTTATTTGCTCCAAGTTTAATTGTGTCTGAAGTAAATTGGGCATGAGGCAAATAGCATGTCCAGCAATAAGTCTTTATCACAGACTCCCGCTTGTTGTATAACCTGTCAAATAAATCCGGCGAAAAATTTTCAATTGCTGCTTTCATAAAGCTTAATATCACTTTATCATAATCTATTGGCAATTCCGCATTTTCCAATTCAAATTCCAGTTTAAGTTCTGTCATCTCAGTTCCTCCTCTCTTCGTCCTTTCTTTTTTTATTGTATCACTATACTTTTATATTTTCAATACTATTTCAATGGATTTATTTTTTATATTTTGACTTTATCAAATTTTTACATTATAATATCAATACACCATTTTGGAATGTAAATTTGAAATAGTACTGAAACAGTATTTAATAATAGTACCATATTGGAGCAAAAATAGAGATTGCCAGCTATTTAATAACCACTGACAATCTCTATTTTTTATTTTATCAATCAGATCACTCTGAAATCTCAACAATTATTCATATAACAGAATGTCACTCTTTAGCAGTTTAACAAGAGAAATCTTTCATCCAATCGGCTCGAAGTCTACAGCTCCATGTTTACACAGTGGGCAGATATAATCTTCCGGAAGTTCATCACCTTCGTAGATATATCCGCAGACTTTACATACAAATCCTTTCTTACCTTCTGTTTCAGGTTTCGGTTTTACATTTTTCTGATAATAGGTGTAGCTCATTGTCTCCTGGTCACTTACCACGCGGGCTTCTGTCACACTGCAGATGAACATTCCGTGAGTTCCCAGATCTACATACTGCTCTACTTTCAGGGACATAAATGCGTTGATATATTTGTCCAGGAATATCAGTCCGTTATCAGAACGATTCACCTTCTGTCCCGCAAATTTATCCACGCTTCTTCCACTCTGGAAACCAAACTGTTCAAATACAGAGAACGGAGCTTCTACAGAGAGACAGTTTACATTCATCACCCCTGTCTGCTTGATAACATGGTGAGAATAATTTGTCTTATTGATATTAACTGCAACGCGGAACGGAGAGTCTGTCAGCTGTGTAACTGTATTAACGATCAGTCCGTTATCCTTTTTACCGTCATTTGATGTCACTACATAGAGACCATAACCAATGCGGAATAATGCTGTCATGTCATTTTTATTTGCCAGTTCATCATTCTTTGCAATATATTCCTTACAAAGCTCGGAAGCCATCGCTTCCATCTGATCTCTGTTTTCCTGATTTACTGCGGACATGATCTTCACTGTGGTGTCCAGCCAGTTGATCTTCTTACATTCAGAAAGCATATTTTTCATTACTTTTGCTGCCAGAGGTGCCCAGGAACCGTTTTCAATAAGACCTACCGTACGGTTCTGGAAATTATGCTCTGCCAGACGGGTAATAAAGTCATTCATAAACGGATAGATTCCTGCATTATAGGTAGTTGTTGCCAGTACCAGCTTACTGTAACGGAATGCATCACTGAGTGCCTGAGACATATCATCTCTTGCCAGATCATAAACAACTACCTTCGGACATCCCTTGCTTTTTAATTTCTCCACAAACTGATTGACTGCTTCTTTGGTATGTCCGTATACAGAAGTATATGCAACTACGATTCCTTCTTCCTCCGGTGTGTAAGAGGACCAGGTATCATAGAGGCTGATATAATGTCCCAGATTTTCTGTAAGTACCGGACCATGTAACGGACAGATGATCTGAATATCCAGAGTAGCTGCTACTTTCAGAAGTCTCTGTACCTGTGCGCCATATTTACCAACAATACCGATAAAATATCTTCTTGCTTCATCATCCCAGTTTTCTTCCACATCCAGAGCACCGAACTTACCAAATCCATCTGCTGAAAAAAGAACTTTATCTGTACTGTCATAAGTCACCATAACCTCCGGCCAGTGTACCATTGGTGCAAATACAAAAGTAAGATTGTGGTTTCCCAGGCTCAATGTAGAACCATTCTCTACTTCCAGTTTCTGCCCTTCCAGATCCAGTCCGAAGAAATTCTTGATCATTACAAATGTCTTCGCATTGGCTACTACTGTAGTGCCGGGATATACTTCCAGAAAGTTCGCTACATTTGCTGCATGGTCAGGCTCCATATGCTGAACGATCAGATAGTCCGGCTTACGTCCGCCCAGTGCCTGTTCAAGATTATCCAGCCATTCATGTTTGAAATTGGCATCTACAGTATCCATAACTGCAACCTTGTCATCCAGAATCACATAGGAATTATATGCCATTCCGTTTGGCACTGCATACTGTCCCTCAAACAAATCTACCTGATGGTCATTCACTCCGACATATTTAATGGTATCTGTAATCTTCATATTTCTGCCCTCAATTCTTTCTTTATAGTATATCGTCTGTCCGTTACTATTCAGCAATCTGCTGTCACTCAACGTTAATAAGTTATAGTTGCTATGCATTCTTAATTTGTTTATGTTTTTATATTATACTATTTTAATCCAATTTTCAAGTCCTTTTGGTAATTTTTTTCATTTATTTATGAGGTTTTGTTATTGTTCACACACCACTGTCCCGCGAGGTGTTTTGGCATGAATATGCCAAAATCCCG
>ERZ857965.3013-NODE-3013-length-13272-cov-2.341908_pt1 | contig 13272 bp, 10 predicted proteins | sample MGYA00519758_ERZ857965 | MGnify/ENA primary metagenome ERZ857965 (study PRJEB31778, sample SAMEA3449381) | human gut metagenome | biome: human gut; feature: human-associated habitat; material: faeces | place: United Kingdom | collected 2010/2012 ...
TGACGAGATACAATCATATCTCCGGCAAATGACGCATGCCTTCGCGTCGCAGAATACTCTGTGGATTTCCACATTTGACTGCGCCCTCCGCGGTCCATTTGACGGTTCGTTTCCTGCCCGCTTTTCAGCACCGCGGGCTCTCTGGAAGGGCGTGGCCGCCTTTATCTCCGCTTCAACGGTTTGGAGTGTATGAATTTACAATCATTATACTGCACGCAAAGCTGTCTGTCAACCCCTCTGAAGCGCTTGTCTTGCTTGAAAGAAATGGATGCTGCAATTTCTAAAACGGTTTTGCCGACAGAGGGAGACCGCTTTTCATCCAATTGGCGGTATGCTATAATATGGATCATCATTTTTGTCAAGGAGGTTGCGATTTCTCATGACCAAACGAGTTCTCACAGCGCTCATGGCCGTCGCATTGCTGTGCACGATGCTGCCGGCAATGGCCCTGGCCAACACGGGCAGCATGTATGTGCAGACCAGCAATGGTGGAAGCGTGCATCTGCGCAAGGATCCCATCGCTCCGGCGAATAATGTGCTGACCGACGTGCCCTATGGCGCCGTGGTGGATGTGCTGGGCTATCTTTCCGACCGCAACTGGGCACATGTGGCCTATACCAGCGGGGGCCGCACATGGGACGGCTATATGATGACCCGTTATCTGGTGGTGCAGAAGCCCGAAAGCAAAAACAGCACCAGTGATGACACGTCCGATACCCCGAAGATGCCCGATTTCAAGAACTTTCAGCTCGTTGAGCCCTACGAGGTGATTGTGCGCCCCTCCAAGCCCAATGGCTTTGTCAACTTCCGTTGGGCCCCCTCCTATGACTGCCGTGTGATTATGCGCTGCTATGCGGGATACTCGCTCACCGTCATCGCGCAGGATAAGAACTGGGCGCAGGTGAGCGATCCCCAGACCGGCTATGTGGGCTTCATCAACCGCAGCTTCATTACGACGGTGGGCGACGGGACCAGCGTGGGCGCCGTCCTCAATAACTGAGCAGCCGTGGCAGAACATGAAAAGAGGTGCAAGAAAGATGAAAAAGTTTTTTGCGGTATTGCTGGCCGTGCTGATGCTGCCGGTATTTGCGTTGGCGGAAGAAGCGCAGTCCGTTACGGTAAAGGTTAACGACACGCTGAGCATCGCCATACCACGTCTGAGCATTGCGGTAAACGTGCCGGATGGCTATGCGTTTGATCAGACGTGGTATGGCGATGTGCTCTACGCGCAGATAAAACCCGAAGAAGAGGGCAAACTGTTGATGGTGTTGTCCCTGGGCTATTCCGAAGAATATGCGGACCGGTCCATCAACGACCTGTCGGATGAGGAGCTTGATTCGCTGATTGCCGTTTCCGTATCGGACTTCGCCAATCCCACCTATACCCTTTCGGAAACCGCCGAGGGCACCAAGCTGATCATCATAGACGAGAACTCGGGACATGACGAGTACGCCGAGATCTTCACGGTCTATCAGGGCTATTTCATCGGCCTGCTGCTGGAGCCCGCAGGCGATGCGCAGGTATCCCAGGAGGAGCTGGATTTGGCGGTTCAGTTCCTCAGCGATATGCAGTTTGTGCATACCGAGGCATAAAAGCTGAAACAGGAAAGCCTTTTATTTTTGCTTCTCGTTTGCGGGAAACGCTGCCCCTCCTGCACCCTTCGGGGCGCGCAATGCTTACGGCATAAGGCTTTAGCACCGGAGGGATGCAGGTGCCCTGCAGGACCGTATCACCGAAGGTGGCACTGTGACCCAAAGGTGGGGCGCAAAACGAGCCGAGGGTCCGGCCAGCCTTCCGCGCCGATTGAGCGGACGGGAATCTGCTCCAAACGCCGCCCTTTGTCAGTATTTCTGAAAGACAGCAGGCGGAGGCTGAGCGGGTTTTCCGTCACGGCGGGCGAGGCGTCTCCGCTTTAGAACCGCGCCGCACAGCAATTTGCTCATGCTTCGTTCGTGCGGCGGTGGTTCCTCCGCCTGAGCGACAGCGCCGCCAGCATCAACGACAGTATCGCCATCAGCGCCCACAGGCCGGGCATGCTTTGGTCGCCTGTCAGCGGCAGCTGCGTGACACGAAGGATGGCTGCTGCGGAAACAATCTGGTCAAAGTTCCCGTCGGTCACAATGCAGCGCACCTGCAGACCATCCATGTCATAGGTCGCTGTCAGAGATAGAACCGCTTCCTGTGTCCCTGCCACGTCTGTCCATGCGCCGGTTTCTCCTGTGCGCATCTGCCAGCGGTAGGCATAGGGGAATGCGCCGCCGGAAGCCTCCACTTGAAACTGTGCCGTTTCTCCCATGATCACCGTCATGTCGGCGGGCTGACGCACAAAGACCAGCGGTTCCTCACGCAGCCGAATGACAAAGCGATTGTCGGCGACCTCTGCCTCCTGGTAGTCCTTTCCGGAAATCTCCACCGTCACCTCGGCGGGGTTGGAAGCGCCCGCCAGCCATGCCACCGGCAGCGTGATCGTGTGCGTGCGTCCGTCCACAATCTCCTGCGGGAACACATAGCGGAAGGTTTCCGCTTCTTCATCGCCGTCAGCCCATGCGCGCAGGGTTACGCCCCCTGTGCGCAAGCTTCGTCCGTCTGCCGCCGCGCGATTGAGGATGGTCATCTCCAGCATGCGCTCGCCACCGCGTGTAAAAACGCGGTAGCCCAGTTCCAGGTCCTCCGCAGAGGTGCCCACCGTTTCCGAGTCAAAGGTGATATCGTTGCTCAGGGGATATGGGACTGCACTGCTTCGGGCAGAAGCAGGCGGCGTAATCTGCACGCTGCCGTCCTCCATGAGCGCGACTTCATAGATCAACGGGACCTCCTCCGACGCTCTCGACGCGCCCTGACCGCCCTCCACCGAAACCACGGAGGTCCAGTTGGAAACGGTATACAGCTTGGTAACCTGCAGCTGGATGATGTAGTCGCCCTCCCATTCCGGAGCAACCCGCAGAGAGGCCTTGTAGCAGGCTGAGGCGCCGGGCATCAATAGCCCCGTCTGTGCCCAGCTCTCGCCGCCACTGTTTGTGGAAGAGGAAGCATAGCGCGTTACGCTGCGCTTGAGATACCACGTATCGCCATTGTTGCCGTCGCTGAAACCGTTGATCCGGTATATGCCGCTGGCGCCCTGGGTATGGCTGTCATAGGCCGGAATGCCGGTGCTGCCGGAATCCGATCCCACCACGGTGTTGCGGTTATTCTTTTCGTTGAGACAATCCACATGAAGACTCTGCACCTTGGAGCGGTTGCCCTTGCTGTCCTGCTCGAAGACGTCGATATCAAACCCGCTGATGGAGACGTTGCCGTTGTTGCGCAGGGTTAGCAGCATTTCGGAATAGCTGCCGGCGGTAACCATGCTGTATTCCATGTCCGCGCTTTCGATATCCAGCCCGGTGACCAGCTGGAGGGGGAAACTGTAGACCGTGCCCTCCACAGCGTCCGAACCGTTGGCGTCGCTGTCGGTTATGTAGTAACCTACTCCGCCTTCGGACAGGTATACGCTCACCGGTACGTCAGCGGCCTTTTCGGGCGTGATATCCGCCAGGGACAGGATGGCGGAAACCATGTTTTTCTCCGCGTCATAGGCTACGGCACGGATGAGATAATGGGTGGGATCGCCGCTGTTTTCGGGAATGACGGTCTCCATCCAGTAGAGATAGGTGGTGCCGGCAATGGTCTGAATCTGGAAAGCGGCGGCGGGAATATCCACATCAAAGTCGGTCAGGGTCACCTGGGAAAGGAATTTGTCGACGGGGATCACGGCGCTGTCGATCGGGGAGTAGACCTTGTTGTTGAAGTGTTCCACGCGTGCGCCGTACAGCCGGTATTGTCGGCTGTCGGATCCGTCCGCCTTGAGGTAGAACACATCATCCACCTGGACGGTTCCGGTTTCTTCGTGGGAGAGCACGCGCATGGCCGCAATGCGGCCGGTATCCAGCACATATTCGCTTTTGGCGCCGTTGTCGGAGGAGGTGTTCTGGCCCTGACCCACGCTGTGCACAAGGCGCATGCTGTCGCTGACGGTCCCGTTGGCCTGCTCTCCCTCCAGTGCATAGACGGACAGGAATTGGTTCACGCGGCTTACGTGCTGGGCGCTGCCGGGAAGCGTGAGCAGCCGGTGCTGGCCCGATGTGCTCTGCGAGATCAGAGTGGCATCATACAGGGAGGCATATCCGTCGCTCAGCACCAGATAATTGTGTACCAGCGCGGTCCGCCGGCCCTGCGTCTGCTCGTCTCCCGCACCCAGCACCATCAGAACGCCGTAGTAGTTGCTGCTCTCACCCACTATCTCGGAATTGCCGCGGCTCACATAGGCGTCAACCTCCAGACTGGGCTTAAGGTAATATCCGTCCAGCTTCTTTTCAATCGTCGGGTAAGCGTTCAAAAGCGGCTCCGGCCTGACCTCCGGCACGCCCCAACGGCCTGCACAAAGAACAGAGATGCATAGCAGCCGTCCGCAGCCGTCCGACGCGGGTTCGCAGGAGGAGATGCGTTGGCCGTCCGCATAGGTGGTTGTGCGCTCTGCAAAATTCTCGGTTGACAGCACGGCCACCACCGCACCGGACAGGCTGAGTCCGGTTGCCGGGGCAACGTCGAAATCATAATCCCAGCGATCCTTAGCCGCCTGGGAGTACCAGTTTTCCAAGGTGCCGGTCGCCCCGGTGGAAAGGTTGATCCATGTCAGCCGCATTTCGTCGGCAAGATAGAAGCCGTATACATCTCCGCCCAGCTCGGCATATTTCATCTCGGGCATGCTCATGGACAGGGGCGTTTGCGTCTTTTTGGTCACGTTTACCAGCAGGTCGGGGTTAAGGGCGGCGCCGTTGAAGGTTTCCGTCTCTTCCTGCGAAGACATCAGCGAGGGTGCGGACGTCAGGGCGCGTCCGGATTTTCCGCGCGAATCATAGAGAGGAATGTCGCCGCTGTTCCAGATCGTAAACTTCCACTTTGCAAAGAAGATCTTCACCAGCAGATAGGCGCCGCCTCCGGCCGAAACGCGCAGATACTTATCCCCGCCGGTCAGCATGACCAGGAAGCTGATGTATCCGTAGCCGTTGATGCTGATGCTCAGCACGTTTTTGGCTCCGATCCCCGCCGCAAAGCCGATCTGCAGCCGAATCATGACGGACATGCCGCTGGTGCTGGTATCCAGTTTTAAATTGTGGAGGCTGGGCCAGCCGTTGTCCTTCCAGCTCACGCCCATTTCCACGCCCAGCATGCCAGCCGCCGATACGGACAGAGACAGACCCGCGCTGAGGAAAAAGGCGCTGATCTGCGTGGTCATCTCCACACCAAAGGTGGCGGTCACGCCCAGCATGGCCTGCCCCCGGATGGAGCCCTCCCTGTCGCTGTCCTTGAGGTAGCGTCCCTGAAGGACGAAGAAGAACCCGGCCTCCGCCGTAAAGCTACCCAGGAACTGAAACCGTTTGCTTTCCTGCCCCTTTCATACGGCCTGCGCCTTGGCAAACTGCTTGGCGAAGTAGCCCTCTTTTTCCACTTCGCGCTGGCGTTTTTCCAGGTCAGCCTGGTCCTGTGTTTTCCACAAAGAGGTATCGTCTGTACCCGTGATGTCCTTCATGGCGATGCCCATGGCAAAATAGGCGCTGCCGTCCAGATTGATGCCGATTTGGGGAATGTACTTGGAGGGCAGGTCGAAGCCAATGGAGGACCCTGCCAGAAAGCTGGGCAGGCTTGAAGGAAGGGTGAACCCCAGTCCGCCCAGGGACAGAATGCTGCTCATGGCTCCGCTCTGATCAAAGAGCGGGCCATCCAGCGCACCGCGCTGTACCATCAGCTGGGTATCGAAGGTCTGACTGGTTCCATCCCCGGCGGTCAGGCGCACGCTCACCTTTGCTCCGGGCTTGAATTTGCGGAGCCAGTCGCCCTTGAAGCTGAAAACCTGATTTTTACCCGCTACGCCCGAATAGGAGCCGCCGCTGGCCGCCTTTCCGTCGGTGGAAACATAGGTCAGCTCGACGGTAAACGTCCCCTGCGCGGACATCTGCACAGACAGATCCTGTGACGCGTCGTTGGCAGGGCTGTAGTATACGCCAAGCTCCTGAGCAAAAGCGTCCTTGCCGTTAAAGGTGAGGGAAGATACATAGGGTGATCCGTCGTCAGCGATCAGGGTGATGGCGCTGAATACGCCGCCCTTTTTCACGGAGGTTTTGGCCACGAAGACGTCGCGGTAACCCGCCTTTTCCACGCGGATGCTCACATTCATGTAGCCGTCGCTGTCGGGAGAAAAGTCCTTGACGGCAAAAATGGCATGGCCGCTGGTATCGGTAAGCAGGGTTTTTGCTGTGCCACCCGCATCCAGATCGTTCACTGTGACCGTGACTCCCTCGGCCGCCGTATGGTCAGGCAGGGAGACGCAGATGCCGAAGCTGTTGTCATTAAGCACGGTGATCTTCATGTCGGGCTCGGCCGTACCTGCGGACAGCCGCTGCATGCGGGTGGAGGCCGGGACGGGAATGCCCAGTGCATCCCGGGAAAGGGTCCTTTCCTGTATGTACGGGAGAGGGCTGCAGCAGCTGCGTGGTCAGCTGGGACAGATCGCTGGCGGAGGCACGGAGCTCCGTCGTGCCGGCGCCCAGCAGCGCGCGCCATTCGGCAAGGCTCTGTTCCCAGGAAGGGTAGTGCTGCACCACGGCGGGAATGATGGCGCGGATGGTTTCGGAGGCTTCCCTGATGCTCCGGCCGTACTGAATGCGTTCCTTTTCGGAATATTCCGCGTTAAAAGGCGCGTTGCGGTTGGTGTAGATGCAATCGCTCTGCGCCACAAGCTCGTCATGATCGTAGGATAGATCGTCCATCATGGCACGCAGGAATCCGTAACGATTTCATAGTCCGATCGCCACGCCTGCATCAGCGATTCGAGCTTTTCCAGCTGCGCGGCTTCGAGCGCAGAATTCTCCAGGGCAGCATTTTCCTCCTCGGTCAGCACATGCGCGCCGCCCGGCTCATCGCTCATGTATTTGATGATGTGTACGCCGGCCGTGGTCAGCACCGGGCCGCTCACATCGCCCGGCTGTTCGAGCGCCGCGGCCGCCGCCCGAAACGTCTCGGCCCAGTTTTCGCTCTGCGGGTGAAACAGGAAGCCCGGATCTTGTACATCCTGATGCGTGGAATCAATGCTGTATTCCGCCATCAGGGCTTCAAAGCTCTCGCCCTGCTCCAGACGGGCGGCAATCTCCTGCGTCTTTTCTGCAAGCGCCGGCACAGCCTCCTGGCTCTTGGCGCCGTATTCCTCCAAGAGTGCCGTCACATTCGCATCGGCCTCATCATAGGCGGCCTTGTAGGGGGTGATGTCCAGGCCATCCGCCGCAGCCCTTGCCAGTGCGTCGTAAGCCTCGTCCTTGACCGCCTGCGCCTGCTGTACGCGCGAATCGATCTGATCCGGCGCCTCGGTGATTTCCTGCGGATAGGCCAGCAGAATGTGCTTGATGCGGCGGTACCCCTGCGGCGTATAGAACGCCTCGTTGCCCGTCTGCAGGATCTCAGACTCATAAAGCGGAATATCGTTTTCATAGCGCAGCCGGTCCGGATTGACAAAGACGTCCAGATAATACTGCAAAATCTGAGCTGGGGTGACGGTTACATCGCCGCAGTAGAGGGCCAGGATGCGGCGGTACCGCTCGGAGGCCAGCGCTTCCTGATAATAGGCGTCCACGGTGTAGCCCTGCTTCTCCAGCCACTGGCTCACCTGCGCTTCGCTGACCTCTTCCCCGGATGCGGTCAGTTCCTGATACAGGCCCTGCCATACGCTCTCATACAGGTTTTGGGCATGGGTACGCAGGCTTTGCGCCTGTTCCTCCGTGATGATGTCCTGACCTGTCTCGCGGAGCTTGTTCTCAATCAGCCCCAGACCGATGAAGTGGTCAATCGTATCCGCCGCCAGCTGCTCCCGTTCGGACTGGCTCAGCTCTATCCCCATGGCGGCATAATAATCCAGCGCGGATTGGTAGGAAAACCGCACCACCTCAGGCGAATAGGATACATCGCCCACACGCACCGCAAGGGGTTCCTCCGCCTGCGCGAAGGATAGCAGCAAGAGGGTCACCAGCATCCAGCACAGCGTTGTTTTCAGCTTCATTTCTTTTGCATTCTCCTTGTTTTCCGCAAATGAGTCAGGCTTCTTGATGAGTGGGAAAGGAACCCGTGATGTAAATTGAATGATAACCTTTGTGAACATAGCAGATTTCACCACTTTGCACCAGTGCCTTTTTAAACTCTTAACTATAATTGTAATGCAATTTACATACGGGCAGACCGGGATGGCAGGAAAGCGGTGGATAGTGTCCGGCCGGAGTTTGCCGGGCCTTTCCGAAAGAGCAAAACATCTGCTGGCACGGGCCCTGTCGCGCTAACAGCTGCTTCCTGTGCAGGCGTCGCAGCCGTCCGGGGAAAACGGCTGCCAAATGCGGCAACAGGACTTCCTGCTTCCAATGACCTGTACGCCTTGCGACGGCAAAAGGAAAATAATTGAAGGCAACCGTGGGACCCGCCTTGCCTTTTTCCTCCCGCCGTGATACAATCACCCCATCAGGAAGGAAGTGAAGACGATGGATTCCATACGCATCGTCGTGATTGGCGCGGGCGCCATCGGCGGAGTCACGGCCGCGCTGATGAAGCAGGGAGGTAGCGATGTGACGCTGGTGTGCAAGCATCAGGAGATCGCGGATATCGCCTCCGGCAGAGGCCTGCACATCACGGGCGTAAGGGGCGAGCACATGGTGCACCTGGACGCTGTGGCCGATATTGCCGAACTGGACGGAACCTATGACGTGGCGCTGATCGCCACCAAGGCCTACGATATGCCCGCCTGTGCGCGGGCGCTGTTGCCCTATCTGAAAGACAATTCGCTGGTTCTGAGCCTGCAGAACGGCATTTGCACCGATGCGCTGGCCTCCGTTGTGGGCAAAGAGCGCACAGTGGGGTGCGTGATCGGCTGGGGCGCAACCATGCTCGGACCGGGCGAGCTTGCTGTGACCAGCAAGGGAGAGTTTCTCATCGGACGCATCAGCGGCGATCAGGAGGCGCTGGAACCCATCCGGCGTGCCATGAATGCAGCCGCACCGACGGTCATTACGCCGGATATCTATGCGGAGCTGTATTCCAAGCTGATTGTCAACAGCTGCATCACCTCGCTGGGGGCCATCTGCGGCCTGTATTTGGGGCAGATGCTCCGCAGAAGCCAGGCAAGGCGCATCTTTCTGGGCATCATCCGCGAGGCGATGAATGTGGCGCATGCCCAGGGCCTGAAGGTGCCGCCCTTTGGCGGAAGGCTGGACTATGACAAGCTGCTGGCCGGGGATGGAGCGCTGGACAATCTGCGCCGGCACGCCATGATCCTGTTGGTGGGGCTCAAGTACCGACGGCTGAAAAGCTCCAGCCTGCAATCGCTGGAGCGGGGACGGCCCACCGAGATTGACTATTTCAACGGCTTTATCGCGCAAAAAGGCGAGGAGCTGGGCGTGGATTGTCCCATCAACCGTCGCTTGACCGTCATGATCAAGGAAATCGAGGGCGATAAGCGCAGCATCAAGGTCGCCAATCTCTACGATCCTGTGTTCTGCGCGCAAAAGAGTGCGCGTCACAGCGCAAAGGCCTGATCGCAAAGCAAAAAGACCGCTTCGGAAGGAAGAAAACCTCCCGAAGCGGTCTTTCTTGAAGGGTTACGCGTCGCGGTAGCCGTTGGGATTATTGCTCTGCCAACGCCAGGAATCGCGGCACATGTCGTCCAGCGTCTTTTCCGCCTGCCAGCCAAGCAGCTCTTTGGCCTTGGTGGGGTCCGCGTAGCAGCGGGCCACATCGCCCGGCCGGCGGTCTACGATGACATAGGGAATCCGGATGCCGTTGACACGCTCGAAGGTATTGACCAGATCCAGCACGCTGTATCCCGTACCGGTACCGAGGTTGAACACCTCGCAGCCGCTGTGCTGCATCAGATAGTTGCAGGCCGCCACATGGCCGCGCGCCAGGTCCACCACATGGATGTAATCGCGTACGCCCGTGCCGTCGTGCGTGGGATAGTCGTTGCCGAACACGCGCAGCTGCTGGAGCTTGCCGCTGGCCACCTGGGTGATGTAGGGCATCAGGTTGTTGGGAATGCCCACGGGATCTTCCCCGATGAGGCCGCTTTCGTGCGCGCCGATGGGGTTGAAGTAGCGCAGCAGCGCCACCGACCAGTCGGGATAGGCATGCGCCACGTCCCTGAGGATCTGCTCGATCATGTACTTGGTCCAGCCATAGGGATTGGTGCATCCGCCCGTATGCATGCTTTCCACCAGCGGCATCTCATCAGACATACCATAGACCGTCGCGGAGGAGCTGAACACAATGCGCTTGACGCCGTGCTTGCGCATCACCTCACACAGGGTGAGGGTGCTGTCCAGGTTGTTGCGGTAGTATTCGAGAGGCTTCCCCACACTTTCGCCGACAGCCTTGTACCCCGCAAAGTGGATGACCGCGTCAAAGGAATGGGAAGCGAACACCTTGTCCAGTTCGGCGGCGTCGGTTACGTCCACGTTATAGCAGCACACATGCTGCCCGGTGATGGTTTTCAGGCGGTCGAGCACATGCTCGCTGGCGTTGTAGAAGTTATCCACGATAACGGCCTCGTGGCCGGCTTTGAGCAGCTCCACATAGGTGTGGGAACCGATGAAGCCCGCGCCGCCCGTGAGAAGGATTTTCATGAAGCGCACGTTCCTTTCCTGTTCAGTTAAAACAGCTTCTCGGGATAGGTGCCGTCCTCGTGCATCTTTTTGAGCTCGGCCTGCACATAGGGCTTATCCTCATGGTAGGTCACGCCGAACCACACCGCGTCGGTAGAGAGCACATCCACCTTCAGGCCGTCCTCGTGCATGAGCTGGTCCACGAGCACGGGCAGCACATATTCGGCCTTGAGCTCGGTGGGGGAGAGGCTCTTGAGGAAAGCGGTGAAGCGCTCCTCAGCCTTATCAAACAGCCAGGGCGTGAAGCCGAAGAAGTTCATGCTGACCAGGCTTTCGGGATTGAGAATGACGCCGTTTGGGTCCTTCTCGGTATCGCGGATGGTGCCGTCGGGGAAGGGCTGGATCTTGTAGGTTTCGGTCACGGAAGTCAGGTGGCCGTTTTCATCCACATCGCACACGCCACGGGTGACATGGCCATGCTCGCTGACGGTGTTCTTCAGATAGTAGCCCACCATGCAGGCGTGTTTTTCGGGAGCGAGCTTTTCCAGATGGTCCACCATGGTCTTGAAGGCGCTGGTGCCATAGTAATCATCCGCGTTGATGACGGCGAAGGGCTCGTGGATCAGGTCCTTGGCCGCCAGAATCGCCTGCACCGTGCCCAAGGGTTTGGTACGCTCGGCGGGGATGGAGCAGCCCGCAGGCAGGTTGCCGAGCTCCTGGAAGGCGTATTCCACCTTCACAGTGCCCTTGACCACGTCGCCCACCAGTTCGCGGAAGCGGTCCTCAAAGTCATGCTTGATGATGAATACGACCTTGTTGAACCCCGCCTTCACGGCATCGTAGATGGAGTAGAGCATCAGCACCTCGTTATGAGGACCCATGCCGTCAATCTGCTTGTTTCCGCCGTAACGCGAGCCCATACCGGCGGCCATGATCACTAAGGTTTTATCCATGTTGATCAATCCTTTCTCCCGTATCTGTTTATGCTCGACCCGTCTTACGGCGGGGGAAAGCTGGCTTATAGCGCCGTGCGCAAAGGCTGTTTGCCCTTACCCCTGCGGGAGCCGGTCTTTTTTCCCCGGCCGCCTGAGGCCGGCCCGGCAAGGGAAACCGGCCGGGGTTCCACGCGCATCTCCGGGCAGTCTACAGGCTTGTCCTCAAAGCCCTCTGTGCTGTCGCGGCGGAAAAAGACCGTCAGGGTGCGCAGCATGAGCTTGAAGTCGTAGGAAAGGGAAAAGTTTTCGATGTAGAGGAGGTCCAAAATCGCCTTGTCCTTGGGACTGGTATTGTACTTGCCCTCGATTTGCGCAAGGCCGGTCAGCCCCGCCTTCATCTGCTGGCGGTAGGCGAACTCGGGTACCTCCCGAGTGTAGCGGTCCACATTTTCCAGCATCTCCGGACGGGGGCCCACGATGCTCATGTCGCCGCGCAGCACGTTCCACAGCTGGGGCAGCTCGTCAATGCGGTACTTGCGCAAAAAGCGGCCCACCGGGGTGACGCGCACATCATCCTTGCGGGCGGAAAGACAGTTTTCCTCCTCGCGGTTTTCCGGATACATGGTGCGGAACTTGATGATCTGAAAGATGCGCCCATTGATGGTGGCGCGGTCCTGCCGGAACAGCACCGACCCGTTGCCGCTGGCTTTGAGCACGATGGCGGTGGCCAGCATCACGGGACTGGTCAGCACCAGCCCGGCCATGCTGATGACGATGTCGCACGCGCGCTTGAGAAACATCTGCGTAAGGGTAAGCTCCATGCGGTGGATGAACAGAAAGGGCGCGTCATCCAGAATGTTTTGCTGGGCGGTGGAGATGACCACATCCTCCAGCTCGGCCAACAGGTAAATGGTTTTGTTGTGCTTGTAGCAATAGGCTTCCAGCAGGGCTTCCTCCGTATCAGGAATGCCCGCCAGAAATACCACGTCGTGGTCCTGAATGGTCTGCTTTACGTCCGGGCATTCGTAGTGGACCACGTCGGTCAGCCGGTAGCGCTGGCGAAACGTGGCCATTTTGGAGGCTACGTGCTCAGCCAGCTCCTGGGAAGACGCGACGATGCAGCAGTCCAGCGGCGGATTGATGCGGAAATAATACCGGTAGCCGAGCGCTACAAAGAGATAGATCATGAGCAGCTGCAAAATGAAAGCCCCAAACAGCAGGGCCAGGTCCTCGCCCCAGAAGGTAAAGCTGGGGTTGGCATCCGGGTTGTTGGGGTTGGTGTTCATGATCTGCAGCATCACGTAGGTGATCAGATCTGTAAAAAACGTGGCCAGCGATATGCTGGCAAAGACGGACCGCATTTTTTTGACGCCGATCTCATAGCCGCCATACACCACGCTGAGGAGCAGCATGGTCAGCACAAACGTAGCTATCGTGGTGCCGGCGGTACGGCTGATGTTCAAAATGGCTTCGTTGGTAATCGAAAGCATGCCAAAAAAGGACACGAACAGCGATGCATATAAAAGCGCCTGGAAGCATAGCTTCATCAGCTGTGTGGCATAAAAGCGTTTGCGTTGCATAGACGCCTCCATCAGTGCGGGCCCTGTCGGGGGAGAATGACACCGCCCCGAAAAAAGCCCATATACCTTACACAGCATAGCACGGCATTT
>ERZ857965.3025-NODE-3025-length-13212-cov-10.876112_pt1 | contig 13212 bp, 9 predicted proteins | sample MGYA00519758_ERZ857965 | MGnify/ENA primary metagenome ERZ857965 (study PRJEB31778, sample SAMEA3449381) | human gut metagenome | biome: human gut; feature: human-associated habitat; material: faeces | place: United Kingdom | collected 2010/2012 ...
TATAACCGCAAACAATACTGCCATCCAGCCATTACCGGTCAGGTTCTGTGCCTGGCCAAAATTCGGCGCCACCTCCAATACTTCCTTGATCATTTTCCAGATGTAATAGAAGGGTACCAGAGCAATCAGGGCACTGATGGCAGAAAGCACCCATGAAGCATAGGTCAGGTACTTATGGCTGCCTGCAATTTCCAGCAGGCGTGATAAATTGGATTGTTTTTTCAAAAAAATTCCTCCTTTTCTTTGTGTTTATGATAAAGAGAACACGTCTATGTTCTTACAATATCCGAATTTAGGTTAGTCGTAGCTAACTATCGAACAAAAATTATAAGGCATTACTGCCCCATAATTTTCATCCATCCTGCTGTATAAAAGGCGCGCATTTCTCTAACGTAGTTTTCGGCATCTTTTAGCGGCATTTCGTGGATGATCAATTCAAAAAAAGTATAAAACATTCCGGTGATCAGAATATGCTCCAGCGAAGGATCGATTTGCGGAGAGGGCCGTCCAAGCTGCCTTAAAACCTCCTGATAGGCATGAGTCCCTTCCACTTCAATCTCCACCATTTCATCAATTAGCCCGGCAAATTTTGTCCCTTCCGAACAGCAGAGGATGAGTTTACATTCCTCTAAATGTTCGTACGCATAATAGAGAATATCGTACATGCAGATTCCCGAAATATCACTCATGACTTCCGGCTGCTGGGCAGCTGGTAGTTCGGCGAACTCCTGCTGTGCCTTTATAAAACGGTTGCGAATATATTCATAATGCTCACCAACGATGGCTTCAAAAAGTTCTTCTTTGCTTTTGTAATATCCGTAAAAGGCTCCGGTAGTCATTCCCACGGATTTCACAATATTCCGCAGGGAAGCGTCTTTATATCCTTTTTCTAAAAATTCTGCTTTCGCTGCTCGATGGATATTTTCTAAAGTCGTTCCATTTCCGTTTATTTTGCACACCTCCTATATAACAGCGCTATATAACACTGTTATAATTTTAATCTCTAAAAATGATTTTGTCAAGAGCAACAAGAAATAGTTGCATAAAAACAGTAATCCAAATCCAGAGCTTCCATTTGCGCTCTGCTTTTCCATGGTTATATGCCATTTCCCTTACCTCCAATCTGATTTGTTTGAACATTCAGATTGGAAAGGGCGGAGAACGGCAGCCGATTCATTTATGTTTTCAATCGTTATGATTGTAATGTCAACACTTATGGGAAGCATTATGTAGCATCATAACCGTTTAAGCTTCACAGATTAAGGTTATTATCCGTTCCATCCAGCTGGGTGCCACTGTAGATTATGCAATTCTGTTTACTGAACGGTATAAAGAAAACAGACAGACGCTTAGTAAAAAGGAAAGTATTGTGGAGACTGTTTCCAATGTTACGGTATCTGTACTGACTTCCGGAATTACAATGGCAACAGTTGGAACTCTGCTTGGAGTTATTTCTACCGCCGCAATCCAATAACCATGCATAAAAGCTGCATCATCAATCCTAAAACTAATTTTAAGGAATAACAAAATCAAGCCGAAGCAGACTCCTATCAAAACTATTTTTGCAGCTCTTTTCAAATTGAGTACCTCCATCATACTTTTTTGCAACTTGCTGGCGGCGAACGGTTTGCCAAAACCGTTTGCGGAAGACAAGTCCACAGGGGATAGACGCACAAGCAGCACAAGGGGGTGTAGCCACCTTGACGGAACGAAGTGACGAAACATTCTCGGTCGAGCAGTTTTCTTCTGCTGACCGGGAATGAAGCTCCGCAGGACGCACGATACTCCCGTTAGGAGAGTATAGAAGTGCGCCCTTTAGTTCCTAAAGGGTTTTTATCAGTTCGACAAACTGGAAGTTGTTGGTCTCTTATTCGCAGCGAATAGACAGTGACTTAAGTATAGTATCCGCACATACCTCGTTAGAATTCACAGAATTATCAACAAACAGACAATTGTCAAAATTTGTTTCCAGTAGCTGCAGCTGACGAACGGCACTGCCTATCGCTCTGTTTCCTCTTATCTTCTCTCTTTTCCGGAGTTCTTCTGTAGGGCAGATTACATTAACAACGAAAACCGGATATCCATCTAACAATTGTTTAAACTCACGCAGAGTATCACTGTTTTTGAAAAACATATAAGGCGCTACTATGGAAAGTCCAAAATCTGAGATCAGTTTAACAACATGAAAGAATTTAGATGCAAGAGCATACTGTACAGAAAAATTATTCTTCTCGTGATCGTTGAACTTATCCGGTGCCATTAGAATAAAATCATCTATATCGAGTTTATACAGTGGGATCGGAGAACAATCTTGTAGAACCTTCGCTAATGTCGATTTTCCTGAACTTGAGACACCGTTCAAAATAATGATCTTTCCTTTTTCCATTTTGTTACCTCCACAAATTCAGATTTGTTGCTCAATTTTTGTATTCAAATTATACCATAAAACTTGTGAACAATTCTACCGCAACTTTGGAATATATGAGAAAAGTCCGAACAGTTTTCTGCCCGGACTTCCTCACTCAATCGTAAATCAATTCGATTTTCACAATTTCCTCTGCCTGTGCCTTGCAAGCGTTCATCTGCCGTACCCATTCCATTTGGTGTCGGCTTTCAGTTTCTCGGTCACGCCGTTTCGCTTCGCCAGTTCCGGCACGATCAGCTCCATGCGGTTTCGTGCCGCTTCGTCAATCTTAGCGCAATACTATCTTACGTACACCCAGCTATCCTCGCGGGCTGTTTTTTTGCAAGATAAGTCCTATAAATTGCCCTGTAAATGCCAGACCGCAAACTATGATAAAAGCCGCAGCCCACGCTAAAACGCAAGTTGCGGCTCTTTTTGCTCTTTGGTCTGCGCCGAGTGCGGCAGTCCTTATTTTGCGGGGACGGTGTGCCAGATGTTCTTTGCATACTCGTTTACCGCTCTGTCGGCGGCAAATCTGCCGGAGCAGGCAGTGTTCATCAGGGACATCGAGTTCCAGCGCTTTCTGTCCGCCCAGAGCTCGTCGATTCTGTTCTGCGCCTGGCGGTAGTCCGCGAAGTCCGCGAGAACCATGTAGGGGTCGTGATAGACAATAGTTCCGCTGATTTCCGGGAACTGCTTGCCGCAGAAGCCGCGGTTTATGAAATCGATAACATTGCGAAGCTCCGCATTGTTGTTGTAGAAATTCATCGGCACATAGCCTCTGCTCCGAAGGTCGTTGACCTCGGGGGTGGTCATGCCGAAGATAACAATATTCTCATCGCCGACTGCGTCGTGAATCTCAACATTCGCGCCGTCGAGCGTGCCGAGAGTTATCGCGCCGTTCATCATCAGCTTCATATTGCCCGTGCCGCTCGCCTCGGTTCCGGCGAGGGATATCTGCTCGCTGACATCGGCGGCGGGCATCATATATTCAGCCATGGAGACGTTGTAGTCCTCCATGTAGACGACCTTGAGCCTGCCCTTGACATCGGGGTCGTTGTTGATGAGATCCGCGAGGGCGCAGATGAAACTGATTATCTTCTTCGCCATGAAGTAGCCGCTCGCCGCTTTTGCGCCGAAGATATAGGTGTGGGGCGTGAAATCGCCCGAGGGATTTGCCTTTATCGCGAGATATTTCGCGAGGATGTTGAGCGCGTTGAGGTGCTGACGCTTATACTCGTGCAGGCGCTTGACCTGAACATCGAAAATGGAGTTCGGGTCGAGCTCGATGCCGGTCTTCGCCTTGACGCGCTTTGCGAAGTCCGCTTTGTTCGCGGTCTTTATCTTCTCTATCTCCGCGAGCACGGCGGGGTTATCTTTATATTTTGCAAGCTCCGAGAGGCACTCGGCGTTATATACGAACTCGCCGCCGATAAGGTCGCTGAGCATCGAGGTCAGGCGCGGGTTCGCCTGGCAGAGCCAGCGGCGGTGGGCGATGCCGTTTGTGACATTGCAGAACTTGTCGGGCGTGAGAGTATAGAAATCATGAAACACGCTGTCCTTGAGTATCTCGCTGTGGAGAGCGGAGACGCCGTTGACGCTGTGGCAACAGGCGACACAGAGGTTCGCCATACGCACTACGCCGTTCGAGATTATAGCCATTCTCTCGACCTTATTAGCGTCGTGGGTCTGCTCCCAGACGCTGCTGCGGAAGCGGTTGTCTATCTCCTTGACTATCTGATATATTCTCGGAAGCAGGCGGCGGAAGAGATCCTCGCTCCAGCATTCGAGAGCCTCGCTCATGACGGTATGGTTCGTGTAGGCGAAAACCTTCGTCACAACATCCCATGCGTCATCCCAGCTGTAGCCGCACTCGTCAAGCAGCAGGCGCATAAGCTCGGGAATGGCGAGAGTCGGATGGGTGTCGTTGATATGGATAGCCATCTTGTCGCAGAGATTGTCGAGCGAGCCGTACTTGCGCAGGTGGCGGTTGATGATATCCTGAACGGACGCGGAGACGAGGAAATACTGCTGGCGCAGGCGAAGGCTCTTGCCCTCGGGATGGTTATCCGCAGGATAGAGGACCTTGCTTATGACCTCAGCCATGGCGTTTTGCTCCATGGCGCGCAGGTAATCGCCCTGATTGAAGGAGTTCATGTCTATTTCCGAGCTCTTTGCGCTCCAGAGACGCAGGACGCTGACGCCCTTGCCGTCCTTGCCGGCGACCATCATATCGTAGGGAACGGCGTGAACCTTCTTCGCGTTCTCTATATCGACGCTGTGATAGCCGTCCTCCCAGCGGTCAACGACATTGCCCTCGAAGCTGACGTCAACGCTCTTCTCCTCGCGCGCAACGAGCCATACCTCGCCGCCGGGGAGCCAGAAATCGGGCATCTCGGTCTGCCAGCCGTCAACGAGCTTCTGCTTGAAGATACCGTATTCGTAGAGAATGGAGTAGCCCATGCCGAGATAGCCGTCGGTTGCCAAAGCGTCGAGATAGCACGCCGCGAGACGGCCAAGACCGCCGTTGCCGAGACCCGCGTCCGGCTCGCAGTCATAGAGCTTGTCGAGCTTGATGCCGAAATCCTTGAGTGCCTCCTCCATGACGGGGATGAGATTGAGGTTATAGAGCGTGTTCTTGAGCGAGCGTCCCATGAGGAACTCCATGCACATATAGTACACGCGCTTCGAGCCGCTCTCTTCGCAGCGCTGTTCAAACTCATGCCTACCCTGTCTGAGCATATCGCGGGTTATCATCGCGATAGCCTTGTAAAACTGCTCGTAGTTGGCCTCCTCGGGAGTTACGCCGAAAAAGTGAGAGAGCTTTGCGGTGATCTGCTCCTCGGCGGCCTTCTTTGTCAGTGAATAATCCATTGTATCAAACCTTTCGTTTGCTTGTGCAGCATATACTGCCGGATATATAAAAATATACCAGATGTTATTTTATACCGAAAATGTAAATAATACAACCGAATACTCGCAATTACCACTCGAACGCCCTCAGAAAAAACGAACTCCCCGACGCGAATTTTCAACAAAAATGCCTAAAAATGTCAGACACGATTGAAAAAACAAATATTGTTTACAATTTGTTCATATTTATGTATACTTAATGCAACACGACGCAATTATTCTATATCTGTACCCAAGAGGTACCGAAGAGACAACTACCTATCTGGTTTTAATAATTGTCAACTTCTTTTTTCATTTTTATTTTCTCTTTCCCCAAAGCTAAAGCCGAATGCTGCACACATTCGGCTTTAACTTTTTTTCGGGGAACTTTTTTATTTTTACAGGTCGTCTACATCCTGCACGGGCTGCGAGCCGTCGAGCGGAGTGCCCGAATAACTGCCGAGAACATCGGTCGGGATAACTCCCTCTTTGTTCATCGGGTCGTTGTACTGCGGAATTTCGATTATCTTTTTCTTCTGCTTTTTCGGCTTGTCCACAAAAAATTCTCCTTTCTCTGCGTTTGCGTTTTTAGCTTTCCGCGCGGGCGCGCCGATATTCCGCGAAGAAGAAAGTTGAATTTGCTCGTTATTTTTGATAGAATCATCTTGTCCGAAAGACGGAGGTGCAAAAAATGAAAAATTTCAAAAAATATATTGCCGCTTTGCTGATTTTTATTCTCGCGCTGAGCCTTTGCTCCTGCTCGCTGATTGACCGCCTCAAGCCCGCCCCCGCGCCGGAGACGGTCAGGCTGACCTTTCCCGAGGGCACGACTGTCATTCAGGCGGCGCAGAAGCTCGAAGAGGGCGGCGTATGCACAAAGGACGAGTTCATCTCGGCAGTCAACAACGCCGAGAGGGATAACAAATTCGTTAAAGCTATAAACAACCCGCAGGAGCGCCCGTTCCTGCTCGAGGGATATATCTATCCCGACACATATGATTTCTATGTCGGCGAGGGCGCGGAAAAGGCGCTCGGACGCTTTCTCGCAAACACTGAATCGAAGCTCACAGACGATATGTATGCTAAAGCTCAAAAAATCGGCATGTCCATGGACGAGATAATCACGCTCGCTTCGATAATCCAGCAGGAGGCGTCGGTGCCGTCGGTCATGGCGAATGTCTCCTCCGTGCTCCACAACAGACTCAATTCATCGAGCTATCCGCGCCTGCAGTGCGACGCGACGATATTCTATTTAAAGCGCAGCGTCAAGCCGTATATAAGCGAGGATCAGGCGGACAAATACGATGAGTTTTACAACACCTACGACCGCAAGGGGCTCCCGGCGGGTCCGATAACGAACCCCGGAATTGAAGCGATAAACGCCGCGCTGAACCCGGCGGACACGGACTACTATTTCTTCGTCACCGACAACGACGGCAACTACTATTTTGCAAAGACATATCAGGAGCATCTGAAAAACTGCAAAACGGCTGGAGTCGCGCAGTAAAAATTTTGCAAATATTGCTTTTCGTATCATTGAATTTTTCAGCCGCGCATAGTATAATTGGATTTTAGGCAAATCAAATATACTTCATCACAGGGGTATAAAAGAGGTATTATGAACGGTCTTATTGCATCGGCAAAGAGAATAGAAGAATACGGCGCGCTGCTCGACTGCGTCAAAAACACCCGTCTGCCCATAGGCATGACGGGTCTTTCCCATATACACAAGGCTCATTTCGCCGCCGCGCTGAACGCGGACTGCGGCAAACCCGTGCTTGTGATAACGGCGGATGAGGCGCAGGCTTCGCGCCTTGCGCTCGACATGAAAATGCTCGGCTGCCGCGCCCTGCTCTATCCCGCGAGGGATTTTGCGTTCCGCTCGACGGAGAGCCAGTCGCGCGAATATGAGCACAGGCGGCTCGGCGTGCTCGACAAGATGCTTCGCGGCGAAGCGCAGGCGGTAATCTGCTCCGCAGAGGCGGCGTCGCAGCTGACTCTGCCGCCCGAAGAGCTTAAAAACCGCACGATTGAACTCGCCGTCGGCGACGAGATGCCGCTCGAGGATATAGTAAAAGCGCTGCTTCGCGCCGGCTACTCCCGCTCGGCGCAGGTCGACGGAGTCGGTCAATATGCGGTGCGCGGCGGAGTGCTCGACTTCTTCACGCCCGGCGAGGAATATCCCTGCCGCCTCGAGCTGTGGGGCGACGAAATCGACAGCATGGCGTATTTTGATATAGAAACTCAGCGCCGCACGGACAACATTGAAAAGATAAAAATAACCCCGTCAAACGAGATTCTCCCGCCCGACACGGACGAATTCGTCGAGCTGCTCGAGCGTTTTCGCTCGGAGATACGCGGCAAGGGTGCTGTCAAGGCGCGCGAGTGCGTTGACAAGGATATCGACAGAATAAAGGGCGGTCTGCGCCTGCAATCGACCGATAAATATATGCCGCTTCTCTATGACGTGGCCTCGATATTCGACTACGCAAAGGGCTATATCCTCTGCGTGAGCGAGAGCTTTTCCGTCAAAGAGCGGTTCAACGCCGCCATCGGACTCATGCACGAGGCGATGAAGGCGATGTTCGAGGAGGGCGAGCTCTGCCCCGGACTCGACAGATTTTCTCTGCATCTCTCAGACCTGCTGAACAACTATGAGCAGATGGGCGCCATATACATGGACAATCTGCCGCGCGGCGGATTCGACACGCCCGTAAAGGAGCTCATCGGCGTCAACGCAAGGCAGATAACAGCGTGGAACGGCTCGTTTTCCGTTCTCAAGGACGACCTCGACGCGCTGACGGACAGAAATAAACGCACCTGCGTTATCTTCGCGGGCACGCGCAAGGCCGCCGACGCACTGCGCGGCGATCTTATAGACGACGGCTACAGCGCACTCTACATGGACGAACTGCCGAACGAACTGGCTCCCGGCACGCTGACCGTTGTGCCCGGCTGTCTCTCGGCGGGATTTGAATATCCGCTGGCAAAAATAACCGTATTTACCCACTCCGGCAGAGCGGCGGTCGCTCAGCCGAAGAGAAATGTCCGCAAAAGCTCGAACGCGTTCCACAGCCTCGATGAACTGCACCGCGGCGACTATGTCGTTCATGTCGCGCACGGTATCGGCATATTCGAGGGTATAAACAAGCTCGAAGCGAGCGGCACGATAAAAGACTATATCAAAATTCGCTACGACAAGGGCGACATTCTATATGTCCCGGTCACTCAGCTCGACCAGGTCTCGAAATACATCGGTCCGTCCGGCGACGACAAGCCCGTCCGCCTCAACAAGCTCGGCGGCAAGGACTGGCAGAAGACCCGCTCGCGCGTGCGCAGTGCGGTCAAGGATATGGCAAAAGAGCTCACGGAGCTGTATTCGCGCAGGCTCAAAATCGAGGGTCACGCATTCTCGCCCGACACGGATATGCAGAGCGACTTCGAGCGCAGGTTCGAGTTCGACGAGACCTCGGATCAGCTCAGATGTATCGACGAGATAAAGGGCGACATGGAGAGAAGCTGCCCCATGGACAGACTGCTCTGCGGCGACGTCGGCTTCGGCAAGACGGAGGTCGCGCTGCGCGGCGCGTTCAAGTGCGTTGCGGACGGCAAGCAGTGTGCCATACTCGTGCCTACGACTATTCTCGCCTACCAGCACTATCAGACGGTGCTAAAGAGGATAGAGGGCTTCCCGGTCGAGGCGCGTATGCTCTCGCGCTTCTGCTCGAAAAAAGAGATAGAGGACACTCTGAACGGTCTGCGTCGCGGCAGTGTAGACATCGTTGTCGGCACGCACAGGCTCATATCAAAAGATGTTCAGTTCCGCGACCTCGGGCTGATAATAATCGACGAGGAGCAGCGCTTCGGCGTGGCTCAAAAGGAGAAGCTCAAGGAGCTCTATCCCAAGGTCGACGTTCTGACGCTGACCGCGACGCCCATACCGAGGACGCTCAACATGGCGCTCTCCGGCATACGCGATATGTCGATTCTCGAAGAAGCGCCGCACGACCGCTCGCCGGTGCAGACCTATGTTGTCGAGCACAATCCCGAGATGCTCGCGCAGGCGATGAACGCGGAGCTCAGGCGCGGCGGTCAGGTATATTATCTGCACAACCGCGTTGAGAGCATCGAGCACACGGCAGCGGCGATAAAAGATATGCTGCCCGACGCCGTTGTCGGCATAGCCCACGGCAAGATGAGCGAAGACGAACTGAGCGAAGTCTGGCGCAAGCTGCTCGAGGGCGAGATAGATATATTGGTTTGCACCACGATAATCGAAACGGGCGTTGATGTTCCGAATGTCAACACCCTTATAATTGAGGACGCCGACCGCATGGGTCTCGCCCAGCTGCATCAGATACGCGGGCGCGTCGGACGCTCGTCGCGCAGAGCGAGCGCGTATCTCACATTCAGACCCGGCAGGGAGCTGACGGAGATAGCCACGAGCAGGCTCGATGCGATAAGGGAGTTCACGGAGTTTGGCTCGGGCTTCAAGATAGCCATGCGCGACCTCGAACTGCGCGGCGCGGGCAATGTGCTCGGCGCACAGCAGCACGGTCACATGGAGGCTGTCGGCTACGAGATGTATCTCCAGATGCTCGAACAGGCGATAAGCGAGGAGCGCGGAGGCCAGACAAAGAAGCCGAAGAAAGAATGTCTTGTCGATCTGCCGATAGACGCGCACATCCCGCCGACATATATCGAGAGCGTGCCGCAGAGGCTCGGCATCTACCGCCGCATCGCGGACATAACCTCGCGCGCGGACGCGGACGATGTAACGGATGAGCTCATCGACCGATTCGGCGAGCCGCCCGCTCCCGTGCTCGGACTGATAAGGACTTCACTGCTCCGGGCGTATTCCGCCCAGCACAACATCTATGAGATCGGGCGCAAGGGCGACAAGCTGCTGCTCTATATCGACGACCTCGATATGCAGGAGATCTCCGCCATAGCCGCGGGCTTCCCCGGCAGGGTGACAGTCAGCGCCGCAGGCAAGCCGCACATAGCAGTGCGCATCATGCCGCAGGATAAGATGCTCGACCTGCTCGAAAAAGTGCTCATGCTCATGAACACCGCGAATAAACAGAAAGACAGCTGACCGAAATCAGCTGTCTTTTTTCAAAAAAGGGAAGCGGCCGGCTGACAGATATCAGGCGGTCGCTTGTCTTCTCCCCAAATAGATGCTGCACGCTTAGCGCACAGCCTAGCTTCTTTTTTCATAAGGCTATTATATACTGTTTCTGTTTGGGAAGTCAATATTTTTCGCAATAAATAATATTTTACTTATTCGCCGCGCTCTCTTCTAGCCTGTTCGGGCGAGATTTCGGCGTGGGGGCAGACTATCTCGTCGATGATTTCATGAGGAGCCGCCCAGCGCACGGCGTTTATTAAAATCTGCTGAACCTGCGGGATGTAGTAGGTGGGGTTGCCCTCGTGACCGGGCTGGAAATAGAACACCCTGCCGCGCCCTCTGTTCCAGCAGCAGCCGGAGCGGAACACGTCTCCGCCGGAGAACCAGCCGAGGAAAACAAGCTCGTCCGGCTCGGGGATATCAAAACGCTCGCCGTACATCTCTTCGACGGGTATCTCAATATATTCACCGATACCCTTTGCTATCGGGTGCGCGGGATTGACTGTCCAGAGGCGCTCAAAATCGCCGTCGCGCCAATGCAGGGCGCAGGAGGTACCCATAAGGCGCTTGAAGGGCTTTGAAAAATGCGCGGAGTGCAGTGCTATGAAGCCCATGCCGCGCAGAACTCTGTCGTGAACGCGCTCAACAAGCTCGTCGGGCACTTCGTCGTGCGCCTTGTGTCCCCACCAGATGAGCACATCGGTGTTTTCGAGCACTTCGGGCGGCAGACCGCAGTCGGGGTCGCGGAGAGTCGCGGTGCGAACCTCCATGTCCTCCTGCGCGCCGAGAAAGCTCTTTATCTGACCGTGGATTCCGTGGGGATAAACTGCCGCTATCTCGGGCGATTCGGCCTCATGGACGCCCTCGTTCCAGACGGTAACTCTTATCATTTTATCAGTTCCTTTCGGGAGAAATTTTATCCAAGTCAAGTATATATTTTTGCCCGCCCGCTGTCAATGGATTTTCTCCCGTATTGCAAAATCGACCGCCGTTTGATATACTTTAATAAAGATTTTTCGGGGTGATATTTTGCTTCTCAACAAAAATGACGACATTGAACTTCATATAGATTCGGTCTCGCTGACGGGCAGCGGAGTCGGCAGATACAACGGGCTCGCCGTGTTCGTCCCCGCGACCGCGCCCGGAGATGTAATAGAAGCGCACATAATCAAGGCGAAGAAGAGCTACGCCGTCGGCAAGTGCATAAAAATAACGGAGCCGTCGCCCGACAGGACGGAAAACGACTGCCCGGCATATCCCGGCTGCGGCGGCTGCTCGTTCCGCCACATGAGCTATGACGCGGAGCTAAAGCTCAAGGCGGATGCCGTGCGCGATGCATTCTCCCGCATCGGCGGACTCGAGGTTGAATTAAAGCCGATAATCGGCGCAGACTCGCCGGACAGCTACCGCAACAAGGCGCAGTACCCGGTGGGACGCGAAAACGGCGAACTGAAAATCGGCTTCTACTCCCGCCGCTCGCACAGGATAGTTGACTGCCGCGCGTGCCGCCTCGCGCCGCCGGAGTTCGAAAAAATACTCGGCACGGTCGCGGACTGGATCGAGAAATATAATATTTCCGTCTACAACGAAACAAGCAGAAGCGGAGCTCTCAGGCACATATATCTGCGAAAAGCGTTCGCGACGGGCGAGATAATGCTCTGCCTTGTAAGCGCACAGGAAAACCTGCCGCACACCGACAAGCTCATTGAATCGCTCAAGAATGAAAAAGCTATAAAAAGCGCGCTGATAAACATAAACCCCGACGACACGAACGCCGTGCTCGGCGAAAAGTGCATCCCGCTCCTCGGCGACGGCTGTATAACAGACATACTCTGCGGAGTAAAGGTACGCATATCGCCGCTGTCGTTCTATCAGGTCAACCGCGCGCAGGCGGAAAAGCTATATAAAAAGGCTGCCGAATACGCCGTAGACAAAAAAATAAAGCTCCTGCTCGACCTCTACTGCGGCGCGGGCACGATAGGGCTTTCGATGGCAGACAAGGCGGAGGAGCTCATCGGCATAGAAACCGTCGCGCCGGCGATAGAGGACGCAAAGAAGAACGCAGCCGCAAACGGCATAGAAAACGCGCGATTTATCTGCGCGGACGCGGGCGAAGCCGCCGAAAAGCTTCTCGGCGAGGGCAAGCGCCCCGAGGTGATAGTCCTCGACCCGCCGCGCAAGGGCTGCTCGGAGCAGACGATTAAAGCCGCCGCAAAAATGGCTCCCGACAGGATAGTGTATGTCTCCTGCGACCCGGCCACGCTCGCACGCGACTGCGCTGTGTTCAAAGAGCTTGGATATGAAGTCGAAGAAGCGACACCCGTTGATCTCTTCCCGAGAACGGCGCATGTGGAGACGGTATGCTTGATGTCCAAACTTCAAAGCAAAGAACATATCGAGATCGAAGTGGCTATGGACGAGCTGGATTTGACTGCGGCGGAGAGTAAGGCAACCTACGAGGAAATCAAGGCGTATGTTCTGGAACATAATGGCTTGAAGGTCAGCCATCTCTATATCGCACAGGTAAAGCAGAAATACGGCATTATTGAGCGTGAGAACTACAATAAACCGAAATCTGAGAATGCCAAACAAACCCAATGCCCGCCGGAGAAGGAAAAAGCAATTACGGAAGCATTGCATCACTTTGGTATGATTTTGTAGATGCCTTTTGAAAGAAATTGCAGGTGGTGGTCGGTACCAAATGATCTTTCGCTAACAAGCTGTCTAAAGGTTAAACTGTCAGTATAAGAATGCTAACGAAGGTGCGTAAAACACGGAACTGCGA